>ERZ1048068.1356-NODE-1356-length-19054-cov-6.488868_pt1 | contig 19054 bp, 19 predicted proteins | sample MGYA00383098_ERZ1048068 | MGnify/ENA primary metagenome ERZ1048068 (study PRJEB29581, sample SAMEA5548368) | metagenome | biome: marine; feature: coastal; material: water | depth 1 m | study: Short-term variability in the microbial, nano- and picoplankton... | reverse complement strand
TGCGATCTTCACCAAAAAATAAAGTTTGTTCAATACACCAATCAAATTCTTCTTCGTTCATACCTTTCCAAGCATAAACTGGAATTCCAGCTGCTACGATGGCTGCTGCTGCTTGATCTTGAGTTGAAAAAATATTACAAGAACTCCATGTAACTTCTGCACCAAGAGCAACAAGAGTTTCGATGAGTACAGCTGTTTGTATGGTCATGTGAAGGCATCCAGCTATTCGAGCGCCTTTTAAAGGTTGACGGTCTTCATATTCTTTACGAAGACTCATTAGTCCAGGCATTTCTGCCTCGGCAAGTTCAATTTCTTTTCGTCCCCAGTCTGCCAAAGACATGTCTTTTACTTTAAAGGGTACGTACGGGAGGGTTTTGACGCTCATAAGTTCAATTTTTAAATTTTAGGTGGGTTTAGAAAAAACGCCCAAAATAGTGTACTTTCGTTTCAGTTTTTAATTCTTTTGCAAAGATAGCTATTAACTTTTTAAATCTCATATGCCACTTTACAAAACCATAAAGATTAACTCACAAACTAATGTTAAAATATGGCACATCACAGAGTCTGTTGATGATTTGATGCAATCAGTTGATTTAAAAAATGAAAGTACTGCTAGAGTTCAATCAATGAAAAGCGAATTGCACCAACGAGGATTTTTGAGTGTCCGTTTGCTTTTAAAAGCTTTTGGCTACAGCGATTATGATTTGTTTTATGATAAAAACGGCAAACCTCACTTAAAAGATGGTCGTTTCATTTCCATAACTCATTCTTATACTTATTCTGCGGTAGTGGTTAGTGCACGGCTTGTTGGTATAGACATTGAGAAACAACGCAATAAAATAACAAAAATTGCAACCAAATTTACAGGTTATGAAGCCAATTATTTAAATCCAGATTCAATGGATTATATTCAAAAACTCACATGGATTTGGTGCATCAAAGAATCTTTGTTTAAGCTGTATGCAACTCCCGGAATGTCTTTTAAAAAACATTTTTTGGTGCTCCCTTTTGGGACAGGCCAGAGCAAAACTACGGCATGGATTTTGGACGGTAATAAACCTCAGTGTTTTGAAGCGCTATTTTTAGAATTTAATGGATTTGGATGTGCCATAACCATCCCACAGGAATGAATGATATTATTGATTTTTTTGTAGCACCCTATACCACCGCAACTGCTTTTGATATTACATTGGAAGTTTTAGCAGTATTGCTTGGAATTCTAAGTGTTTGGTATGCCAAAAAAGTAAATATCCTTGTCTTTCCTACAGGTATCATTAGCACGATTCTATATGTCTACATTTGTTTTAAGTTTGTGCTTTACGGTGATGTTATTATCAATATATACTATACCATAATGAGTCGTTGTGGTTGGTTTATGTGGCAACGAAAAATTAAGGGCAAGACCATAGCAATTGCACAGTCTACCACCAAAGATATGATGTGGGCATTGGTTATTTTTGTCAGCACAGCTGCCTTTGTTGTATTGGTGTATTTGTATTTTGATCGTTTCAATCGAATTACAGATTATTTCGATACGTTTACAACAGGAGTCTTCTTTGCTGCTATGTGGCTGATGGCCAATAAAAAAATAGAACACTGGCTTTTTTGGATTGTGGGCAATTTAATATCCATACCTTTGTATTTTGTTAAAGGACTCGGGTTTTCAGGACTGCAATTTACTGTGTTTTTGATGTTAGCGATCCAAGGATATTTTGAATGGAAAAAGCACTTGAACAAATAGTATCAAACTGTAAAAAGATTGTTCTTTTTGGGCCTGAATCTACGGGTAAGTCTACTCTTGCTGAAGCTTTGGCAGAATATTACAATACTGCCTTTGTACCTGAGTATATGCGTCTCTATTTGCAACATAAATGGAATCAAGAACGTGCAACTTGTACCAAAGAGGATTTAATACCTATAGCTCAAGGTCAAATGAAATTGGAAAATGAAAAGGTACAATTGGCTCAAAAGGTTCTTTTTTGTGACACTAATCTTTTGCAAACCAAAGTCTATTCAGAAATTTATTATGATGGGTATTGCCCCTCTGAAATTGAAATATATGCCAAAAAAAATACATATGATTTATACTTTTTGTGCGCAATTGACGTTCCATGGGTAGCCGATGATTTGCGAGACAAACCTAATGAACGTTCATTTATGTTTGAAACTTTTCAGTCTGAGCTAAAATTACAAGACCTTCCTTTTGTAGTGTTGAAAGGGAACCACAACGCACGTTTCGAACTTGCTAAAGCCCATATTGATCAACTATTAAAATTAAAAAATTGAAATTCACAAGCGAAGAAATTAACCAAATAATTGAAATAGGGCTGGATGAAAAAACAGTTCAACAACAACTTTCCTATTTTATTCAAAACAATGCTCATATTAATTTGCATGCACCAGCAACTATAAATGATGGCATAGTTCAACTCTCTGATGCACAAGCCGCTACTTTTAGTTCTTTTTTTAATGCATTAAAAAGACATAAAAATATTGTAAAATTTGTTCCTGCGTCTGGCGCAGCATCAAGAATGTTCAAGAGCTTGTATTTGTTTTTGGATAATTACGACATCAATAAAGAAACTATTAATTCCTATGTCAACAGAACAAAAAGTATAGATCTGTTTCTGTTTTTTGTTACCGTAGAAAAGCTACCTTTTCATGACCAAGTTTTCACTTCGCTAAAAAAACATTACCCAGACTACAAATCAATGTCTTTGGATCAAAAGCGTTTGTTGTTTGTAGAGTTTTTATTAGCCAAAGAACGTTTTAATTTTGGTGAATATCCCAAAGGATTATTGCCATTCCATAACTATAAAACACATATTTCCACTGCTTTTGAAGAACATTTAGTAGAAGCCAGAAAATATGCTGCAATTGATGGCAAAGCGACACTTCATTTTACAATATCTAAACCCCATCACGAACAGTTTTTAACGCATTTTGAATCCATTAAATCCATTGTGGAGTCCAAGACTCAAATAAGCTTTAACATTTCTTATTCCTTTCAGGACGCCAAGACCGATACCATTGCAGCTACTCTAAACAATAGCCCTTTTAAGGTTAATGGCCGATTGCTGTTCCGTCCTTCTGGACATGGTGCATTAATTTCAAATCTAAACGCCATTGATGCCGATCTTATATTTATCAAAAATATCGACAATGTACTCATGCAGCATTGTGTTGATAAAATGGTGTTTTACAAAACTGTTTTGGGCGGGTATTTATTAAAAATACAAAAGCTTGCTTTTGATTATGCGTATGAACTTGATAATGCTGCAATTGAAGAAGAAAAAATCAATGAAATTGCAAATTTTCTCTCCGATCAGTTGAATGTTCACATAAGTAAAGAGTTTGAAAAATATGCGCATGAATACAAATTGGAGTATTTGAAGTCGCGTATTCATCGTCCAATCCGAGTTTGTGGTATGGTAAAAAATGAAGGAGAACCAGGTGGTGGTCCTTTTTGGATTAAAAAAGAAAATGGAGAGTTGAGTCTTCAAATTGTTGAAACAAATCAAATCAACTCCAAATCCAAACAGCAAAATGCGATTGCCAAATCTGCAACTCATTTTAATCCTGTTGATATTGTTTGTGGTGTTAAAGATTATAAAGGCAATAAATATAACTTGGAGAACTTCATAGATACCAATACTCATTTTGTTGCTGTAAAAAATAAATACGGTAAAAAACTTAAAACTCTCGAACGTCCAGGACTTTGGAATGGAGGTATGGCACAGTGGAATACTGTTTTTGTTGAAGTTCCACTTTCTACATTTAACCCAGTCAAGAAGATAACTGATTTGCTCAAAGCACCTCACCAGTTGCAAGATTAAAAAAAGTTGCTTAATAATTGGCACAGATTTATTTTCTGATGTAATTTTGTACTGTTCTCAAAAAAGGGGTGCCGCATGGCTGAGATCATACCCATTGAACCTAGAACAGGTAATGCTGTTTAGGGAATTATCTGAAACAAAACGTTTCAGTTTTTATTTTATTTATTATTAACAAAGAATAATGACCTCTTTTTATTCGATTATTTAAAACAATCGTATGAAAAATTACATTCTTTATTTGGCGCTTATCGTGGTGGCGTATTCACCACTTTTGGCTCAAAAAAATCAACTGCAAGATTCAACCCAAACACAAAATCTCGATGAGGTTTTGGTAAAAGCAGTACGTGTGCAACCCAATGCACCGATCACACATTCTAATGTAACTAAGAAAGACATCGAAAAACGCAATTTGGGGCAAGATATTCCTGTACTTTTGAATTATCTACCATCTGTTGTTTCCTCTTCTGATGCTGGTGCAGGAATTGGCTACACCTACCTTAGAGTTAGAGGCAGTGATGCTACGCGTGTCAATGTCACCATTAATGGAATTCCATATAATGATGCCGAAAGTCAAGGCACATTTTGGGTCAATCTTGGAGACTTTGCTTCTTCAGTAGAAAGTTTACAATTGCAACGTGGGGTTGGAACTTCTACTAACGGTTCGGGTGCTTTTGGGGCGAGTTTAAACATTTTAACTGATGCCATCTCAGAAAAAGCTGGTGGTCAGATTGCCAATTCATTTGGTTCTTTTGGTACGCAAAAACACAGTGTGAAATTTTCAACCGGACTAATCAATAATCATTTTGAGTTTGCAGGGCGTCTCTCCAAAATTTATTCTGATGGTTATGTTGATCGTGCATCTACAGATTTAAAATCTTATTTTTTACAAGGAAATTATGTTGACGACAATACTATTGTTAAAGCTATTACTTTTGGAGGAAAAGAAAAAACCTACCAAGCATGGTATGGACTCTCTAAAGATCAATTAGAAGAAGACCGAACACAAAATCCATATACTTACGACAACGAGACAGACAATTACTGGCAAGACCATTATCAATTGCATTGGAATGAAACTTTGAATGCCAATTGGTCGACCAATATTGGTTTGAATTACACAAGAGGGAAAGGATATTTTGAGCAATTCAAAGACGAACGTAGTGCTGCAGATTATAATAACCTCATCAATGATGACAGTGATGTAATTGTACGTCGTTGGTTAGATAATCATTTTTATGTAGCAAATGCCAATGTGACTTACAAAAAGAATAATCTTGAACTCATTACAGGTATTTCTTACAGCGACTATACCAATGATCATTATGGTGAAATTATTTGGGGTAGCGATTTGGCCTCTGGAACACGTGTTAGAGATCGCTATTATTTGAGTATTTCGGATAAATCGGATTTTAGTATTTTTTCTAAAGCTACTTTTAGAATGTCCGAAAAACTACAGGCCTTTGCGGATCTTCAAGCTCGATTTGTGCATTATACCACAACGGGGCTTACTTCTGACATAATACCAATTGATGTTGATGAACGTTTTGATTTTTTCAATCCAAAATTAGGATTTACTCATACGTTAAATCCCAACAACAGCATTTATGCTTCCTATGCACGCGCCCACAAAGAACCCAACCGCAACGATTTTGAAAGTAACGCTACAGACGTAAAACACGAAGAGTTAAACGATTTTGAATTGGGGTGGCGTCACGAAAGTAATCGTCTAAGTTTGAATGCCAACGTGTATTATATGCAGTACAACAACCAGCTCGTGCTTACCGGTGCACTAGATAATGTAGGCGAGTACCTTCGTGAAAATGTAGATAAAAGCTACCGTTTAGGACTAGAGTTAGATGCCAGTATTGTGCTTACAGAGCAATTGTCTTTAATCTCAAATTTGGCGTTAAGCAAAAACAAAATCCAAAATTTGACCATCAATCGTGATGGTGCTGTGCAAAATTTAGGTGATACCAACATTGCTTTTTCACCAGATGTGATTACGACAAACGCCCTAGAATATGCGCCGAATACAAAGTTTAGAGCTGCCTTGATAGGCAAATATGTTGGGCAGCAATACTTGAGCAATACCGATACTGAGGCCTCTAAGTTGGATAGCTATTTTGTGACAGATTTTAATTTAACCTATACTCTTCCCGTGAAGAATGTGTTTGAATCTATTGTCTTTACAGGGATGGTCAACAATTTATTTGATTTAGAATATGTAGACCGTGGGTACACCTATTTGGATACTTGGAGTGGCCCAACCGCTACCGAAATTCAGGGCTATTACCCACAAGCCACCCGCAACTTTTTGCTAGGGATGACCTTGACGTTTTAAGGTAGAAATGATTTGATTATAAAACCCTGCGCCTCTGGTGTGGGGTTTTTTAATTCGAAACAAACAACTCATTCCCACTACGTTCCACACGATAGGGCTTTAGACCACAGCGCAAGTCGGAATTTTGAAGGGGTTGTCCCGTAAATAAACTGTATTTGTGGGTTTCGTCGCAGCCACAAATACCTTCTACTCCACTGATGCTCAAAATGGCACAATCGCTGCACACCTGCTTGGGGTCTGGCGCCTCAAAAGCAACATAACCTGTACCGGTATTGTTAACAATAATACCGCCATTGCCTTCATTGGGTACATACACAGGATTGCTTGGAAAACTCAATTGATTGTATTGAGAGAGGTTGAGGTTTAAGCTTACATTGACTCCTACATTCAATAGAAAATTACAATTTTCGTCATAATTATCTTTATCGGAACAGTGGAAGAAACCAAAACATAAGACCGACCAACAAAATATTTTTGGCATCATGTGATATAAAAAAAGTGCATATTTGCGTAACATTTTCATGTGTTTTAAAAAAGCATAGACCAAAATACGACAAAAATCAGCGGTAGCTAAATATTTTGTATGTTTGTATAGTAATCTCGTGAAAACGAGATTTTTTCTATTTTAGCATATATCTAAAATAAAGGACCTAAATCGAATGAAATAAAAATATAAACGCATGAGTAACGTATCATATTATACTCCAGAAGGACTTAAAAAACTTCGTGATGAGCTTCAACAACTCAAAGATGTGGAACGTGTAAAAGCGTCCAAAGCTATCGCCGAAGCGCGTGACAAAGGCGACTTGAGCGAAAATGCCGAATACGATGCAGCCAAAGAAGCACAAGGCATGCTCGAAATGCGCATTTCTAAACTCGAAGATACCTTAGCTGGAGCACGTCTTATTGATGAATCTCAATTGGACACCTCCAAAGCATTGGTGTTATCCAACGTAAAAATAAAAAACCAGGCCAATGGCATGGAACTTACCTATTTGCTTGTCGCCGATGGTGAAGCCGATTTGGCGGCAGGGAAAATATCTGTGAACTCACCCATCGGAAAAGGTTTACTTGGAAAAAGCGTAGGTGATGTTGCCGAAATTCAAGTGCCTAATGGTGTTATCAAGTTTGAAATTTTAGAAATCACTCGATAAAATTCAACAATGTCTTCAATTTTTTCAAAAATAGTTTCTGGAGAAATCCCTTGCCACAAAGTCGCAGAGACTGATGATTTTTTGGCCTTTTTAGACATCAATCCCAATGCCATAGGACATACGCTTTGCATACCCAAAAAAGAAGTAGATCAGCTTTTTGATTTGGACGAAACTACGTACAATGGATTGATGGCTTTTTCTAGAACAGTCGCTCTGGCTGTCCAAAAAGCGATTCCTTGCAAACGTGTAGGACTTACAGTTATAGGGCTTGAGGTACCACATGTACATGTGCATTTAATTCCGCTGAATACCATGGAAGACGCTCAATTCATCAAAAAGGAAAAATTGACTTCAGAAGACTTTCAGGCTACAGCAACGGCTATTGCTCGTTTTATCTCGACTTCTTGAGCGTGATTTGAAAAGTAGTGCCTTTGCCCAGTTCTGAAGAAAGCACCTTGATTTTACCATTATGGTACTTTTCAATGATGCGTTTGGCTAGTGAAAGACCAAGCCCCCAACCTCTTTTTTTAGTGGTATAACCCGTTTCAAAAATAGTGTTGAATTGTTTTTTGGAAAGCCCCTGACCTGTATCTGAAATCAGTATACAAACCTCTTCTGGTTTGTCTTCCATCACAATATTTAAATCGCCTTTACCTTTCATGGCATCAATGCTGTTTTTTATCAAGTTTTCAATAGTCCAACTGTAGAGGGCTGCGTTGAGGTCAATTAAAACAGCACCTTCAAGCAATTTGGAGTGAAAACTAATCATTTGACTACTTCGTGCTTCCAAATACAAAATGGAATTCTTTGTTGCTTGGACAATATCTGTGGGTGTCAGTTGAGGGATAGAGCCAATTTTACTGAAGCGTTCAGTTATGGTTTCGAGTCTATTGATATCGTTGTTGATTTCGTCAATGTATGTGGGATTTACGTTTTCATTTTTGAGCAATTCAGCCCATCCAATGAGCGAGGATAAGGGGGTCCCAATTTGGTGTGCCGTTTCTTTGGCCATAGCGGTCCATAATTTGTTTTGAGTAGCAATCCGTGAACTTCGATAGAAAAAGTAAATGAGTCCCAAAAACAAAATAATGATAAGGGCTAAGGCCAAAGGATAGTATTTCAATTTATTCAATAAAACGGAGTTGCCGTAATAAACTGTAGACAGTACTTCACCATTATAAATAACTTGAATTGGGGTGTTTTCTTTGGCAAATTCTTGACTTAATTTTTTAAGGTATTCTTGATTATTCTTTGCTTTTATTTCGATATTATTGGACTGAAAATCCCCCTTAGAACCTTCAATAATCATGGGTGTTGTCGTGTTACTTTGGATAATTTTTAAGGGCAAATCGCTGATGTTACCATCCAAATCTTGTGTTTTTACAAGCTCTCTTTGCGCTTCAGAAAAATTTTCCATCTTGATGCGTTCTTCCTCTTTAAACTTTTGGAAAAAGCGATAGGTATTCCACAAAATCAAGGAAACTATAAGAAAAGACACCAGAATAACAATCCAGTTGAGTACCGACCTATTTGAACTTAATTTCATTGAACTAATTTTTTCAACACTAAATATAATGTAATTATGTTGATATTATTGTTTTAAATTTCTATCAACTTCTTTTATCTCCCGACATATTTGTTAATTTTGTCATATATTTAAGCACATGACTTCCTTTGAACCTAAAGATTGTACCATTCAGCAAATACAAGCCCTCTTGTCGAGTGCTGTAGCCCCCCGTCCCATTGCTTTTGCTAGTACAATTGACGCTCAAGGAAATCCTAATTTATCCCCATTTAGTTTTTACAATATTTTTAGTTCCAATCCACCGATTCTGATTTTTTCACCAGCGCGTCGCGTACGTGATAACTCTACAAAACATACCCTCGAAAATGTTCAAGAAGTGAATGAAGTCGTCATCAATGTGGTGCATTACCCTTTGATCCAACAAATGTCGCTAAGCAGTACCGAGTACGCCAAAGGCGTCAATGAGTTTGAAAAATCTGGACTAACCATGCTTAAATCTGATTTGGTGATACCATTTCGCGTTGCAGAATCACCCATTCAAATGGAATGTAAAGTTATCGAAATCAAACCCTTAGGTACCGAGCATGGCGCTGGAAATTTGGTGATTTGTGAGGTTCTAAAACTGCATATATCTGAAGATGTACTGAACACAGATGGAGAAATTGATCAAGAAAAATTGGATTTGGTTGCACGTGGTGGCGGAAGTTATTATATTCGAGCAAAAGAAGGATTTTTAGAAATCCCAAAACCCCTAAGAACATTAGGGATTGGTATTGATGCATTGCCAAAAATTGTGCGTGAAAGTAAGGTCCTTACCGGAAACAATTTGGGCATATTGGGTAATGTAGAAGCACTGCCTTCACCAGCTGAAGTAGACAATTTTTGGGCAGACAACGCTCATCAAGATTTAAAAACAACAAAAGAAAAACACCAAAAAGCTCAAGATTACTTGCGTATTGGTCAAGTTCAAAAGGCATGGTGTGTATTATTAAAATAAAACAAACGCATATTTAAAAATGGAAATTCAAGGAAAAATTAAATTAATTGGCGAAACACAAACCGTAGGTTCAAATGGCTTTAGAAAACGTGAACTGGTAGTCACTACAGAAGAGCAATATCCACAACATTTATCGGTAGACTTTGTACAAGATAAAACCGATTTGTTGAATAACTTTCAAGTCGGGCAACAAGTCAAAGTTGGCATCAATTTGCGTGGTCGTGAGTGGGTGAGTCCTCAGGGCGAAACCAAACATTTCAACTCGATACAAGGATGGCGCATCGATAGTTTGCAACAAAATCAAGCATCTGAAACAACTCCTCCTGTGCCACCAATGGAAGCTTTTGAACCAGCATCCGATCTTAAAGACAATGAACCAGACGATTTACCGTTTTAGTGTATACAAAACTTAATTAACACTTATCCTCCGCCGTATGGGCTCCTTGACAACTAAAGATTTCGAAGCATTCTCCGATCCAGCATCGTTCAAATCCGTTCTAAAATCAACATTAGAACCAAAGAAGTATGCCGCTATTCTTGAGAGTGTCCACTACGAGTCTGAGTTGTTGAAACTTCAAGCAGAACTTGTTGATTTGCAACAATGGGTCGCCAAACATAACAAACGGGTTTGTATTATTTTTGAAGGACGTGATGCGGCTGGAAAAGGAGGTGCTATTCGTCGCTTCACAGAACACTTGAATCCACGTTCTATGCGTGTGGTAGCACTTACAAAACCCACTGTAGTAGAACAAGGACAATGGTATTTTAGGCGGTATATAAAAGAATTGCCAGAACCAGGCGAATTGGTTTTTTTTGACCGCAGTTGGTATAATCGTGCTGTAGTAGAACCTGTAATGGGCTTTTGTACTGATGAGCAATACAACAAATACATGGTTCAGGTACCAGAATTTGAGCATATGCTCTATGAAGACGGAGTTATCATTATAAAATTTTGGTTTTCTATTTCAAAAGACGAACAATTAAAGCGGTTCAACTCTCGATTGGCTAACCCATTAAAACAATGGAAGTTTAGCCCTGTCGATAAAGAAGGACAAAAGCGTTGGGATTTATATACGACCTACAAGGAGCAAATGTTCACTAAAACCCATACTTCTTTTAGCCCTTGGATTATTATCAAGACCAACAATAAAAAAGAAGCTCGATTGGAAAGTATTAGGTATGTACTTTCTAAGTTTGAATATGACCGAAAAGGCAGTTCTAAGACTACCATTTTACCCGATCCAAATGTGGTGCAACGCTATCATAGAATGATCAAACAAATTGATTAACGATGAGTGAATTAACACCAAAAAATATAAAAAAATTGAACTCTAAGCGTGGGCTAAAACTTTTTCTAAATGAAGAAGATATGACCACAGCCAAGGCCTTGCGGATTTTGAATTATGAAGATAAGCTCAAAAAATTGCAAGAAGAGTTAATCAAGTTACAACAATGGATTGAAGATGAGGGTGAAAAATTAGTGGTCATTTTTGAAGGTCGAGATGCCGCAGGAAAAGGTGGTGCCATTCGAAGAATTACCCAACACTTGAATCCTCGAGAATTTAATGTGGTAGCCCTTCCAAAACCAACGCCTGAAGAACAAGGGCAATGGTATTTTCAGCGGTACATAAAAAATTTGCCACGAAGTGGACAAATCACTTTTTTTGACCGCAGTTGGTACAATCGAGCTGTGGTGGAACCTGTCAATGGATTTTGTACCCAAGATGAGTACTCAGTTTTTATGAATCAAGTGAATAGTTTTGAGCAAATGCTTATTGAGTCCGGTGTTCGATTGGTTAAATTTTATTTTTCCATTTCGAAAGACGAACAAGCACGTCGTTTTAAGGATATCAAAGCCAGTCCGGTCAAAAAATGGAAATTTAGTCCTGTAGACCAAACGGCATTAGAGCGTTGGGATGAATATACCCACTACAAAGAACAAATGTTTAAAAAAACAGACACCAAACTTGCGCCTTGGATTGTGATAAAGGCGAATAGAAAAATGAGGGCAAGGGTAGAGGTTGTGCAAAAACTTTTGGAGCTTGTTCCTTATAGCAAAGAGACTTCATCGTAACGAAAACAACTTATTTCGTGGTCATTAACCATTCCAGTTGCTTGCATGTGGGCATACACCACATTGCTCCCTACAAATTTAAATCCGCGCGCTTTTAAATCTTTGCTTAGACGATCACTCATAGCAGTATTGGCGGGTAGATTTTTATAATTTTTTACGTTATTTTTAATCGGTTTTCCTTCAACAAAAGCCCAAATATAATCGCTGAAACTTCCAAATTCTTTCTGGATTTTAATGAATGCTTTAGCATTGGTAATGGCTGCTTTTATTTTTAATTTATTGCGAATAATGCCTTTGTTTTGAATCAATTCTTGGAATTTCGTATCGTTGTAATTAGCGATTTTATGATAATCAAAGTTATCAAAAGCTATTCTAAAATGTTCACGTTTTCTCAATACAGTAATCCAACTCAGTCCCGCTTGAAAGGTTTCAAGAATTAGGAATTCAAATAGTTTTTGATCATCAAAAAGGGGTACGCCCCATTCAGTATCATGATAATTCTCATAGAGGGCATTACCCTCGCACCAGCCACAACGTTGTTTTTTTGTCATGATGATGTTTCAGCAAAAATTATTCCTTTTTTAAACTATCAATAAAAGCATCAACAGAAATAGCATTTTCAACAGAAAAATCGCCAATTTTTGTTCGGCGTAATGCAGAGAGGTGTGCACCAGAATTTAGTGCTCTACCAAAGTCGTGCGCCAAAGAACGTATGTAAGTTCCTTTGCTACACTGAACTTCAAAATCGATTTCTAGTTCTTGAAGGGCTGTAATTTTGAAATAATCGATACAAATTTCTCTTGTTGGAATTGCCACGTCTTTTCCTGCTCTTGCAAATTCATAAAGGCGTTTTCCGTCTTTTTTTAGTGCCGAAAAAATAGGGGGCTGTTGCTGAATTTTACCTTCAAATTTTTTTGCGGTTTGATAGATCAACTCTTCTGATATGTGTTCTGTAGGAAAGTGCTTATCAATGGCTGTTTCCAAATCATAGGATGGAGTTGTACTGCCTAGCACAAAAGTTCCGGTATAGGTTTTTACTTGTGCTTGATACTGTTCAATTTGTTTTGTTTTTTTTCCTGTACAAATGATTAAAAGCCCTGTAGCCAAAGGATCTAGAGTACCGGCATGTCCGACTTTAATTTTTTTAATTTGAAATGTTTTTCTAATATGCCAACGTAGTTTGTTGACCACCTGAAAAGAGGTCCATTCTAAGGGTTTATCAATCAACAATAGCTCGCCATTTTTATAGTCTTCAACAGTTTTCATGACTTAAAAATAGGTTGATAAAATGGCAATAATTCCAACCAAGCTACAGTAGTACGCAAAATACTTCAGTTGACTATTTTTTACGAGTCTAATCATCCATGTGCAAGCTACTAATCCCGACAAAAATGCCGCAATAAAACCCAAACTAAGCGATGAAAATTGTGCGCTCTCATAAGTCAATTCGCCACTAAAAAGGTCTTTAAAAATTTTTCCAAAAATTAGAGGAATCACCATCAAAAACGAAAAGCGTGCAGCTTTTGTCTTGTCTATTCCAAGCAGAACAGCTGTTGAGATGGTTGCTCCAGACCTTGAGATGCCAGGAAGGATAGCAACAGCTTGTGCTATACCAACGACAAAAGCATTTTTAAAATTCACATTTTTAGTGGTGTTCTGTGCGCGATCGGCCAATAGTAGCAAAAGGCCTGTAATGATAAGCATAGCACCAACCAAAACTATATTATTTGAAAATAAAGATTCCAATTCAGTTTCAAAAAAGACACCAATTAAGGCCGCAGGAATCATTGAAATTATAATTTTTAGAATGAATTGAGTGTTAGAATTCCATTCAAATTTTAATAACTCACGTATGATTTCCAAGATATCTTTTCGGAAAACAACTATGGTGCTAAGAGCTGTTGCAAAATGAAGAACGACAGTGAAAATCATACTTTCTTTTGGGACGGAAGTATCGCCAAGCAATGCTTTTCCCAATTCCAAATGTCCGCTCGAAGAAACGGGAAGAAACTCGGTTAGTCCCTGAACAATGCCTAAAACAAAACTATCTAAAAAATCCACTTATGCTTTGGGTTTTAGAAGAATGGCGTACACTTGAATACCAAAGCCAATAAGGATAAGCGTTGGCGCTACACGGATGCGTTGCGTGTTAAAAATAGCATTGCTAAACACATTAGGATCATCTGATCCTCCACCAGCCATGAGGATAAATCCAAGAGCTATAAAAGCCAAGCCAATAAACATCCAAACATAGTTCTTTTTCTCAAAAACAAAGTTGTGTTTTATTGTTTCTTTTCGTTTTTTCTCTCCCATAATATTTTAATTTTAGTAATAAAGTTGATCTGTTTTTAGGTTTAAAAAACGCTGTGTTGCCAAATGAGTGCTGATCCATGTAATAAATATTCCAACCCCTAGAATACTTAAAAACAAAGCGCCTAACTCTAGTGGATAATTGATGAGTTTTAGTTCTGGGAATGAAGCATTCAAATAATAAATTAGAAGGCAATTGACCCCAATACCCAGCAAGGCTCCTAAAATCCCCAAACGTATATTTCTAAGTACAAATGGTCTTCGGATAAATTGTTTTGTCGCCCCTACCATTTGCATGGTTTTGATGGAAAATCGTTTGGAATATACCGCTAAGCGAATAGAGCTATTGATGAGCAGCATTGCGATTAATGCAAACACCCCACTAATGATCAAAATCCAAAATCCAATACGTTTCACATTACTGTTCATAAGTGAGACCAAATCTTTGTCGTATTTTACATCCTCAACAAAGTTTTTCTGTAATGCTTTGTCCGAAATACTATCTAGTCTTTTTGCGGTGACATATGGTGCGCGTAAATTTACTTCGAGAGAGTTTTTCAGTGGGTTGTAGCCCACATCGTCCAAAAAGTCTTTGCCATATTCTGCGGTCATAAATGCTGCAGCTTCATCTTTTGAAATAAACCGCGTTTGTTTTACATAATTGGCCAAACTCAAACTTTTCTTTAGTTGATTAATTTCAATGGGTTTTGTTTCGTCTTCCAAATAAATTGTAAGTACTACCTTTTCTTTGAACTCATCAGAAATATGTTTTGCATTAATCAGTAAAATCCCTAAAACCCCTAACAAAAACAGTACTAAACTAATGCTGATGACAACCGAAAAATAGGAAGAAATTAATCGTCGTTTTTGATGCTTTTCAAATGTTGAACCCATAGTTATAATCTTGGTTTTGTAAAAATATAAAACTTCCTCAAATAAAATGTAAATTTGCAATCAATAAAGTAGTAAATATGACGTACAATTTCAGAGAAATTGAAGCCAAATGGCAAAATTATTGGGAACAAAACAACACCTTTAAAGCTCAAACAAGTAGCGATAACCCAAAATATTATGTTCTTGACATGTTTCCTTACCCCAGTGGAGCGGGTCTGCATGTAGGCCATCCGCTAGGATATATTGCCTCTGATATTTATGCGCGGTACAAGCGCCACAAAGGATTCAATGTTTTACATCCTCAAGGGTATGATAGTTTTGGTCTTCCTGCCGAGCAATACGCCATACAAACTGGGCAACACCCTGCAGTGACTACCGAACAAAACATAAAAACCTACCGTCGTCAGTTGGATCAAATTGGATTTTCTTTTGATTGGAGTCGAGAGGTACGCACGTCTTCTCCAGAATATTACAAATGGACGCAATGGATTTTTATTCAATTATTCAACTCATGGTATGATAAAACGGATGATAAAGCAAAACCTATTACAGAGTTAATTGCACACTTTTCATCAAAGGGCAATCAAAAGATTGATGCCGTCTGTGATGAAAACACAGCCATATTTTCCGCTCAAGAATGGAACGATTTTTCGGATAAAGAACAGCAAAAAATCCTTTTGCAATATCGTCTAACGTATTTGGCAGAGGCAGAAGTGAACTGGTGTTCAGAATTAGGAACTGTACTGGCCAATGATGAGATTATCAATGGAGTTTCGGAACGTGGAGGTTATCCAGTAGTTAGAAAAAAAATGACGCAATGGAGTATGCGTATTTCTGCTTATGCCGATCGCCTCTTGACAGGTTTAGAAAAAATAGATTGGACAGACGCTTTGAAAGAAAGTCAGCGCAATTGGATTGGAAAATCTGTAGGAGCATCTGTGCGCTTTAATGTTGTAGGCCACAACGCCACAATTGAAGTCTTTACCACCCGTCCCGACACGATTTTTGGGGTTTCATTTATGACTTTAGCGCCAGAGCACGAATTGGTAAAATCTATCACTACTGAAGCTCATAAGTCTGCAGTAGAAGATTATATTTTAGCGACCTCAAAACGTAGTGAACGTGAGCGTATGGCCGATGTCAAAACCATTTCGGGTGTGTTTACAGGTGCCTATGCGGAGCATCCATTCACAAAAGAACCCATCCCCATTTGGATTGGTGATTATGTACTCGCAGGCTATGGAACAGGTGCTGTTATGGCAGTTCCCTGTGGCGATCAAAGAGATTATGATTTTGCCAAACATTTCAATATTCCTATTCCTAATATTTTTGATAATGTTGATATTTCAAAAGAAGCATTTACGGATAAGTCAAAAACTAAAATTGGGAACAGTCAATTTTTGGACGGATTAGATTTTAAGTCTGCCACAAAACGTGCTATTGAAGCATTGGAAGACATCAATCAAGGGGAAGGAAAAATAAATTACCGCCTACGCGATGCTGTATTTTCTCGACAGCGCTATTGGGGTGAGCCATTCCCAGTATATTATGTAGACGGCTTACCACAAATGATTGATCAAAGCCATTTACCCATAACACTCCCTGAGGTTGAAAAATATCTTCCAACAAAAGAAGGAGAGCCACCTTTGGGGCGCGCTGAGGTTTGGGCTTGGGACACCCAAAAAAACACAGTGGTAAGCAATACAAAAATTGATCACAAAATCATATTCCCATTAGAACTCAACACCATGCCAGGTTGGGCGGGGAGTTCGTGGTATTTCAATCGCTATATGGATCCCCATAATAGCGATGAATTTGCAAGTCAAGAAGCACTTGACTATTGGCAACAAGTCGATTTGTATATAGGCGGTAGCGAACATGCGACTGGACATTTATTATATGCGCGTTTTTGGCAAAAATTCTTATTTGATTTGGGGTATTTACCAGTAGATGAGTTTGCAAAAAAACTCATTAATCAGGGTATGATTTTAGGCACTAGTGCATTTGCTGCTCGTATAGAAGGAACCAACACTTTTGTTTCACTTGACCAAATCAATGGCGCATCTGTTCAATACATTCACGTTGATGTTGCCTTTGTAAACGCTTCAGATGAGATGGATGTTTCGGCATTTAAATCTTGGCGAAATGAATTTTCTTCAGCAGAATTTATATTATCTGAAGATGGAAGTTTTAAAGTCAAACGTGAGGTTGAAAAAATGTCGAAATCCAAATACAATGTTGTGAATCCAGATGAAATATGCGAAACCTATGGTGCTGATGCATTGCGGTTGTATGAAATGTTTTTGGGACCATTGGAGCAATACAAACCGTGGAATACAGCGGGAATTACAGGAGTGTCAAGTTTTCTCAAAAAACTCTGGAAACTATATGCGAACGAATCTGGAGTACGAGTAACGAATGAAACACCGACAAAGGACGCCCTAAAAACGTTGCACAAAACCATCAAGAAAGTGACGGAGGATATAGAACAGTTTTCGTTCAATACATCAGTGTCTAATTTTATGATTGCTGTTAATGAATTGAGTGCACAGAAATGTACAAGTCGTGAGGTTTTGGAATCTCTTTTGATTTTAATTTCACCCTATGCACCGCATATTGCCGAAGAATTATGGTCAAAATTAGGTCATAAAGAATCTATTTCGATAGCTGAATTTCCTATTTTTGAAGAAAAGCATTTAGTAGAAAGCTCCAAAAATTATCCAATTTCGTTTAATGGAAAAATGCGTTTTACGCTTGAATTGCCTTTGGATTTAAGCAAAGAAGAGATTGAACAAACGGTTTTGGCACACGAAAAAACTATTGCTCAATTGGATGGTAGAGTGCCTAAAAAAGTCATTGTTGTTCCTGGAAAAATTGTAAATATTGTTGGTTAATAATATAGACATTATTGAAGGCGTTGGGTTGTTGGCAGCAGTGCTTACAACCTATTCATTTTTACCACAAGTCTACAAAACATGGAAAACTAAGGACGTTTCAGCATTTTCTTTGACCACTTTTACACTCTTTTCTATTGGTATTGTCTGTTGGTTGATTTATGGAATTTATAAAGAAAGTTTATCCATGATTTTAGCCAATTCTATTACGATGGTATCTTCATTTGTTATTTTACTTCTTATTATAAAATACCGAAAACCTTAACTGCCAATTTTTCATTTTTTGAAGAATTGGTGTTATTTTTGATGTATAAATCCTAAAAAATTGAATCCTATGGGAACTTATTATTTATTACTTGGAATAATCGCTTTGGTGAGTTGGATGGTGAGTTCAACCTTGAAACGTAAATTTGCCAAATACTCCAAAACACATTTAAGGAACGGTATGTCTGGTGCAGAAATTGCCGAAAAGATGTTATCGGATCATGGCATAACAAACGTTAAAGTTGTTTCTGTTAAAGGACGTTTAACAGATCATTACAATCCAAAAGACCGCACAGTCAATCTGAGTGAAGCGGTATATCACGAACGCAATGCGGCGGCGGCGGCTGTTGCTGCACACGAATGTGGTCATGCGGTGCAACATGCTCAGGCCTACAGTTGGTTGGAAATGCGTTCTGCTTTGGTGCCTTTAGTGAGTATTTCTTCGCGGCTTTCCATGTGGGTGATTTTAGCTGGACTGATGATTGGTTTTTGTGCAGGGCTAGGGCTTGGGTATTGGGTAGCTGTACTTGGTTTTGTGTTGATGGCTGTTGCCACATCTTTCAGTTTTGTAACCCTTCCTGTAGAGTACGATGCCAGCAATCGTGCATTGGCTTGGTTAAAAAACAAAAACATTGTTTCTCGAGAAGAATACAAAGATGCTGAAGATGCTCTGAAATGGGCGGCACGCACTTATTTAGTGGCTGCATTAGGTGCATTGGCAACTTTGATATATTGGGGGCTTCAAATTTTTGGTAGAGATTAAAT
>ERZ1048068.1349-NODE-1349-length-19085-cov-13.731897_pt1 | contig 19085 bp, 20 predicted proteins | sample MGYA00383098_ERZ1048068 | MGnify/ENA primary metagenome ERZ1048068 (study PRJEB29581, sample SAMEA5548368) | metagenome | biome: marine; feature: coastal; material: water | depth 1 m | study: Short-term variability in the microbial, nano- and picoplankton... | reverse complement strand
TTCCAAGGTTATAGAGGCGTCAGCCACTCTTGAACGAGACATCACTGGCTCTGCTTTTTGCGGCGCTAGCCCTCCTGATTTTGATCTCTGCTTTTTTCTCTAGCTCAGAGACCAGCATGATGTCCTTGAATCGGTATCGCTTAAAACATTTGAGCGGAACAGGTCACCGCGGAGCCAAAAGGGCCATCCGTTTGCTGCAGCGGCCCGACCGGCTGATTGGACTCATATTGATTGGCAACAACCTGGTGAACATCCTTGCTTCGGCAATTGCCACCGTCATCGCGATTCGGTTGTTTGGTGATGCGGGTATCGCCATCGCCACCATCACGCTCACCTTTGTAATTTTGATCTTTGCAGAGATCACGCCTAAAACGATCGCAGCGCTGCGGCCAGAACGGGTGGCGTTTCCTGCCAGCCTGATTTTGCTGCCGCTGCAGAAGCTTTTAATGCCATTAGTCTTGTCGATCAATTGGCTCACCAATGGCATCTTGAAGTTACTGGGGTTTTCCCCCGATCAAGCGGGCGACGACGCCGTATCGCAAGAAGAATTGAGAACCATTGTGACGGAATCGGGCTCAATGATTCCCAGTCGGCACCGTCGTATGTTGGTCAATATTCTCGACCTGGAGCAAATGACCGTGAATGACATCATGGCACCCCGGAATGAGATCTATGGCATAGATATGGAGGCCCCTGACGAGGCCATCCTGCAACAACTCAAAAATAGCGAGCACACGCGCTTACCCATTTATCGAGGCGATACCAATCAAATCGAGGGCGTATTTCACATGCGCAATTTAAGCCGAGTATTACAAGGTGGGCGGCTTAATCGCCAGATCCTTAAAAACGAGACCGACGCCCCGTATTTTATCCCTGAGAATACGCCGCTCAACACTCAGCTACTGCATTTTCAAAGACAAAAGAAGCGCCTCGGCATGGTGGTGGATGAGTATGGCGACATCCTTGGCCTAGTGGCGCTAGAGGATATTCTTGAGGAGATTGTGGGCGAGTTCACCTCTAACTTGGTTGAGGAAAACGAGGAAATCACGCGCCACGCCGACGGCAGCACCACCTGCTCAGGCACCGTCACGATTCGCGATCTGAACCGGCAACGAAAATGGGATCTGCCCACCGATGGCCCGAAAACCGTGAGTGGCTTGGCGCTGGAGGCCCTCGAGGCCTTTCCGAGCGCCCGCACCTCGGTCAGGATTGAAGGGTATCAACTCGAGATTGAAGACATTGCCAAGACCCACATCAACCGCGTCCGCATTTGGCCGCTGAACACTGAGGCGGGATTGCTGGATATCTCAGCCGAATAAGTCAACGTGGGCAGCTATGAACTCGCTGTCCGGCGTCTGTGCACCGCCTCCAGAATGACGCGTTTACGCTCATCGCTGGCAGCAAACCAATCGATAATCTCGTCTGCTGTGCGGTAACACCCAATACAGACATTGTGGTCATCCAAGGCACATACTTCGATGCAAGGCGACTTGATCGGCTGGTCTGTCTCGCTCATGTCTCTCCCTCACTCTCAAGACGGGCATAAAACTCGTTGGCGTAGTCATCCAAGGTCCCCGCTTCGATCGCAGATCGAATCGCTGCCATATGACGCTGGTAATAACGCAGATTATGAATGGTCGCCAGCTGAGACCCCAGAATTTCGTTGCACTTATCCAAATGGGCAAGATACGCCCGAGAGAAATTTTGACAGGTATAACAGTCGCAGTCGCGGTCCAGCGGTTCAACGCTGGTCTTATGACGGGCATTACGCAGCTTTACAATGCCCGTGCTCGTAAATAGGTGTCCATTGCGGGCGTTCCGAGTCGGCATCACACAATCAAACATATCCACGCCGCGGCGCACACTTTCCAACAGATCGGCGGGTGTACCCACCCCCATCAAATAACGAGGTGACTCATTGGGTAACTCACTGGCCAAGCCGTCAAGCACCTTAATCATCTCCGACTTGGGCTCACCCACCGACAAACCACCGATTGCATACCCATCGAAGCCGATGCGCGTCAGGCCGTCTAAAGATTGCTTACGCAAGTCTAAATGCATGCCGCCCTGGACGATACCGAACAACGCCGAAGGGTTATCGGCGTGAGCACGCTTGCTGCGCTCTGCCCACCGAAGCGAGAGCTGCATAGAATCATGCGCCTCTGTCGCAGATGCAGGGTAAGGCGTGCACTCATCAAAGATCATCACAATATCACTGCCCAAATCGCGTTGAATGCGCATTGAGGTCTCAGGATCAAGAAATACGGCATCACCATTCACTGGGGACTTAAAGGCCACGCCCTCTTCCGACACTTTTCGAAGCGCATCTAGGCTAAACACTTGAAAACCACCCGAGTCGGTCAGGATCGGTCCTGCCCAGCCCATAAAGTCGTGAAGATCACCATGGGCTTTAATCACGTCGGTGCCCGGGCGCAGCCATAAGTGAAAGGTGTTGCCTAAAATAATTTCAGCACCGATGGCCGTGATGTCTCGAGGTAACATGCCTTTGACCGTACCGTAGGTACCGACCGGCATGAAGGCTGGCGTTTGAATACTGCCCCGCGGAAAATCAATCTGTCCTCGGCGAGCCAAACCGTCACGATGAGAAACCGTAAACTCCACTAATGGGACTCCTTCTTGCTGAGAAACATCGCATCCCCGTAACTGAAGAATCGATACCGATTGGCGATAGCCGCGGAATAAGCGGCACGAATCGACTCCACTCCGGCAAACGCAGAAACCAGCATAAGCAGCGTCGATTCCGGCAAATGGAAATTAGTGATCATGGCGTCTACGACACGAAATTGCGCGCCAGGAGTGAGAAAAATATCAGTATCGCCCGAATAGGGCACTAATGATTCGCCCTCTGGCACCCTCAGGGCAACACTCTCGAGCGATCGCACCGCGGTAGTGCCTACCGCAATCACGCGGCCACCTCGCGCGCGACACTCTGCCACCGCATTACAACAAGCTTGATCGACCTCAATATACTCGCTGTGCATAACGTGGTCGGTTATCTCATCTGCACGCACTGGCTGAAACGTCCCCGCCCCAACATGGAGGGTCACTTCAGCTCGCTGAACGCCTTGCGTCTCGAGCTGATTCATAAGCGGTTGATCGAAATGCAGTCCAGCCGTTGGCGCAGCAACTGCACCGTCGTGCTTTGCATAAATCGTCTGATAGCGCTCACGATCGGCTGCTGAATCGGCGCGCTCTATATAGGGCGGCAAAGGCATGTGGCCCAGCTGCTGCATCGCCTCGGGAAAGCTGCCTGATTCGGGTGCCAAGTGAAATAAAGCGCCCTGACGACCGATGACACGCACCGCCATATCTGATACGTCTGAATCGGGATTTGGCGTAAGCAACAAGAGCGTATTATCACGCGGACTTTTGCTGGCCCTCACGTGCGCCAGCGCAGTGCCATCAGGCATCAGGCGCTCGACCAATATTTCTGCTCGCCCACCAGTCTGTTTTTGCGCATATAGCCGCGCGGGTAACACTCGAGTGTTGTTGAACACCAGCAGATCGTCGCTTGATACCAAATTAACCAGATCCGTAAACAAGAGGTGACTGCACTCACCGCTGCTGCCATCCACTGACAAAAGCCTAGAGCCTGATCGCTCCGCTAAGGGTGCTTGTGCAATCAGCTCTGCAGGCAAGTCAAAAGCGAAATCAGTACGCTTCATGGCATAGCACTCATCATAGGGTGATTATCAGAACAATACGGCGATCGCGTCGACTGTCTGGCTAGTTTAAAAGGGCTAATGTGCCTACGCACTTAGCGGTTTCATAAAAAAGCCGGCATCAGCCGGCTCCGTGTTTCAGCGTTTCGGTGGCACGTGTTACTTTGCCTCCTCCTCCGCTTCGTCTGCCGCAGGGGCCTCCTCTGCTGGAGCTTCCTCAACTGCTGAGGCTTCGTCCTCTGCAGGAGTTTCCTCAACTGCTGGCGCATCGGGGGCGCTCTCCTCGGACTCAACTTGCTCAGCCGCCTCTGCTGCAGGCTCCTCTGCCGCCTCTTCGGCAACCGCTTCAACTTCATCGGCTACTGCTGCTGGCGCGCTGGGCACTGCCACTTTGATCAACTCTTCTTCGACGAGGATCCTTACTTTCTCCTCTCCATTTACTGATCGGCCATTACTGTCCTGCACTGCATATCGGTCATCACCGCGAACGAAAATCTTGTAGTCGGCACTTTTTTTGATGAGCTTCATCGCCATATCTTTTCTCCCTGAAGATACTCAGATCCACCGGACCAACAAGGCATGGCGCGGCTGAATCGCGACGGAGTATACAGTATGGCGAGGCCTTGCAGAACCTCCGATTGCCGATTGATGTGGACTTGGTATACTGCGCGCCGTCGTTTGCACGAGCCGGAGTGGTGGAATTGGTAGACACAGGGGATTCAAAATCCCCCGCCCTTAAAAGCGTGCCGGTTCAAGTCCGGCCTTCGGTACCAAGCAAATTTCAATGGTGGATCAAAAGCACCGTGCTTGCTCATTCAGGCGCATTAAATCAGCTCCCGCCCGTAAAAGTTCCCATTGCTCTGCCACCTAAGGATTAGCAAAGCCTAGGTATGGGCGTCGTCGACCCTGATTGACTTTTAAACGCGATTCAGAGCTTGAATTCAGGCTCCTCTAGTAGCTCACAAAATCCAGCGTCAGTGCTGTCGTCCACATATCGGGTTCGATATTTCCCGGTAACGCGAGAGATAGTGACTTCGGGTAGGCCGCCTCCGCCCGCGAAATAAAGCGTAAAAACACCCGCTTCTAACGCGACTCTGCTCGCGGCCAGCGTGTAACCGTAATCGTAATGCACAGATGCTGTCCCCCTTGCCGTATCGATCACATACACGCGGTTATCTGCCAGAGGATTCTCGGTCACGCAGGCTAATTGTAATACCTCGGCAGTCGCGTGCCCTGACGCCATAATGAATAGCGTCGTTAAAACGAATCTCATAACTCCCCCTAGTAACTCTTTGACAACCACGCTGTTTGCTCACGTAAGAAGGCTTTCATTTTACACAGGCCTTCAACAATTGTTTTAGTAAGTTAGATAGCGTTTTGACAAACAACCCAGCCGCCCTTCTTAATCCGTATCTTGGCGGAATACAAAGCAGTGGTTCGATCGACATAATGGCCTTAAAAGCCGCATAACGCATTCGGCGAATCAAAACTGTTAATGCCACATCATCACGGCCCTTCCACGCAACCCAGCATCTACGCCTTGATCTCTGTGTCGGGAGGGGGCATGTTAAGGGACGTCATAGAGAGAGAACTTAGTGATGTCTGAAACTGGCCAATGCCTATGTGGCGCAATTAAATATCGCATCGACAACTCGCCTCAAATGGCAGGCGTCTGCCATTGCAAGAATTGCCAACGTCAAGCGGGTTCCGCTTTTTCAACCCTTGCCGGTGTACCCACAACGGAATTTCACCTCATCCAAGGTGAACTGAAGCTCTACACTGATACCGAGACGGAGAGCGGAAATGCCGTGCAACGCTTTTTTTGCGGCAACTGTGGCTCCCCCATTTACTCAGCAGTACCCGGGTTTGAGGGAATGGTTTTTTTAAAAACTGGCACGATGGACGACACATCTGGTTTTGAGCCGCAGTTTCACGCCTGGGGTGACACCAAACAAAACTGGGTAGCAATAACCGATGGGGCACCTGTTGCAGCCAGGAACCCGGGCTGACAAGTTCGGCTTCGCTGTCAACGCAAGCGAGCACATTGCCACCACAAAAAAGCAGCTCTCTAGTGCGATAAACAATGCCGTCGAGGCCTTGTGACAAACGCGAACGAAGCCCCGAATTAATTTGGCGCTTGGTTTTTGGGAACCCCTCGGCGCACAGGGCGCACTAACCGAGTGGGCCCCTCTCCCTATGATGCCGTCTTAGACATGCATCACCTTATCAAGGGCCGTCCCCAGCAGCGCTCAGCAATGTATTGCCGTGAGATACATCGACCTCCGCCAGCGAGTCACTATTTAGTCAGTTCGTGCTTAGTCAGTTCGTCTCACGTGATGACCATTAACTGACTCTCGTCGAATGCTACACTTTTCGCAAGAACTGGGAGCATAAGTCAGCCATGGAAAACCTTCTCGCACTGCTAGACACCGTCCTTGACGTGACTGTCATGACCTTGGCGCTATTGATATTACTGGGGCTACTCACCGTTGCGGTGCTGTATGTCATCGATGTGACGCAAAATACCCAAGCCATTCGTAAAAACTATCCGGTGATCGGCCGGCTTCGTTACGTTTTTGAACACCTTGGCGTTTTTTTTCGGCAATACTTTTTCGCGATGGACCGAGAGGAACTCCCGTTTAACCGCGCCCAGCGTACTTGGGTTGCGCGCGCTGCCAAACGGATCGACAGCACGGTCGCCTTCGGCTCGACCAAACCACTGAATCGCCCTGGCGATATTTTCTTCCTGAATGGTGCGTTCCCTCCCACCGCGGAAGAGATTCAGGCCCACACGCCTACCCCCGTTATTTTCGGAGAAGCGTCTGTCGCTAGGCCCTACACCGCACCCTCATTGTTCAATATCTCAGCCATGTCTTATGGCGCCTTATCGGGCCCTGCCATTTCGGCACTGTCCCAGGGCGCCTATCAAAGCGGCATTTGGCTCAACACCGGTGAAGGCGGACTCTCTCCGTTTCATCGGCAAGCCCCCTGTGATTTGATCTTTCAAATTGGCACGGCAAAATATGGTGTGCGGGATGAGCAGGGGCGACTCGATGCTTCGAAGCTAACCGAGTTAGCGGCAATACCTGAGATCAAAATGTTTGAGATCAAGCTCTCTCAGGGTGCAAAACCCGGCAAGGGGGGCATCTTGCCCGGCGAAAAGGTTACCGAGGTCATTGCGAGTACTCGAGGTATTCCCGCCGGCCAAGATTCAATCAGTCCCAATCGGCATCCCGAAGTCACGTCAGTGGAGTCGCTGCTTGACCTGATCGCGACTGTGCGTGACGTTTCGAAAAAACCCACTGGTATTAAATTCGTATTGGGCCAAACGCAATGGCTGGATGACTTCTGTGCGGCCATCCACAGTCGTGGCATCGACAGTGCACCTGATTTCATTACCCTCGATAGCGCAGACGGCGGAACCGGCGCGGCACCTCAAGGACTCATGGATAACATGGGCTTACCGGTTGCGGCCAGTTTACCCTTGGTCGACGCAGCACTGCGTCAAGCGGGCCTGAGGGACCGCATCCGCCTGATTGCCACCGGTAAAATGGTTAACCCTGCTGGCATGGCCGCAGCACTGTGCCTCGGTGCAGACGTGGTGTGCTCGGCGCGTGGCTTCATGTTTGCACTAGGTTGCATTCAAGCGCTCCAGTGCAATGAAAACACCTGTCCCACCGGCATCACGACCCATGATCCCAAACTACAAAAAGGGCTCAATCCAACCCTCAAGGCGACGCGTGTCGCAAATTACGCCGACTCAATGAAGGAGGAGGTTGACCTCATCGCCCACAGCTGTGGCATTTTGGATCCCGGCAATTTTGATCCGACCCACGCTTTTATCATTAACGATGAAGGACGGCCCGAAGGACTGGGAGCCAAGCTGACAGGTTAAGGACACCAGCATAGCGCTTGTATCGCCTCAAGGACCTTCTCTGATACGCCGTCTTGGGCTAACGCTTGTTACCGCCGTGCAAGCCTTTTCGACACAAATACGATAGGGTCGCCTAATACCGTAACGTATAGGTCAAGATGACTTTTCACAGAAACTCTAAGCTGAAGGAGAGGCGAAAATCCCTGTCCTGTATTAGTCTCTCCTTGAGCTCTTAAACGTCTACTCTTCGACTTGCTGACCAGACCTCTTCTTACACGCACCATGGCGCTTATCGCGTTACTCCAGTGCGCCCACCACGCAACATCTGCGGAGTTTGATTTAGAGCTGACCGCCGGTTACGCCTGGGATGACAACGTTGGCTTGGACGAACTAGAGAGAGCAACGGGTGAATCAGACGAAGTGACGTCTCTCGAAGCGCAGGCTTCTGCCTCGTTTACTTACAACGATAAAACCTCACTGAGGTTATCCGCCGGGCTAGTCGACGATGCCTATCAAGAATTCTCACAAGTGGATCGCCAAACCGAATCCTATGGCGTCAACCTCGAAACGCAAATTGCTGACACCACTATCGGCATCAATTGGTTTGATGTCTCGGCTGACCTTGATGGAGAGCCGTTCTTAACTTACGAACGTCTATCGCCCTATATTGCAGGCTTTCTCAGCAAACAATGGTTTATCCGCGGCGAATATATTTACGGGCAAAAAGAAATCGCCCGTCGCCCAGCGCGGGAAGCAGATAGTCACAGCGTATCGATCGACAGTTACTATTTTCTACAAGGACTCAAACGCTACGTCGTCATCGGCTACGCCTACCGAGAAGATGACGCCCGCGCCAACCGTTACGACTATAGCTCGCACGCGGTAAAAGCGAAGTACGTTCATCGAGAGACTTTCTGGCAACTGCCTTTCGAGCTCAAGCTTGAGGGCAAATTGGAAGACCGCCAATACAGTACCGCCGATCCGATGATCGGCACTGAGCGGGAAGATACGCGGGTCCGCTTTGCGGCGGAACTGCGGGTCTCGTTCACTCCATATGCGTCAGTGGCCGTGACGGTCAAAAATTCTGACTATGACTCCAACCTTCCCACTGCCAGTTACAGCGATTTAGTCGTGGGCACTGAGATCAGGCTCTCGTTTTAGTGCCGCAGCAGGACGATCTCAGAACTGTAGCTGTCCATAACCATAAATTTGATCTCTGCCTGGTGCGCCAATATCCCTAGCACTGGCATACAAAGCGTCGAGCATCAGCGCGGGTTCAGCGGTGGACTGCAATAGCCGTGCAGCCGCTACCGTGACAAACGGCACCGCGTAAGAAGTCCCCGAAGATGCGGCAAAGCCGCCACCGGCTTGAGCATGACGAATATTGACGCCCGGGGCGGCGATGTCGACGTACTCACCCCGGTTCGCCAAACGGAAGGCACGACCTCGATCATCGGTCGCGGTCACGGCAACCACCTCAGGATAGGCTGCCGGATACATCGGTTGCGCCATTGGCCCGCCGTTTCCCGCTGCCGCAATTGCGAGCACACCCCTTTCTCGGACTCGTGTCAGCGCGGTCTCTAGTAGGCGATTAGAGGGTCCGGCAAGACTGATATTGATCACAGACACATCCTGGGTCATCAGCCAGCTCAATGCCTTGATCAGGCTCACCGTGCTGGCAAACTCACCCTGCTGCTCATTGTGGTCAAACACCTCAGCCGCATAAATTTTGGCACTCGGCGCCAATCCCAATGCTTGAGGGTCATTACTCGCGATAATCGACGCAATGGCGGTGCCGTGGGCGTTAGGTGGGCTGTCGTTGTCGACAAAGCGTTGTGTCGTGATCGACGAGTTAGAGAAAGCGCTGTGACGCTGATCAATACTGCTGTCAATAATGCCAATGCGAAGGGACAGGCCAGAGAGATCTGTAGGCGGAGGCAACAACTCTCTCGGTGCCAATCCCACCAAAGGTTGCTCATCATTTTGCGGATCTGGGACGCCCGCCGTGTACAAATGATTAAGATCAACATCTGCTTGCTGCCCGCCTATGACTTCATAAATCCCCGCCCTCGTTGCTGAGAGGTCGAAGCTGGCAGGTGCTGCCACCTCGGCGAGTAAAAAACCCAGCCCAGACAGCTCACTGACGCGATCAAATAAGTAGCCCTCTTGCGCGAGTTGCTCGAATACATCGGCCTCTGCCATCACCAGCCAGTGGTCTGTCTGAATGCGCAGTGCGTCTTCGCTCAGGCGCGACTCAATGTCCGCTAAAAAGTCTTCCATCACTTGCTCTATACGTTCTTCTGTTGCTTCTGACACGATCTCTGATACTTGGTCCTCAACCTCTTGCGCCGCCACCAAAGCAACGTTAACTCCCCAGAAAAAGGCCAATAGTAGGAGGCCCTTCAGGGAATATTTGGCTTGATGTCTCAGTGAGGTAGTGATCATCATGCGAGCTTACTCTTTTCTGGGTCGCGTCGGTACGGTGTCGACCCTCGAAAATGCGGCGATTAGCGGGGAATAAATCTCTGGCTGACACGTCGTTATTACAATAGGTTAATTATGACAACGCTGACGAGCCATCAAAGGCAGGACCTGATCGACGAGTTGCCGCGATTAAAGCGCTACTGCTTGTCGTTAACGTCAGATCCCGCAGATGCAGATGATTTATTGCAAATCACGGTCGAAAGGCTGCTAGAGAAAGGCATGCCAGCAGATGCCCACGTTGCGAAGTGGTCACACAGGGTATGCAAGAACTTATGGATTGATGAGATTCGATCCAGAGATGTACGGAACCGCTACGCATTATCAGAGGGCGTGATTGACGGAGCGGGGACCACTTCGGCGAATACCGAAGAGTCCGTGCAACTAGACCGAGTCTCCTCAGCAATGGAACAGTTACCTGCCGAACAGCGCGCTGCGCTGGTGCAGGTAGCAGTGGAAGGTCGCTCTTACGCTGAGGCGGCGGCTTTCCTGGAAGTGCCGATAGGAACCATCATGAGCCGCGTAGCGCGAGCTCGCAAGGCACTGGCAGCAAATTTGGAGTGGCGTGAAGAAAGGGAAGCCTAGGCTTCTAAAACTGGGACAACCCACTTGGGAATGGGTGTCGCAAAAAAGGCGAAAGACATGCGTGATGATCGAGAGAATGTAGTCGATATGGATGGTAGTCGGGTTGACGACGACCACCTGCTGTCAATGTACATCGATAATGAGCTCGATGCTGAGCGAACTATCGCGTTCGTGAGTCGTCTAAAGACTGAGCCGGCGTTAAGAAGGCGTTTGACGCAATTGGAAGAAAATGACGGAGTAGTCAAGCGGGTCTATGCGCAAAGCTCTGATAGCATACCCAATCAGGTTGCAGCGCTGATCAATGCTGACAATGTCACTGTACTCAGACCGGTTCGCCAGTGGCATCGCTGGGCGACCGCTGCGGTGGCCGCATCGTGCGCTGCGGTGATAGGCATGGTGCTGAGCACCAATCAGACCGCCGTCTTCAACCCGATGACCATCGATGCGCAAATGGCACATGCGTTGGAGTCCTCACCTTCTCGCGCAGCGGGCTGGGAAACCCTAGACGACGACCGAACGTTCCGCTCGGTACTCACGTTTCCCGCTGCCGATGGCAAGTGGTGCCGCGAATTTTTGCTGGCGCATCGCGAGTCAAACTGGCGTGGCGTGGCGTGTCGAGATGGCAGCAACTGGGTGAATCAGGTAGTGGGAAGTGAGGTTTTCTTAAACCAAGAAACCCAATACCGACCCGCCGGTGCGGACGACAGTCAAAGCGTCGCGCGCTTTATTGACGAGACGGCCACAGACGTGGCGCTTGGTCCGCAGCAAGAAGCCGCACTAATCCAATCAGGTTGGTAAATCGCACTACCCCACTCGCTGGTTCCTAGCGAACCAGCAGTTCAGAATCTGTGTTTTCTACTGCGCTTCTCTGGCCCACGAGCTGGCCGCTCACGTATCATGCTGACACGACAGCCGGCCTCGTTTGCCTTCGATGATTGGCTGAGCCACTGATACGAGGTTCGTCTTATGAGTGCCCTTCCCTTTTTACTGCCTCTTGGCGGTGGCCTGATACTTGGCCTCGGCGCGTTATGGTTGCTCTACAGCCTCGGGCGGATCGCCGGTATTAGCGGCATTGCCTGGGGGGCACTAGCGGGTCCAGATCGAGATTGGCGCTGGCTCTTTCTCGCCGGCCTTTTGGGCGGCGGCGCGGTCACACATTGGCTCTTTAAAATGCCCTTGCCCGCCGAATCAACAGCCTCTTTAGGGCTATTAATTAGCAGCGGCTTGTTGGTCGGTTTCGGCACCCGCTTTGGCGGGGGTTGCACCAGTGGGCACGGTGTTTGTGGGATGGGGAGACGCTCGCCTCGATCGGTGATCGCCACCTTGATCTTTATGATGAGCGGCATGCTGACGGTCTATGTGGTGCGACACCTTCTGGATGGTGGCGCATGAAAACCTGGTCAGCCATTTTCGCCGGTATGTTATTCGGCCTGGGTCTGACGCTGTCAGGCATGTCTGATCCGCTAAAAGTGCTGGGCTTTCTAGACGTATCAGGCGAATGGATACCCGCCCTCGCGTTGGTCATGGGCGGGGCGCTCATCGTATCGCTGGCAACAACACCTTGGGTACTCAAACACACTGCACCGCGCTTCGCATCGCAGTTTTATGTGCCAACGATTCGCGCCATCGATAAACGGCTCGCGATCGGAGCCATGCTGTTCGGCATTGGCTGGGGACTATCAGGGTATTGTCCAGGACCCGCACTTGTGAGCCTACTTTATGGTTATGAGAGCACGATGATTTTCTGTCTGGCAATGTTCGCTGGCATGTTGATGGAGGCCGCCCTGAAGCGATCAAAAATAGCCTAACGAACAATGCTCCTTCTCATCGGCACCACCCTCATCGCATTAAGAGAGGTCCAGTGCGTGCTGCTTCAAGATATCCAACGGGACGATATCGAGTGTTTTTTGATGGGTTGCGCGCAAAAACAATCGTGGTGCTTTACCGGCTTGATGGGCCTGATGCCACCTCATTGCACAAAGACACCATCGATCACCCTCCTTTAATCCGGGGAACCCGTGCTGAGGTATTGGCGTCGATAGGTCGTTACCAGCCGCCGCGGAAAAAGCCAAGAATTCCTCCGTCATCAATGCGCATACCGTGTGAAGACCATGGTCATGAGGCCCCGTATGACAGTGCCCATCGCGAAAAAACCCGGTTACCGGATCTTGGCAACATAATTCAATTGGAAGGCCGAGCGCGTTCAGTTGCTCATTCGATTCTCCGGACGGTTCTCCCATTATCCTTTCACCCTTTTTGTCTATATCGTCTAGTTAATTGCTGTCGCAAAACTGACAGCGCTGTCATTGTCAGCCGCTTCAGCTCGGGGCGCCTCTCTCAAGTTCACCACCTTACTCACCCAAGGAGGTTAGCAGCGTGCCCCACGGGGTCGCAGACTACAGCAGCCCTCCGACGAACACCATTAATCATCCCCTGCTCAAACACACAACATCCATCACGCTTGAACCGTTACGAAATGGTTCGAACTGAACGCGATTGAAAAGGCGGAAGAAATGATGCCGGTTTTCCCTCTTAGTGCGTCATAATTTACCGACAGTGGTGAACGCACCGCTAAAACAAGGCTGAGCTGAACCCACTTTCTCAACCATGGCAGTCATACAGAGAACCCTCTTTATATGGAAATACGTGCGGCAGCAAACATCGCGGCAGCAGAGAAACAGCTGGTTGTGAAGTGGATTAAACGTTGCCTGCGGGAGGTCACCAAGGCAGCCTACGAATTACCGGTAGATTACCCAACGGCACGCAATGACATCAGGGTGACGATCAAAGGGGCCGGCCATCGCTCCTCTGCCTGTGCAAAAGGCGTCACCATCGATATCGTCCCCTTTCGAAAGCAACAAAGCCACATACTGGAATATCCGGCCTTTGCGAGCGATAAGGTGATTGGCTCTCGGGATAATGTCCCCGCTGAAATTGCTTTGGCGGCGACCGTTGCGCATGAGATCAGTCACTTCGTACAGTACCGCTACGGCCCTGACACACGTTGGTTACAGCGGAAATATCGCAAACCGCACGGTGAGGGCTTTCAGGATATCTATCGTATCCTGCGCTCCCGAGTCGTGAACTCACACTTTGAGTCATTGGCAAAATGATCCGGCTCACGTCAAGTTGCTGGGCTCGCGCCATTGCTGTGGCGCACTCGATCTGGCTGAATCAGCACACCACAACTGGCACCACAATAGTGCCGATCGCACGTCCGGTATGGCACTTTTATCCTGCCGCATAAAAAAGGACCTTTCATGCACACCGATCCAATTGCAGCGGGCTTCAGCCGAACCAAATTAGATAAATTGGTTGAACACCTAGACACACGATACGTGCAACCCGGCAAGATACCTGGGTGCCGCGTTCTGGTTTCCAGACGAGGGGTCACCGCGCTCTCCAGCACGCTGGGCCAGATGGATATAGAACGCCACAAACCAATGCGTGAGGATACGATCTTTCGTATTTACTCCATGTCAAAACCCATCACCTCGATCGCACTGATGATGTTATTCGAGGAAGGTCGCTTTCAGCTTAGCGATCCCGTCTATAAGTTCATTCCTGCTTGGCGAGAACACCGAGTTTGGGTCGAGGGCAGCGGCTCAGAAATGATCACTCGAACTCCCACAACACCCATGACCATCCAACATCTGCTCTGCCACACAGCGGGCCTGACCTACGGCGGATTTCTACCCGGGCTCGAGCTCCCCGTGGATGCGGCTTATGCCGCCGCAGGTATCTCGCGCGCTGGAACCGATACGCTTGCGTCGTTTGCTGAAAAACTCGCTCACGTTCCGCTGCTTTATGACCCCGGCACAAGGTGGAGCTATTCTCTCGCAACCGATATCTGTGGCTACCTAGTGGAGCTGATCTCCGGACAACCCTTTGAAACGTTCTTACGTGAGCGTCTCTTTGAGCCCCTCGCAATGGCCGATACTGGCTTTACGGTTCCCGATGACAAATTGGAGCGCTTTGCGGCCTGTTACGAGCGCACAGCTGATAAAACCCTCCGACTGCAGGATGATCCCGAGACAAGCCGCTATCGCACAATACCCCGAGCGCCCTCAGGCGCCGGTGGGCTAGTCGGAACAATGGGTGACTATGCAAACTTTTGCGACATGCTGCGCCAAGGTGGGCAATTTAACGGCCAGCAGCTGATCGGCCGACCCATACTCGAACTGATGACTCGCAATCACCTTGGCGGACAATCGTTAGCCCAAATGGCGATGGGCGGGTTTTCAGAAACCAGTAACGAAGGGGTCGGATTCGGTCTAGGTTTTGCCTCAACCACTGATGCAATCGCATCCGGGACGGTGGGTGAAGGTGATTTTTACTGGGGAGGCTTGGCTTCCACGCTCTTTTGGGTCGATCCCGTTGAGGATCTTTATGTCATCTTCATGACGCAGTTGATCCCTTCTTCTGTTTTTAATTTTCGAGGACAGGTGAAAAACATCGTATACGGCGCTATCACTGCAGATTAATGAATGGGCGGTCAATAAACTGCCCGCGGCTTAGTGTCATCCCAAATGCGTTGTCTATTGCGCCTGGTTCGCCGAATACCACAGTAACGAGACGGATATTGCGGCAACCAGCGCCCATTTCAGTGATCGCACACGCCTCATATTAAACTTTCCAAATGCACTAAGGCGGAACTCGCCAGCGCCTCAAGGTTATAACCGCCCTCCAAGGCTGACACCACTCTGCCACCGGCATATTGATCTGCCAAAGCCACAATTTCTTCTGTGACCCATTGGTAATCTGCCTCCGAAAGGCGCAACTGAGCTATGTCATCCAATTTGTGTCCGTCAAATCCAGCTGAAATCAATATCAGATCGGGGCGATGCGCCTCAATGGCAGGCCACCACGACGCAGCAACCGCACGCCGAAAATCGTCCCCTGAAGCACCAGCACTCAAGGGCGTATTCACAATATTTGTCTGAGCAATCTCATGCATTCGACCCGGGTAAAACGGATGCTGAAAACTAGAACAAACAAGAATCCGGGAATCATGACGACAGATATCAACCGTCCCATTGCCGTGATGGACATCAAAATCGAGTACCGCTATGCGATTAATGGCGGCGAGTGAGAGCGCGTTAACGGCTGCAATTGCAACGCTATTCAGCAAACAAAAGCCCATCGCAGCAGCCCGCTCAGCATGATGTCCCGGCGGCCTTACTGCACAGAATACGCGTGCTTGATCGCCCGATACGACCTCGTTAACACCCTGCCATACCGCACCAGCGGCATGACAGCTCGCACTTAAACTGCGGGGGCTCATCCACGTATCCGGATCCAGTGCACTGACACCTTGCTCGGGTGTCTCGTTTTCGAGTTGATCGTACAGCGTACTATCGTGCGCCACCTCGATAAGCCCACGCGGTAATGTGGGCGCCATTTGCAACGAGTGATCGTGAAGAAATCCGGTACGCTCCAGATGGCCCATCAAAAAAGCCAGCCGCTCTGCTCGCTCAGGGTGCCCTTCTGGCACCTCATGAGCGAGGCAATCTTCATGGGTGTATATCAGCACAACCGCGATTCCCGTATCCGAACAGTTGTCCGGTCAACAACGAGTTTACCGAGGGCGGGCTTCAACGCCTAGTGTGATGGGGTAGCTTCGTGCGGTGATACGGTTTTCAATTTGGCGGAGAAGGAGGGATTCGAACCCTCGATACGCTATTAACGTATACTCCCTTAGCAGGGGAGCGCCTTCAGCCACTCGGCCACTTCTCCAGATTGATGCGACGCATTCTAAAACGGTTGGGGTGTGACGTGAACCATATTCGTCGTGAAAAAAACCGCGAAATAGCCCTGTCGCCAACCAGCGTATGGCGCGCCGTCTAGCTTGCTAGTCTTTTGCCGCTTCTTCGGCCGCCGATTCTTCAATTCGATTCAAAATTTCTTCGCGATGCACGGCCACGTCTTTTGGCGCATCAACGCCGACGCGCACCTGGTTCCCTTTGACACCCAACACAGTGATGGTCACGTTGTCGCCGATCATGAGGGATTCCCCCACCCGCCGTGTCAATATCAACATGGTTCACATCCTTGTTCAATCGAGCCGCTCTTAACGGGCAGCCTCCCTACAGAAAATTGCTTCACCGCGTCACTCTCAGCGCAGCTAGCAACTTATTCAGGTTCTACCATATCAAGACCGAAGGCAGAATGCAGGCTCCGTACCGCCAGTTCAAGATATTTTTCTTCAATGATGACAGAGATTTTGATTTCCGAAGTACTGATCATATGGATATTCACTCCGACATCCGCCAGCGCCTTAAACATAGTCGCTGCGACGCCAGAATGGGAACGCATCCCCACGCCCACTACTGACACCTTGGCAATATGATCATCCGAGATCACCTCTCCCGCGCCTAGCTCGGCGACAACGGGCGCCAGCACCGCCGCCGCCGCCTCCATATCGCCGCGCGCCACCGTGAAGGTAAAATCAGTCGCATGCTCGCCACGGCTATTTTGTAAAATAACGTCTACTTCGATATTCGCTTCACCGACCGGGCCTAAAATGCGGTAGGCCATCCCGGGATTATCGGGGACGCCCATGACCGTCAACTTGGCTTCATCTCGGTTAAATGCAATTCCCGCAATAACAGGTGCTTCCATCGAGGCATTCTCCTCAGTCGTAATCAATGTACCCGGGCCGTCCTCAAAACTGCTCAGCACTCTAAGGGGGACCTTGTACTTACCCGCAAACTCCACGGCACGTATTTGCAAAACCTTCGAACCCATACTCGACATCTCGAGCATTTCTTCGAACGTAATGCGGTCTAAGCGCTTCGCGCCATCGACCATTCGAGGGTCAGTGGTATAGACGCCATCAACATCGGTATAGATTTGGCATTCTCGCGCCTTTAAGGCGGCAGCCAGCGCCACAGCGGTGGTATCAGACCCCCCTCGACCCAAAGTAGTGACATTGCCCTGCAGATCAACACCTTGGAACCCGGCAACGACGGGGACACCGCCATTATCGAGCTCGGTTTGCAGCGTATCGATTTGTATATCCTGAATACGCGCTTTGTTATGCGCACTGTCGGTCAAGATACCAACTTGATTTCCACTGAATGAGCGGGCGCGGACGTCGCGCTCACTCAGCGCCATACTCAGTAAGGCAGTCGTGACCTTTTCTCCTGTGCTCAGGAGCGCATCCAGTTCCCTCGGTGCCGGGTTGGCCTGAACCTCGCGCGCAAGACCCATCAGGCGATTGGTCTCGCCCGACATCGCCGAAACCACCACCACCACATCGTGGCCCTCGCTTTTAAAACGAGCCACACGATCTGCCACCAATCCGATTCGTTCTGCCGAACCAACCGACGTGCCACCGTATTTTTGGACAATCAGCGCCATAGTGTGGAATGTGTTGTTAATGAGATCCGTTATTAAACACGATTCAGCGGTCGCTGAGAACTAAGATCCGTCATAGTGGCAAGCGTTGCTCGGATCCTCTAGGGTGATCGCTTCTCTATAACAAGCGTTTCGACTATGACCATTGCCGACCCACTCTATGCCGATTGGTTGCATCAACAGATACGCGTCAAGCCGGATCAACTCGCCGTTCATGACCTGTCGGCTGAGCGACGCTTCACCTGGCAACAATTAAATGATCGCGTCGATGCGCTAGCGCACCGGCTGATTCACGAGGGCATCGCGGGAGGTGATCGAATAGCCTATTTGGGACTCAATAGCTCAGATGTCATCGAAATATTTTTTGCAGCGACCCGAATAGGCGCCATCTATGTTCCCCTCAATTTCCGCCTGACGGCACCAGAGCTCACCTATATCCTCGGAGATTGCGCACCATCAGCGGTCTTTTATGATCAGGCTTTCCAAGCCGTGATTGAGGAGATCGATGCCGCCGCTATACCGCATCTCACCGTAGCGACGACACTCGATGGCGGTGATAGCGCGTACGAAGCGTGCCTAATGACCAACGAGGCTGCGCTACAGGCTGCCCCTGCCAATGGCGACACCCAGTCGATGATCATGTACTCCTCTGGCACCACAGGCAAACCCAAGGGCGTGATCTACACCCGTCGTATGATGTTGGCGTCGGCGCTCAACTTACTCCAACCCAGCGAAGCCAGCCCCGACACAAGGGCATTGAATGTGATGCCCCTGTTCCACATTGGTGGTATGCAATTTGTGCTTATGACAATGAAGTTCGGCATTCCCTACCTGATGATGAAAACCTTTGATCCCACCGCGATGTTGGCTGCCATCGGCGATACCGAGTTGGGCATTACCAATATCGGCGGCGTACCGGCAATGTGGAGCGCCATGTCGCTTGCCCCCGAGATTGAAAACACCGACTTAAGTCGGATCAGAGTCGCTGCCACCGGCGCAGAATCGGTGCCCGAACCGATGCTAAAAGACTGGCAACAGCGAGGTATTCTGCTGCAAGAAGTCTATGGCATGACCGAAACAGGCGGTGTCGTTTGCATGGCACA
>ERZ1048068.1342-NODE-1342-length-19147-cov-4.566468_pt1 | contig 19147 bp, 12 predicted proteins | sample MGYA00383098_ERZ1048068 | MGnify/ENA primary metagenome ERZ1048068 (study PRJEB29581, sample SAMEA5548368) | metagenome | biome: marine; feature: coastal; material: water | depth 1 m | study: Short-term variability in the microbial, nano- and picoplankton... | reverse complement strand
AGCGCCCTCCTTCACGGCGGCAGCATTGTCCTTACGGTCGCCCGTCATGGCGTAGATGTTTCCTTTGTTCGGTCTGCTCCATCCTCCGCCGTAGTCGGAGATGTAAAGCTTGCCGTCGTAGCTCCAGTCGATGTCGGTGAGAGCGATGCCCTTCAGGAAGACCTCCTGGGTTTTGAGTTTGAATTCCGCACCATTGGGTTCGAGGGAGAAGTTTTCGATGACGCAGCGGTCGGCATTGGCGACGTAGCCGACGACGAAGAAGTTTTTGTCGAACTTGCTCGGCATGGTGGTTACGCCCGGGTTGTAGGCCAGGCCGCAGGGGCCGTTGACGGAGTATGCGATGGGTGGATTGACGAAGGCGGGCTGGCGGTCGTGACGGGTTTCCCAGATACCTTCGTTCATCCAGGCGTCGATTTGATCTTCTTTTCGGGGTGGCTTTGAGCCGAGGTGATCCCAGGCGACGCCGCCGAAGGAGGCGAGCGTTTGGTGTCCCATGCGCCAACCGGTGTCGCCGTGTTCGACAAGGTAGAGGATGCGTTCGCGATCGCCTTGGTCGTAGTCGTTGTCGACGGTGAAGAGGTTGCCGAAATCATCGAAGACGATCTCCTTCGGATTGCGGAGGTTGATGTAGAATTCTTCGAATTCCGTGCCGTCGGGATTGCTTCGGAAGACCCCGCCGCTGTCGGGCCGGGAGAAGGTTTTGCCATCTTGATAGACGTGGTAACCGCGGTCGCCGATGGACCAGTAGAGTTTGCCGTCGGGGCCGAAGGCGAAGCCGTTCAAGTCGTGTCCGGAGAAGCTCACGCGCACGCCGAAGCCGTCGACGAGAGTTTTCACTTCTTCGGCTTTTCCGTCGCCATCGATGTCCTTGAGGCTGTAGACGCCGGGGATCATCGCGAAGTAAACGGTGCCGTCTTTTTCAATGAGGCCGCCGGATGGGCCTGCGAGGGGTTCGTTAAAGTCACCACGGAAAACGGTGGTCTTGTCGGCCTTGCCGTCTCCGGTGGTGTCTTCGAGGACTTTGATGACTTCGGACTGGTCGTCGAATTGATCCCACTTGAGAAAATCGGGCTCCTTGCCGGACCACTGCTTGTGGTAAGCCTCGCGGTCTTTGAGAGTCATGGTGGAGATGTCGCCATTGACGCGGTCGCGGAGATAGCGGTTGTTTTTTCCGCCGTGGCGAATGTCTTGCACCTGGACGCGCCAGCGGTGGGTCTCGGCAGCATAAACGCGGTTTTTTCCGTCGATGCAAATCGCGGTAACGTTGTTGACCTGATCTGCAGTGGCGAACTGGGTGATTTTTGTTCCCTCGGGGATGTGAATCTTGGGAAATTCAGGCGAGGGCTTGATTTGGGCCTGAAGAGGAAGGACGAGTGTGAGAGCGGCGGTGCGGCCGAGGGTCGAGACGTTCATGAATGCAGGGATGTTATACGGGCGGGAGGACGGGGAAGTTTCACCGATTGGGGTGTCATACGCGGAGTTGCAGAGGAGCAGATCTGGAGGTTGTTTGCTGAAATTGGGGCGTTTTATGAACTAACTTGAGCTCGGAATTGAGGGGAGGGGCCTCTATTTGGGAGTGCCTGCACGCGATGAAGAGGACAAGGACAATGGCTGCGTGGGCCGGGCTTGCCATTGATTACCTTGGGTTTCTTGAACCCTAGTTCCGACAGCCTCTGGAGCTTTTATCCACTCTCGCAAGATCGTTGAGTTTGACGGAGTATTCGACTGGGCAATTCATGATGAAGCTGAGGCCAGTGGTGATTATTCTGTTTGTTGTCAGCTTGGTCCTGTCGGAACCTGGTGTGGCTCAAGATTCAAGTTCGAAGGGGCGTGTGATGAGTTGGGTGCCTCCTTATGCCACTGAGGTATGTCGGAAGAATTTGGATCTGTCGTTCGATGGTGTCGGCGTGAAAGAGGGGTTGACGCATTTGGGGCTTCAGTTTTGGGTGCCGACCGAGGACGGGAGATTGAAGTTTGTTGATCGATTCAAGACGATAGATGACGCGACAGTCTCGAGCTTTCAAAAGTGGGGAGAAGCGAACGGGGTTAAGGCGATGCTTTGCGTTTACAATACGAGTGCGAAGGGCTGGGATTGGGAGTTGGCGAGGTCAGCGTTTGGAAAGCACCGTGAACGCTTGGTTGAGGCTTTGGTTTCGGAGACCCTGCGATTGAAGCTCGATGGGGTCGATATTGATTTTGAGGGCAAGGGGAGCCTTGACGGGGACCGGGAGGCCTTCGTCAAATTCATCAAGGAACTGTCAAAGCGGCTTCATGCGGAAGGCAAGGAACTCACGATCGATACCTTCGCCTACAAATGGCATGCCCCGAATCAGGGGTGGTGGTTGGAACTTTTGCCTCACATCGATGGTTTGCATGTGATGGGGTATTCGGAGACCGGGGTTGGAGCTGCAGATTGGAGATCTTATGAGTTCATCAAAGCTGCCGCTGGAGATCACTTTGCAAAAGTGCTTCTGGGAGTGTCGAGTAACGCGGCGAAGTGGCAGGGGAAGCCGGCTCTCGAACATCTTGCGTGGATCAAATCAGATGTTTCGGTCGGTTTGGCTATTTGGGATCTTCAATTCAAGGAGCCTGTGTGGAGAAGCAAAGGAATGTGGCAGGTGATTGGGAGGATTAAGAGAGGTGCTGAAGAGTGAATGTTGAGGAGGAACATTTCCATCCACTCCCGTAAGATTTTGGGAAGCTGAGAGGTATCGAGGTAGCCTATATTTTCTCATGAAATTGTTCTTAATTTTTTGTTCCCTCGCTGCTGTGGCAGTGATTCCGTTGATTGCCAAGCCACCCAATATCGTGGTGATTTTCTGCGATGACCTGGGATACTCCGACGTGGGGTGTTTTGGGGCGAAAGGGTATGAAACGCCGCATCTCGATAAGATGGCGAAGGAGGGAATTAAGTTTACCAACTTCCATGTCGCGTCGGCGGTATGTTCGGCATCGCGGGCGGCCTTGCTGACCGGGTGTTACAATACTCGGGTGGGGATTAACGGAGCGTTGGGACCAAATTCCAAGATCGGCTTGAGTTTGGACGAACTTACAATGGGAGAATTAGTCCAGCAGAATGGCTATGCCACGGCGTGTTTTGGAAAGTGGCATTTGGGTGACCATCCGCGCTTTTTACCAACGAACAATGGCTTCGATGAATACTACGGGTTGCCTTACTCGAACGACATGTGGCCGTATCATCCGGGCGTGCGGCATTTGCCGATGGAGAAGCGGATCAAGCGTTGGCCGCATCTCCCGCTGATCGAGGGAACGAAAGTGATTAATCCGAAGGTCTCGCCGAAGGATCAGGAACAACTCACGACGGATTACACCAAGAAAGCGGTGAAGTTTATTGAGAAGAACACCAGCAAGCCTTTCTTCCTCTATTTGGCCCACAGCATGCCGCACGTTCCGCTGTATGTAAGCGATAAGTTTCGCGGAAAAACAAAGCGAGGGATCTATGGCGATGTCATTGCCGAAATCGATTGGTCGGTAGGGCAGGTCCTCGATGTGTTGAAGCGCACCGAGTTGGATCGCAATACTCTGGTGATTTTCACTTCGGATAACGGGCCTTGGCTTTCCTACGGGGAGCACTCGGGATTGGCAGACCCGCTTCGTGAAGGGAAGGGAACTTCCTGGGAGGGTGGCGTGCGCGTTCCCTTTATCGCACGTTGGCCGGGAAGGATTCCGGAGGGATCAGTGAATGACAATCCGGCGATGACGATCGATTTGTATCCTACGATTGCCGGGCTTACGAAGTCATCCCTGCCCGAGCATGAGATCGATGGTAAAGACATCTGGCCGATGTTATCGGGCAAGAAAGATGCGAAGAGCCCTCAGGAGGCTTACTACATTTATTATGCCAATAGTCAGTTGCAGGCGGTGATTTCGGGGTCGTGGAAATTGATTCTGCCACACAAGTATCGCACCATGGCCGGCGAGTCTGGAGGGAAGGATGGTATTCCGAACGGATATTCTGCGAACACGATCAAGGAGCCGGAGCTGTATCATCTGAAGTCCGATGTTTCCGAGAAGAAGAATCTCGCGGAAGAAAAGCCTGAGGAGCTCAAGCGACTTCTTGCACTGGCGGAGAAGGCATACAAGGATCTGGGCGATGGGTCGCTCAAGCGCAAAGGCACCGGACGGCGTCAGGTAGGTCGGGTGCCTAAGTAAGCGGTGTAAGATTTTTAGAAAGTGGGCGTAATCATCAGCCCGGCGAAATCCTTTGCCGGAAACCAATTACAATTTATGATCAAAATTCCTTTTTGTGCGGCATTGACCGCAGTGTTTGCATTTCACTCCAGTGCCTTTGCCGACGAGGCGGGTTGGGTTTCCCTTTTTAACGGCAAAGATCTTTCCGGATGGTCGATCAAGAGCGGCAAGGCAACATACAAAGTTGAGGGCGATGCCATTGTGGGAACGACCGAAAAGGGAAGTCCGAATACTTTTTTGGTGAGCGACAAGCAGTATGCCAACTTTGAGATCCAGTTTGATGTTAAGGTTCACAACTCGCTGAACTCAGGAATTCAGATTCGTTCTCTTCTGAAGAATGTCGAGAAGGACAAATTTGGAGGTCGCTTATTCGGTCCTCAAGTGGAGATCGAAGCCAGTGGCGGAGGTGGTGCTGAAGCCGGATACATTTATGGTGAGGCCACCGGTCGTGGTTGGTTGACGCCGAAAGATCTGTTGAAGAAGCACAAGAATTTTAAAGACGGAGAGTGGAATCATTTCCGCATCGTGGCCAACGGGGTAAACATTAAAACCTGGATTAATGGGGTGCAAATTTCCGATCTCTCAGATGAGGAGATTTTCAAGACCCATCCCAAGGGGCACTTTGGACTTCAGGTGCACGGAATCGGCAAGAAAGCGGGTCCGTTCACCGCTGCCTGGAAGAACATTAAAATTAAAGAGCTGAAGTAAGCTCGCATTCCTGTTACTTAGGTGTGTAGAACCTTCTTGAGTCCCCGTTTCGAATGAGCGGGCCTCAAGGAGGTTTCTTTTTTTATCGGGAGGTGAAGGAAAGATCGTCGAGGTGGAGGACGGCTTCCTTACTGCCGCCGGAGGTGAAGCCGAGCCAGTTGAGTTCGGTCCACTCGGGATCGCAGGGGAGATTGGTGAATTCAAATTTGAGGCCATCTTCGTGGATGATGGTGGCTTTCCAGCTGCTGTTCTTTTTTCCGGTTGCGGCTTCGATCGTGACAGTGATCCACGTGCCGATGGGGTAGGTGACGAGTTCTCGATGACGGTTGTAGATCCTGCCATTTTTGAAAGAGAGGCTGGGACCTTTTCTATAGCTGGCTCCCTTGCTGCGCCATTCGCATTGGAGGCTTGAGTTGGGCTGAAGTCGCACGCGGAAGGAGAGGGTGCCTGTTCCCGAGGTGAGATTTGGGTCCCAGTAGAAGTGGGGGTTGTGGCCTTGTTTGAGATCGGGGTGGCGTTGGAGTTTAAGAATGTGGTTGTCCTTTTCCTTGGAGATGGAGATGAGGCTTTCGTTTCCCTCGTGGCTGAGGGTTGCTTTTCTAAAGAGTCCACCGAGCTTTCCGCGTTCGAAGTCGTCGTGAAGGATGTTCGGCAGTGGTTCGGGGACGAGGTAAGGTTCTGGGAAGGTGGTGGTTTTGGCAAGGGCACGCCAGTCGTCGCCTCTGACGCCGGCTTTGGAAATGTCGAAAGGTTTGAATCCCATTGCGAGGGCGGGGGAATCAGACTTCAGACGAAAGTCGTAATTCGCGGGATCGTGAAAAAGCGGATCGGCAATTTTTGAGTCCTGGTCTTTTCCTTCGGATTGCCATTGCGTGAAGCTTTTACCGTCGAAGTCGAAGGGGTTCCCGTCGGCGCGCCAGTAGAGGTTGTTACGCAGGTTGACTTTGGCTCCGTCAGCCCAGCCTCGTCCGCCGAGGAGGTGGCCTTCGTCAAAGTGGACGATGTTGTTTTCAAAGGTGAAGGAGCGATGTGGTTCGGAACGGGTGAGGGTGACTTGTCCTTCTTTGCTGTAGGTGAGGATATTGTTTCGGACGATATTGTCCCGGCCGTAGTGTTGATGGAAAGCTCCGTCGCGGACCCGGTAGACGAGGTTGTTCTCGAAAAGGATGCCGGTACTGCCCTCGTCGGAGTAAAGGCCCCATCCACCATAGCGGGTGGAGAGAACATCGTGGATGTGGTTGTTCCGGACGACCGTTCCTTCGGACTTCCCGAGGGTGTAAACTCCGCCCATGTCGCTGAGGATGCGGTAGCCGATGTGATGGAGGTGGTTGTTTTCGATACGATTGCGTTTGGAATCGCTGGGTCCGTATCCCCAAACCCAACCGGCGGAGACGGCGGTGTAGTAAAAGTCGGCGACATCGCAGTGGCTAATGACGTTGTCGCCGCTGCGTCCGATCCAGACGCCGACGGCACAGGGGGCCTTGCGGCCTCCGCTGTGGATGATGCAATTGTCGATAGTAATGTGACTGGTGCGGGTGGCGTCAGGGAGGGTTCTGGTTTCCCCAATACGAACCCCACTCACCCCGAGGTCGAAGATTCGCGTGTCTCTTACCGTGCAATGCTTTGCTCCTTCGCGAAACCAAAAGGCGGTTCCTCCGATATTTTCGACGGTGCAGTTTTGGAAAGAGATTTGTTCGGCATGGCTGACCCGAATCGCGGCAGCATCGATGGCCATGGCGGCTTGGGTGGGAGGAACTCCGGTTGAGGGAGTAAGGAGTTCGCTGTGGCGGAAGTTCAGGTTTTTAAAGGCAAGATGTCTGATCGGTTTGTCCGGCGTGCCCGTGATTTGAACGAGGCTTTCGATTCGGGGTGCCATGACCTCAACAGCGCGCATGTCTTCACCTTCACGCGGGTGGTAGTAGAGCCAACCGTCACGATCGAGAAACCATTCGCCAGGCGAGTCGAGCGCTCCCAGAAAGTTTTCAAAATAGTAGAGGCAGTTGCGGTTCATTTTGTTCCAGCTCTTCATCTTCGAGCCGTGTGTGATGAACTCACCCTGCCCGGGAGAGACGGACTGGAGAAACTCCCGGGTGGTATCCCATTTATGGAAGACCAAGACCTGAACATCTTTGAGTTCCTGCTCATGCAAGTTTGCGAGTAGTGAGAGGTCTCGGGCGGGAACTTCGAAGGTGTGTTTGACCCGTTTGTCGTTGAGTGGTTCTTCAATGACATCGAGGAGGGAATTGAAGTGCCACCAGTTGGGAGTGCGGGCCCGAACGGCGCGACGTCCATCGATCCAGAGTTGTTCGAAACTGGGGAGGGGGCCGACTTGGGTTTTCCAAATCCCGGCGCGGTCGAGATCAACGATCCAATCAGTGATGCGCGTGCCACCACTGATTTCGGCGTCGCCTTCAGATTGATAGACGATGGGTGCCTCAGCGGTTCCGGAGTCCGCAGAGTCAAAGACGAGAGGTTCGGTGAGTCGATGGCGACCGGGGAGGAGGGTGACGGTCACACCATCCTGTGGGTTTTTAGCATGCTCCGCACGCGCTGCCTTTTGAGCACGGGGGAGAGTAGCAAAGGGCTCGGCCTTTGTTCCCAATTGCTCGTCATTTCCATCAGGAGAAACGAAAAGATCGGCTCCATGGAGGGGCGAGACAATTGCGAGGGAGAGTAGGAAAGGTCGAATCATCGTAGGCAGATGCTGGCAAAGCCTGCCTCAAAAAAGAGGATTCATCAACTGTCAGGAATGCGGCCGATTGTGTGAGCTCGAATTTGGATTCAGGAGAAGCAATACTTTTCGTAAGGACACAAGAAAGCCTCCGTATCAATCCCTCGATCTTATGAAAAAGTCTCTCTTTTTATTCTCCGTTCTCTGTTTCCTATTGGGATTGGCCCCGGCGATGGCCGCGCCGAACTGGATTTGGTCCTCGAAGTCTCCCAAGGCTAATGAAAAGGCGACTTTCCGCGCCAATTTTGAGATCCCGAGGGGTGGAGTCTCCATGGCGAAGCTGGAATTTACTTGTGATAATGGTGCGGTGGCTCTTTTGAACGGCAAGAAAGTGGCGACCAATCCGGATTGGCAGAAGGCGACGCAGCGGGATTTGACGGATATGGTGAAGGTTGGGACGAATGTGCTGACGATCAAAGGGAAGAACGAAGGAGGTGCGGCTGGATTGGTGGCGCGACTGAGTTTAAAGCAAAAAAATGGCAAGGTGACCTGGGTCGAGTCGGGCGGAAATTGGGAAGCGCAAGCGGAAGGGTCGACAAGCTGGAAGCCAGCTACGGTGATTGCAAAGTATGGCGCGGCTCCGTGGGGGAACGCTTTGGATGGAGGTGGCGGAGGAGCAGCTCCCGGACCGGTCGCGGACAAGGTGATTACCTTGCCTGGTTTCGAGGCCGAGAGACTCTACACCGTGCCGAAGGGCCAGCAGGGATCGTGGGTCGCGATGACGGTGGATCCGAAAGGGAATCTGATCACCGGTGATCAGTATGGTGGTCTTTACCGGGTCATTCTTTCGAAGGCGGGTGGAGAAGTGGAAGTTCAGAAATTAAACACCAAGGTCGAGGGAGCGCACGGGCTCTGCTATGTTTATGGTGCACTCTATCTTTTGAAGAACGAGCAGAAGGGTGCGCGTGGCCTTTATCGACTTCGTGATACCAACAATGACGGCCAATTTGATGAAGAGAAATTCCTTCGTGAATTCAAGGGCGGAGGAGAGCATGGCTTGCACAGTATTATTCCGAGTCCGGATGGTAAGTCGCTGCATCTTGTTTTTGGAAATCATACCAACGAGCCCGAGAAGATTGACCGCTCCCGTCCGGCAAAAGCGTGGAGTGAGGACCACCTTCTTCCTCGGATGTGGGATGGTAATGGACACGCCCGCGGTAAACTGGCGCCGGGAGGATTCGTGTTGAAAACCGATCCTGACGCCAAAGAGATCGAGATGATTGCTTATGGTTTTCGCAACGAGTTTGACGCGGCCTTTGATCAAAACGGCGAGCTCTTTGTCTTCGATGCCGATATGGAATGGGATCTTGGCTCGCCGTGGTATCGCCCGACGCGGGTGTATCATGCGGTGAGTGGCTTGGACGCCGGATGGCGTTCGGGAACGGGCAAGTGGCCCAATCATTATCCCGACACCTTGCCGCCTGTCGCGGACATTGGCCCTGGCAGTCCGACCGGCGTGGTGATGGGAACCGGCGCAAAATTTCCAGCGAAGTATCAGCGGGCGATCTTTATCAACGATTGGACCTACGGGACGATGTATGCCGTTCACCCTGTGGCCTCAGGTGGTGGTTATACCAGTAAAGTAGAAGAGTTCGTGAGCGGACGTCCTTTACCACTGACCGATGTCATTATTCATCCTCAGGATGGCGCGATGTATTTCATGATTGGTGGACGACGGACGCAGTCGGCGCTTTATCGTGTGAGGTATACCGGAAAAGAATCGACGACTTCGGTCAAGGCTCTGCCACTGACCGCGGAGGCGAAGCTGCGCCGTGAATTGGAATCCCTTCATGAAGGCAAGGGAAGCGCGGCATCAGTAAAAAAAGCGTTGAAGTATTTGGGGCACGAAGATCGACATGTGCGTTATGCCGCCCGGGTTGCCTTGGAGCGGCAGAAGGCATCGGGCTGGGGTGCTGTGGTGTTGGGAGAAAAAAATCCCTGGGCATTGATCGAAGGAATGGTCGGGTTGGCCCGGGTTGGAGCGGAGAAGGAGCAGGGTGCGATTTTACAAGCGCTCGGAAGACTCAATCCAAAGTCTCTGAGTCGGGAGCAATTGCTGGCTTGGTTACGAGCCCACTCCCTGGCCTTCACGCGCATGGGCGAGCCTGAGAAAAAGGAAGAACTTGCGAAGCGCTTCCTTCCGCTCTTTCCGAGTGGAGACAACCTTGTTGATCGGGATCTCGCGGAGATTTTAATCTATCTTAAAGAGCCTTCGGTCGTGCCCACGGCGCTTCAGTTGATGGCGACGGCCAAGGATGATCACACTGCGCTCACAAATGAGGGAGTTCTCAATCGTAATGATCGTTACGCCAAAGCGGCACGGGCAACTCACAACAGCCGGCCGAATTTGCAGCAGTATAGTTTGCTCTTCCTCCTTCGGAATGCCACGGCTGGCTGGAATCCGGAGTTACGAAAAACCTACTTCTCCTGGTTCCCGCGCGCGAACAGGTGGAAGGGCGGCAACAGCCTGAAGAAATTCATTGAGAACATCCGCAACGAGGCCATGCAGAACATCGCACCTGCCAAGGAAAAAGAGGCGCTGGATAAGCTGTCAAAAACACCACCACCGGCAATGGCCAATATCAAAGGGCCGGAAGGACCGGGCCGTTCGTGGTCGGTTGCGGAGGCAGTGAAGGAACTCGCGACCCGCAAGACCGGACGGAACTTCGCGCGAGGAAAGGAACTCTTCGCGGCTACGGCCTGTGCCAGTTGTCATCGCATGGCTGGAGAAGGGGGTGGGATCGGACCCGATCTCACCGGTTCGGGGAACCGCTACACTCTGGCGGATCTCCTCGAGAATATTGTCGAGCCATCCAAGGTGATTTCTGATCAGTATGGCAGTGAGACCATTACCAAAAAAGACGGCTCGGTCGTGATCGGTCGCGAGGGAGGGGAGAGCGAGACGAGTATCTTAATTATGACCAACCCCTTCGCCCCGGATTCTCTCATCGAAATTCCCAAGTCAGAAATCAAAAGACGCACTCCGCTTCCCCTTTCGATGATGCCACCGGGACTGATCAATTCGCTCAATCCAGATGAACTCGCGGATTTGGTTACCTACATGATGTCGGGAGGAAATCCCAAAGACAAAGCCTTCAAGCCTTAGCGGGTCTTCCATCCATACTTGGTCGCCTCACTGTTAAGGCCGTATTTGAGCGAGAGGAGTGGTTTTTCCGCACCGATTAGAGCTCCAGTGGCGTGGATGGTGTTAATTTTATCAATCCCGCTCCTTTTGAACGTCATTCCGGACTTGAGTTCGAGAAGTAGGCCCGGGGTGTCGGTTCCTGCAGCAGTCTCGATCCTTCGAATTATTGCCTGTTTAATTCTTAATAATCTATCCATCAGTATTTTGAGTGATATTTTTAGGTGGGGTGTCGGCGAGCGTGAGGGCCGGAAGGGGTAGTTTAAAAGATCTCATAAAATGAGTCGGATTGGGTGGATCAAGCCGGAGAATTATACGACCTATTTCTCGTAAAGACCTTGGAAATAAAACTCTAGAGAGGAATATGCCATTTTTAGGTTGCCTTTTCGATCTGGATCGAGTTTTCTATCAAAGCCTTACCCCCAAAAGGTCTGAAATTCCCAATCTACAACCCTATCCACAACAACATGAGAAATACAAAAAAGCTAAGCATAGCCCTTGGTATGGTCATTGGTGCATCAGCACAGGCAGCCAATCTGATCGTCTATGATTTTGAATCAGAAACAGCGGGAGCTCTCGCTGACGCCGCTAATATCGCAAACTCTGGAACCTCAGGCTCCAACGGAACCGTTGGTGGAACAGTAGGTGGGACAGCATCGATTGTCACTGGCTCAGGTCCTGGTGGGTTGACTACCAATTATCTCTCTCTTGTTCCGTCTGCTGATGGTAACCAAGGAGCTGGAGCTCCCCACATCGGCACTGGAGGTTCGATTACTTCTCTGAATCTCGCTGGAGATCAAAATTACACCATGGCGGCCTGGGTTCGGTATAATAATAGTAACGGAGACAACATGGTCTTTGGTGGTGCTGATGGTAGTGTCATTCACCTTGGCTCCAGAAATCAAAACGGTTCAGGGCAACATTGGTCAGGCCACTGGGGTGACGATATTAACACCAATGGTGCTCCTACTACCGAAATTGGAGTATGGCATCACGTTACATGGACCAACACCGCTGGCTCAAATGAGCAGAGTATCTATGTTGATGGTGTCCTTGCCGTTTCTGGCGGTGCTGGCGGTGCTGGCGGATATGGTGGCAACGGAGGCCAAACTCTTTTGATTGGAACTTCTAATAACGGGGGATCATTCAATGGAGATCTTGATGATGTGAGAGTTTACGATGAGGTTCTCTCAGCTGCTCAGATCGCTGATCTTGCGACGGTTGCTATCCCGGAACCAACCAGCGGAATTCTCTTGAGTCTCGCTAGTCTTGCTCTTCTTCGCCGCCGCCGTTAGGCGTGGTGATTGAGTCCAAAGAAAGACAGTTTTTAATCAACGACCGATGCCTTGGCATCGGTCGTTTTTTCGGTAATCTCACCACATTCGATCAATGACCCTTATAGCCTTTCCTAAGTTTATTTTCCCACTTATCGGAATCTCCTGCTTCCTTTGTTCCTGTGATTCGCAGAAGTCAGAATCCAATCAGGGGAGCTCTGAGAGTGTCTCGCAGAGCGTCGTGGAAAGCGTGCCATTCAAGGAGCGTCCTCCGAGCGCAGAGACTCGTTTCGTCGAGCTCGACATCTCAAAAAGTGGAGTGGATTTTGTCAATCCTATCGATGAAAGCCATGAGCTGCGGTATCTTTATTCATCCTCAATGTCTACGGGAGGGGTCGCGATTGCTGACTTCGATGGAGATGCCAAACCTGATATCTTGTTCGCCGGCGGACCTGTTCCCAACAAACTCTATCGCCAGACGTCAAGAATGCAGTTCACCGATGTGACCAGTCAGGCTGGAGTCGGTGGAGGGGACGCTTGGGCTATCGGATGTGCCGCTGCTGATATTGATAATGACGGGGATACCGATCTCTACGTTTGCAACTACCTTTCTCCCAACCAACTTTTTCTAAATAAGGGTGACGGCACTTTTATTGAGTCCGCGAAAGAATGGGGTCTTGATTTCATTGATGCCAGCCATACGCCATCTTTCTGCGACTACGACCGCGACGGCGATCTTGATCTCTATATTCTCACTAATCGATGGTATCGTCCGGAAGGATTTCCTTCGGAAAAAACTATTGAGCAGGGACCTGATGGGAGGCCCAGAGTGATCGAGAAGTTTGAGCGCTTTTACGATGCCCGGCAAACCGGGGCAGATCAGTGGACTGGGGAAGGTCATTGGGAGTCCGTTGTTGTGGGGCGTCCAGATCTCCTGTGCCGAAACAACGGCGCTGGAAAATTTGAAGTCGCCAACAAGGCGGCTGGAATTACCCATCGGGGTCACGGACTTTCTGCAACCTGGTGGGATTGGAATGGTGACGGCTGGCTCGACCTCTGGGTGGGAAATGACTTCCAAGACGCCGATTGTCTTTACGTGAACCGCGGAGACGGCACCTTCGTGAACGTGGTAGACATGGCAGTGGGCCACACCGCGTGGTTTTCCATGGGCGCTGACTTCGGCGATCTCAATGCCGACGGCCTGCCCGATTTCCTGATTGCCGATATGGCAGGGAGTAATCACTTTAAACAGAAAACGGCGATGGGGAGCATGTCGGCCTTCGCATGGTTTATGGACAACGTAGAGCCCGCTCAACTCATGAGAAACGGTCTCTTCCTCAACGCTGGAAACGGGCGGTTCCTAGAAGGGGCCTTTCTTTCCGGCTTGGACAGCACGGACTGGACCTGGGCCGTTCGTCTGTGTGACTTCGATCATGATGGTCTCAACGATGCCTATTTCCAGTGTGGGATGTCACGAAATTTCAACGAGAATGACGACGAGGAATTGAAAAAGAAGGATCGTAAACTGACTCAATGGGAGCGCTATCGTCATCTCCCACCTTTAAGAGAGCATAACAGGGTCTTTCGAAATCTCGGTGGGATGAATTTTGAAAACACCTCGAAGGACTGGGGCTTGGATTATTACGGAATGAGCTACGGTTGTGCCGTAGGTGATCTTGATCAGGATGGCGCGCTCGATATTGTCAGCGTGCGTCTTGATGGACCGGTGGCAATTTATCACAATACCGGAGCTGATGCCGGAAACAGCCTCACGCTCTCCTTTGAAGGAACCAAGTCCAACAAGCAAGGACTCGGAGTGAAGGCTAAACTCTTCACGAATCACGATGATGAGACTCCGCAATTGCGAACTCTCGTGACCTCCCGCGGATACCTGGGAAGTGACCAGGCCATCTTGCATTTTGGATTGGGCGAAGCGTCAACCGCCGCGCGATTGGAACTATACTGGCCCAGTGGTTTAACCCAGATAATCAAGAATCTCGATGCGGGAAGACACCACCATATTGTTGAAGGCGGGGGAGCCAATGCGACCCCGCCGGTCGTTCAACCTGAACTGGTTTTTGAGGCCTTACCGTCTCTATCTCGAGTGAAACATGCCGAGAAGCGTTACGATGACTTTGCCCGGGAGCCCCTCCTCCCCAACAAGCTTTCTCAGTTCGGTCCGGGGCAGGCTTGGAGTGATGTCAATGGCGACGGTGTGGACGATTTTTATCTGGGCCAGGGAAAGGGCGCTCCCGGGCGCCTGATCATTCTTCGTGACCGCCAAGGGGGGCTTAAACCAATGCCTCTTCCGAACGATGGAGATTTTGAGGACATGGGTTGTCTCTTTTTCGATGCTGACGGCGATGGAGATCAGGATCTCTACATTGTGAGCGGAGGGGTAGAGTGCGAGGATGATGAAGATAGTCTTCAGGATCGCCTCTACCTGAATGACGGGGCGGGGAAAATGACCCTTGCTCCCAAGGGAGCTCTCCCTTCGGCGAGACATAGTGGAAGCTGTGTCAGCGCCGCTGATTTCGATCGTGATGGAGATCTGGACCTTTTTATTGGTGGCCGCACAGTTCCCGGATACTACCCAACCGCAGCAGCCAGCCAGCTTTTACGCAACGAAGGTGGTGGCCGCTTTGTCGATGTCACTTCTGACCTTGCTCCGGCTCTTTCAAATTCACGCGCCGGAATTGTGACCAGCGCGGTCTGGTCGGATATCGATAATGATGGGTGGATCGATCTTGTTCTCGCTCGCGAATGGGACACCGTGGGGATTTTCAAGAACACCGAAGGGGAATTGAAAGCTCTCCCCCAAAGTGCCGGAGCGGAAACCCGGAGAGGTTGGTGGAATGGAGTCACCTCGGCTGATCTCGATGGAGACGGAGATTTCGACCTCGTCGTCACGAACTTTGGACTGAATACCAAGTATCATGCCTCACCCGAAAAACCGGCGCTCCTCTTCTATGGTGACGTCGCCAATTCAGGGCGCAAGCACCTCATCGAAGCCGAATTCGAAGGAGATATTGTTTACCCGATTCGTGGAAAAAGTTGTTCGACGGCAGCAATTCCCAGTTTGGCCAATAAATTCAATACATACAAAGGTTTTGCCGCGGCCACCCTTCAAGATATTTATACTCCGGAGAGACTCAAGGCAGTGAAGAAATTTTCGGTGAGCCATCTTGAAACTTCGATTTTTTGGAACGATGGCAAGGGCAACTTCTCTCCCGAGGCTCTCTCGTGGGAAGCCCAGTTGGCTCCTTCATTCGGGGTGGTTGTTCAGGACTTCGATGGCGACGGGCAGGTCGATATTGTGCTCGCGCAAAACTTCTTCTCTCCGCAACGGGAAACGGGACGCATGGCCGGTGGGCTCTCTCTTCTATTGCGAGGGAGGAAAGAAGGGGAGCGCACAATTTTCGAGCCTGTTTGGCCGAACCGCAGTGGCGTTAACGTTTCCGGCGACTCCAAGAGCCTGACCACGCCCGACCTCGACGGAGACGGCCATCCGGATCTCAGTTTTGGAATCAATAACTCTCCCATGATGGGCCTCAAAACCAAGAAGCATCCGGGAGTGACGATTCATCTCAAAGGGGGGGCGCAAAATCCACAGGGTATTGGCGCGCGAGTGGTCTTGAATCAAGGTCGATCAGCTGAAGTATGTGCCGGCGGGAGCTATTTGAGCCAGTCCCCGGCGGTGGTTCATTTCGGCCTGGCCGAAGGTGAGAGCGTTACTTCTTTGGAGATTCGCTGGAGTGATGGCTCCACGAGTAAGGTTGAACAGCCGGCAATTAAAGGCGGAATGATCGAAATCAATAAGCGATAGAGTTGCGGCGCGAGGACGTCCTCTTCCGCAACCAGGTTGGCAGCGTGAAGTTGGAGTAGAAGAGCGGCGGGGCCCAAGAGGGACACCACAGGCAGAGGGGAGATCCGATTTGTCATTCCGTTAGACTGTCGGATTCCCGGAGGGGGTTAAGTCAGGAGGGCTCGCTAAAGGTTCCGTTGCGGAGAAAGTGAATGGTTTCGGCGATCACTTTTTTATTCTTCATGATGAAGGGGTGGGTGACATGGAGGACGCGGTAGTCTTTGACTCCAAGAGAAGTTGATCGTTTGGTCGAGACCTTGCCGTCATCCTTGCCAGGGATGATCATACTGTTAATCCAGTTGATGGAGCGGTCTCCGGTGAGGACGCCGCATTCGAAGTTGATTTTCCCCAACTTGTTGGGTGTGGCGTTTGCTCCGGTCCCAAGCTCGTTTCCGGCAGGGCCATTAAGCCAGCGAACGAGCCGCCATGATCCGATTTGGTCGATGACCTCACTTCCTTGATTGGGTGGAGCCAGCATGACCACGCGTCCCAAGCGAGGGTCCTTGCGTTTTTGAAAATAGCTTCTCACCAGAATACCGCCCAGGGAATGGGTGACGAAATGGACCTTGGAGCAAGCCATGATTTGCGGCTTCTTGAGAGCCTTTCCGATGGCATTGTCAGCCAAGGTATTGATCTGATCTGTCCGGGAAGGATAGCCAAGGTTCTCGACGACATAGCCCGAATTCTCCAAAGTTTCGGCCATTTTTGTCATGCTCGAAGGAGTCCTGCAGAGACCATGCAACAAGACTACCCCTTCCTTGGCCGGGAGGGCGTTGGGGAACATGAGGAGGCCACAGAGAATGATCAGGAATCTATTCATCGTGGAAAGAGCATGCTGCCAAACGACTTATTTCCCTAATCTCTATTCTCAACCTTAACATCGATCAAAGTGATGGTGGAAATGGAGGCTGGCGGGCCTCTGCTGGAGGAGGTGGAATGGCGCTCGAAAAGCGCCGCCATGGTCAGCCGAGATTCTTGAGGATGGCGGCACCCATTTCGGCGGTGTTGACCTTCGTTTCGCCTTGGGCACCAGTGAAGAGGTCGCCGGTGCGGAGGCCTGAGTCGATGGCGGCTTGCACGGCGGCATCGATGGCGTCAGCGGCTGCGGCTTCTCCGAGGGAGTAGCGCAACATCATGGAGACGGACAGGATTTGCGCAATCGGGTTCGCGATGCCTTGTCCGGCGATATCGGGAGCGGAGCCGCCGGATGGCTCATACATCCCGAAGTAGAGTCCGTTGTCTTTCACGTTTCCAAGGCTGGCGGAGGGGAGCATGCCGAGGGACCCGGAGATCATGGCCATTTCGTCGGAGAGAATGTCGCCGAAGAGGTTGCCGGTGACGAGGACGTCGAAGGAAGCGGGGCGCTTGACGAGCTGCATCGCGGCGTTGTCGACATACATGTGTTCGAGTTCGACTTCGGGGAAATCTTTAGCCACTTCGATGACAGTCTCACGCCAGAGAACGGAGTTTTGCAGGACGTTGGCTTTGTCGACGGAAAGGAGGCGTTTGTCGCGACCCATCGCAGCGGTGAAGGCGATCCGGGTGATGCGTGCGATCTCGCTCTTGCGGTAGACCATGGTGTCGATGGCTTCGATGTCGCCGTCGGGAAGTTCGGTGATCGACTTGGGTTGGCCGAAGTAAATTCCACCGGTGAGTTCGCGCACGCAGAGGACGTCGAAGCCGTCCGGGATGAGTTCGTTTTTGACGGGGGAGGCGTGGGTCAGGGAGGGGTGGCAGGATCCGGGGCGGAGATTGGCGAAGAGTCCGAAGTGCTTCCGGAGTGGAAGAAGTGCGCCGCGCTCGGGCTGGATGTCGGGAGGAAGATTTTCCCACTTGGGACCGCCGACGGAGCCGAAGAGGATGGCATCGGCCTTTTCGCAGGCTGCGATCGTGTCCTGTGGGAGCGGAGTCTCGTTGTTGGTGGCGTCGAGGGCGGCGCCGCCAACGAGGTGGTTGCTGTGGGAGACCTGAAAATCGAATTTTGCTGCGGTGGCTTCGAGAACTTCCAGGGCAACATCCATGACTTCGGGGCCAATGCCGTCGCCGGGGAGAATCGTGATCGTGTGGGACATGGACGGGGAATAGCGGGGAACGACGGGATTGAAAACCGGAAAGATTAATTTTGAAGGGTGTGTTTTCAGGGAGCTTAGACTTTATGCCGGGTTGGGCTTGCAGGATGGGCCCGGGCCGCACTCCAAACTCCGCAGCGGCTTAAAGGTGAGGGCTCTGGAATTCGCAAGGGGCGGGGATGATTGTTTGAGTTGATATTTGGATCAAGAGAATCGATTGCCTTGGGAGGTGAAACTCTGATTGTCTGTGTGGATGCGAAGACTCAAGATGATGATCCCCCCGGTTCCGTGGCATCGGCCCCGGGTCAGGGCGGCCAGGGGTGACCGGGTGGTGCTTTTGCACGGGCTTTGGCGGAGTGTCTGGGCGATGGACGGGGTGGCGGAGTATTTGCATGGGGAGGGCTTTGAGACATTAAATGTGCCCTATGCGTCATTTCGAAAACCATTGGACGAAATCATCGAAGATGTGGCTGCTGAGATCGGGAAATCCGAGAAGACAACACACTTCGTGACGCACTCGATGGGTGGGATCGTGGTGCGTCTTTTGACAGATCGCTTTCCGGAGCTGGTCACGGGAAAGATTGCCATGCTGGCTCCACCAAATCAGGGGAGTGAGATTATCGATTGGTTGTCCGATTCCTTCGTGGGACGTTGGGCGCTGGGTCCGGGAGGAATGGCTCTGTCGACCCAGAGGACTCCGCTTGAGGTGCCGGGATTTAAGCAGGGAAATGAGGTCATGGTGATTATGGGGGAAAGCAATCCCATGCCGCTGTTTCGTTTTTTACTCGATGAGAAGAACGATGGGATTGTTTCGGTGGAGAAGGGGAAGGTTGAGGGAATGAGTAAGTTTCGAGTAAGGCCCGGCGACCACACCTTTATCATGGAAAGGCCCGAGATTCAGGTTGAAGTGGGGGAGTTTTTGAAAGCCACCGGGCCACAGGATTAGTCGAGCGATCTCGCGTTGGGCTTCTTTAGAGATAAACACGCCTCATGTGGGCTGCCGCATGCTGGGTTTTGGCTCTTTGCATCAAAAAGACCCGTCGGGAATTCCGACGGGTCTGGGGTAAGAGATTTTGAGTTGGAGCTTACTTGGACTTGGAGGCTTTCCACCTTTCCGCGCCCTTGCTAATGAGAACGGAGGCGGGT
>ERZ1048068.1341-NODE-1341-length-19147-cov-9.836895_pt1 | contig 19147 bp, 16 predicted proteins | sample MGYA00383098_ERZ1048068 | MGnify/ENA primary metagenome ERZ1048068 (study PRJEB29581, sample SAMEA5548368) | metagenome | biome: marine; feature: coastal; material: water | depth 1 m | study: Short-term variability in the microbial, nano- and picoplankton... | reverse complement strand
TGATGAATCTACTTGGGTATTTGACAACTATGTAGAACTCCAGTTTAAGACACTTATGGCTGCTCCAAAGTTTAGAGTAGATCTAAAAGAAGCTCTTAGGACCATAGATGGGAAACAAGCTAAGATAGACTACCTTATTAGTGAAGCGTCTAAGACCACTTCTCCGTTTGAAGCTTTCATAGTAGAGACTAAAAGAAAATTAGGCCTTAATCCTGACGATAAAATACGTGCTGTATTTAGCGGTATACCTGTGCCAAGTGTAGCTACTTATCATTTTGAAAATATTGATAGATTGCTGGATGAATATGGTTTATCTGAAGGTGACTCTGAAAAAGAAATAGAACGTTCAATCAAGAAAGAGATTCTTAAGGGGTTAGCAGAAGACTTTGGCGATATCAAGCGGCTTCACTCCGAAGAAGTACTAATGGCACACACCACATCCGTAGGTGGGATGTACCAAATTATTGGCGGAGAACCAGTTATTAAACTTGGGTATGCTCATTCATCTTTAGGTGATCTGCTTAAAGAAAAGCAGTTTTACGCCAATGAATTGACTATTCAGTATTCTAATTTTGGGCTCAAAAGTCTGGTCACCGCTAGTGCTATAGGTATAGACTATATTTACACGAGCAGTACTTTACCATTGAGTAGTGGCGTGTCTAGAAAGTATAGATTAGCCTCAGAAAATGGAGAACTTCCTTTTGACCTTAACTTAACGAAAGATAAAAAAGGCGAAAGACTGCTCAATAAAATTTTCCCAATCAAGAGTGTGGCCGCAAGCCATCCTATTGTGAATAAACAGGGTAAGCCAGAGGAAAGAGCCGACTATAATTTTGGAAATGAAAAAGACAATGTGCCAAGTCTCAATGTCAATTTTGCCCTAAGAAGCGGTGAAAATGGCCTCTTCTCATTAGATAATGCTTATGCATTGTATCTAAACATGAAAATAGCATCTCAGGAAGAGTTAGCACATGTGCTTGTAAGCAATGCTTTATTAGGAGACGACGAACAAAAACCTTGGTTCGATAAAAACGGAATATGTTATTACACACAAACAGATAATTCAAGTCTTGTATTTGCGATGCTTAATAATCGCAAAGAATTTAGAAAATATCAAACAAGTGCATTCAGCACAAAGGCTTTTCAAGAACTAGGAAGCAGTAAGCATCAGGCTGAGCTTCACACTCACGGTCTGTTTATTCTAATGCATAAATTGAAGCATCTGAATCCACAAATGATAATGGACCAGATCACCTCAAAATACAAAGAACAAGAGGTAAAGGAGTTTGTAGATACCAATTGTCCAAAACTATTGCTAGAGGATATTGTAGAGTATGGGAAAAACATTCCAGAATTGGCTAAGAATTTCAGCGATTTGTTATCAATTAACTCTGTAGAAGAACTTGCTGTATACACTGGATTCAAGGGTGAGTTAAAAGGATTTGTTAAAACATTTTATAATGGCTTGTACAGTGCAATCACAAATACTGTTCGATCTATCACATCATTAGGAACACCTATAATATTTGAAAATAGTAACGGAAAAGAAGAGATACAAGCAGGACCTTATTTTGCGCCTCTTGATTTAATTCTGAACAATAACCATACGCTCATTGAAGCAATAGACGAAATCTGCAAGATAAATAGGCTTGAACGAGAAGATTTCATCAACTGGTTGGTATGTAATAATGGTTTTGTAGACCTAAGACCTTCAGCAATATTGAATACTGCGAAGACCTTTGCTGGTGGCCTCACAGACAGAATAAAAGTACTTCAATCTGATACGGAATTCAGAAAGGCTATCAATACGCTAAAAGCTAAGAATGCTAGAAATGTTGAGGAGAACTATCACTACAACACTAGCGGCCTATTAGCATACTGTGGACGTATAACAGGCCTTTACGAGCAACTTCAAGAGTTTGACCTGAGTTTAGGTACATATAATGGATGGAAAGCTCTATTCCCTATAAACGATAGAGAGAATCACGTATTGATTCCCGGGTTAGTCGAAGCAATGAGGCATTACTCTGAAGGTCTAGGAAAGATTACTGGTACAGAATTCCTTTATCCAAAATATGGATATTTTAAAGACTAGAATCCATTAGTTTAGGTCAATTATCTTTTGATTAAGAGTATTAATCTCTTTCTCGAAAATATTATCCTATATCATCAAAGATTTAAGAGTACCAAAAGCATTATACAAAAAAAATCCTCCGAAGCGGATTCTTTTACATTTATCAATTCAAAGAAAAGTCTAAACTTAATCTACATTGTCGTGTAGAAAGGAGTTGTTTGTTCTTAATTCTGGTTTTTGATTAGGCTCTTCAATCAAGCTTGTTCGAGAAATCTCAGATTCACTGCTATGAGGAATTTCCTCAAGATCAACACCCTTACGCTTATATGCTGGTACATTTTCCAACTCCTCTATACCTGAATCTTTCTTGGAAGTTTCATTGAGCTCTCTTAGGTATTTAGCTCGCTGTTTGAGCTCTTCTACCTTTTTATTAGCTGCTTCGGTCTCATTCCCTCCAAAGTCATCTAATGCATCAAAAATTGTAGTCTGTTTTTGAGCATCACGTTTTTCTATAGACAACTCTTCATTGACATTAACAGCTCCTAGATTAAACTCTACATCCTCTTGAGACTCTTCCTGGCTGATATATCGATTTTCAGCTCTATTGAATCCAGTGGCTATCACTGTCACAGAGATAGCACGATCTAGATTCTCATCATAACATAGTCCGCACTTTAGCGTAGCATCACTTCCTGCTTCTTCTTGCAGGTATTCGTTAATTGCTGCATACTCATCCATAGTAGCTTCTTCATCCCCGTAAGAAATGTTTACTAAGAGATTTGCTGCACCTTGTATTTTATTGTCGTCTAGCAATGGAGAGTTGAGAGCTTGATTCACAGCTCTTAGAGCTCTATCATCACCTTCACTTAAGCCCATACCCATAATAGAAACTCCACTATCACGCATTGCCGTTTTAACGTCTTCAAAGTCTACATTTATACTTCCTGCTATAGTAATAATCTCTGCAATCCCTTTAGCTGCTGTCGCTAGTACATTATCTGCATATCCAAAAGCTTTACTTATCGGCAGATTTCCATAGATCTCTTTAATCCTATCATTGGAAATAACTAAGAGTGAATCAACACTTTCTCTGATTTCTTCGATGCCATGAAAAGCAGCGTCACATCTTCTGTTTCCTTCGAAAGTAAATGGAGTAGTCACAATACCAACGGTAAGAATACCCATATCCTTGGCTGCCTTTGCTATTACCGGAGCAGCACCAGTACCGGTACCTCCGCCCATTCCTGCAGTGACAAATACCATTTGTGTGTTCACGCCTAATGACTCAATGATATCCTTAATATTTTCCTCTGCAGCTTTTCTTCCTACCTCAGGATTAGAACCTGCACCTCTACCTTCGGTAAGTGCATCTCCTATCTGAATTTTATTTGGTATTGGGCTTTCATCCAATGCCTGTGCATCTGTATTACAGATGAAGAAATCTACTCCCGTGATCCCTTCACGATACATATGATTTACGGCATTCCCGCCACCACCACCTACACCTATAACTTTTATTATTGATGATCTATCTTTTGGTAATTCTACTGTGAAACTCATATCGTATCTTTTTATTTATAATCTGCTACATCTACTTCATCCTTCAACCAATCTTTGATACGGTCAAATAATGCTGTCTTTTTCTTTTCTGATTTGCAAGTGTCACCACTTACATTAATAACTCCACTAGAAGCTCTCTCATCTTCCAATCCTCTTAATACTAGTCCAACGCTCGTTGCGTATATCGGGCTTTTCACCTCATCCACCATTCCTTTTGCTAGGTGCTCATTTGGGTATCCAATTCGTGCGTCCAAACCTGTAACAAACTCTGCCAACTGTGCGATATGGCTCAATTGAGAACCACCACCGGTAAGCACTATACCTCCAGCTAGTTTTTTCTCCATATTACTTGCTTTCACTTCATAATATACAAGCTCCATTATCTCTTCTATACGAGCCTGGATAATCTTAGATAAATTTTTCACCGATATCTCACGAGCCTCTCTCCCTCTAATTCCCGGGATAGTTACTATCTCATTTTTGTCTTGCTCATTAGCTAAGGCACTACCAAATTTTGTTTTCAGTAATTCTGCATGAGCTTTCATCACATTACATCCTTCTTTGATATCCTCAGTGATAATATTTCCACCGTAAGGTATAATCGCTGTATGACGAATGATATTATCGTGGAAAATGGCTACGTCTGTAGTACCACCTCCTATATCTACCAATACTACACCGGCCTCTAGTTCCTCTTTGCTCAATACAGACTCTGCTGAAGCTAGAGGCTCTAAAGCTAGATCAGATACACGAAGACCAGATTTTTCAACACACTTATAAATATTCTTTGCAGCAGAAATCTGACCAGTGATTATATGAAAGTTACCTTCCAACTTTACTCCTGCCATTCCTACCGGATCTACAATACCCGGTTCATCATCAACAGTATAATCTTGTGGTAAAACATGAATAATTCTATCTCCTGGCTTTACTGCCAGTTTAAACATATCATTTTCTAGTTTTTGTAAATCATCTGTATTAATCTCAGCCTCTCCATCATTTCTGATAATCATACCTCTATGCTGTAAGCTATTGATATGAGCACCAGCTATGCCTACTTGCACTTTCTGGATATCTACATTGGATTTCTCAGAAGCCTCTTTTATTGCTTCTTGTATAGCTGCCACTGTCTTATCTATATTGGACACCACGCCTCTTGTGACTCCTCCGTGAGAAGCTACTTTTCCCATGCCTAAAATATCAACCTTACCATATTGATTTGCTCTACCTACGATAGCACACACTTTGGTGGTACCTATATCCAATCCTACGATTATTTTTTCTTGTGCTTCAGCCATTCTATTTACAAACTATTTGGTTTTTATACTTTAAGTTGACAGACTTATACTTTTCCCATCCTACCTGATTCAGTCCATATGTGTAAAAATCTTGAAGCTTAGAAAATTTCTGATCTAAGTCAATAGTATCTCCCACTATGATGCGTTGATTCTTTATTTTGGGAATGAGTACAAGGTCTCTATTTTTGTTTACAAATATCTGTTCTGTCAGAGCCTTTATGAATGGGTTTTCATGCACATAGGCTGCCAGTGTGTATACTTTCTTAATCATTGATTGGGAAAACCCACCTGTCGCAATCGGAACTCTGGCTACCTCGTGACCTTCTACAGGTATTTTGGAACCGTCTTGTCCTAAATAATAACCTCCAGTCGATCCATTGTAAATTCTGACTATTGGTACTTTTTGTGTAATGTCTATTTTCATCACTCCGCGTAAGTCAAAACTTACTTGAGCACTCTCTACAGCAGGCAAATTCTCAATTTTATCTTCTATAATGTGGAGTGACAAATCTTTCTTTTGCACACCTGAAAGCCCACCGCTAAACCACTCATCTAAGTAGTCTTGAATTATAGGTGTTGTAATTAGTTGCTGCTCGATAGGTGCATCTATTGCAATTGAAACCTCATTGCAAATTTGAGCGTTTTGGTTTCTGTAAAGTCCAAAAAACAATACCGTCAATCCCATCAGTACTAGCAAATAGATTGATTTTCTGAAATATGGATTCTTATTTATCTCCACAACTTTTTGCAATAGGTTCTACCAATCTATCAATATCTCCAGCACCTAAAGTGAGGAGTATTTCAATTTTATTTTTATTCAACTCCTCTATCAGATTCTCTTTTTGAACAACTTGAGCAGATGGTATCTTTATTTTTTTTAACAGCTTTTCGCTAGTCACTCCTTCCATCGGCAATTCTCTTGCAGGATATATTGGCAATATGAAAAGGCGGTCTACCAGTGAAAGCTCTGTTGCAAACTCTGACATAAAATCCATTGTTCGACTAAATAAATGAGGCTGAAATACTGCTGTAATATGTTTACCTGGATAAAGGTCCTTTACACTAGAAATAATGGCTTTCAATTCACTAGGGTGATGAGCATAATCATCAATACAAATCAAGCTTTCATTATCTATAACATACTCAAATCTTCGTTTAATCCCTTTGAAATTAGCGAGGCCGCTTTTAATCGCTTCCACATTCACTCCTGCCTTCGCTGACATGAGTGTAGCTCCAATAGCATTTTCTAGATTATGCTTTCCCGGGATATTGATGTATAAATCCTCGAAATATACATTACCATCTTTGGTTACTATATCGAAAGAAGTACCTCTTCCTGAGATAGCATGTACTTTAGCATAATAGTCAGCTTTACTGTCTTCTATTGCATAAGAGACACCGTCTAACTCGTCTGCATGGTGTAAAGCATAAAATCGATTTTCCTTATTTACAACTAATTCTGAAAATTCTACATAAGATCTTAGTAATTCTGACTTTTTGCCATAAACATCTAGGTGATCCGCATCGGTACTTGTTATTACTGTGTACTGAGGATTCAGGTTTAAAAACGATCTATCAAATTCATCAGCTTCTGCTACACTATAGTGTTCACTCTCGCCCTCTTGATAATAATAGTTGCTCCCCAGATTAGTACTTATACCTCCTAGAAAGGCGGAAAATTTCAAATCTGATTGTTGTAATATAGTAGCCACCATACTGCTCGTAGTAGTCTTACCATGTGTTCCAGCTACACTCAGATTAATTGTTTGGCGTGTAATGACACCCAATATCTCTGCTCTTTTAGAAATTGCAAATTCATTATTTTTAAAAAAATCGAACAGCGTATTTTCTCTTGGTATGGCAGGAGTATAGACTACCATTACAGCTTTATTTGATGTTTTAAATTCTGTACTTACGCTATTGATATCGTCCTCATAAGTAACTACTATACCTTCACTTTCCAATTGAGAAGACAGAGTACTTCTTGTGCGATCATATCCAGCTACTGTATATCCTTGTGTATTAAAATACCGAGCAAGCGAGCTCATGCCAATTCCTCCTATGCCTAAAAAATATATGTACTTCTTATGAATCAAAGTCTGCTGTAATTTCTGATACTATTGTTTGAGAGGCATTCGGCAGACCTAATTTGGCAATTTCTGATTTGAGCGATTTTAACTTTTTATTGTCTGCGAGTACATCGTTTAGAAGATCCCCTATCTTTTCCTTTGCTTCCGAATCTTTGCACATAAGTGCTGCTCCCTTAGAAACAAAACTCATAGCATTCTTCGTCTGATGATCTTCGGAGACAAAAGGTGAAGGGATAAAGATTGTAGGTTTTCCTAATGCTGACAACTCAGACACAGACATTGCTCCAGCCCTGCTTACAACCACATCTGAAGCGGCATAAGCCAGATCCATTCGTTTAATAAAGGTCACTCTATTTCCCCAAGGCATTTTACCCAAATCTCCCAAGAAGCTCTTACCTGTTTGCCATAGAATTTGAACATTTGAGTTTATTATTTTCTCTAAGTTCGCCTCCATAGCTTCATTGATTGTTCTAGCTCCTAAGCTCCCACCAATTATCAGCACTGTCTTCTTTTCAGTATCTAACGAAAAATATTTGTAAGCTTCTGTTTTGCTTACATCACTTCTCAAAAGGTCTTGTCTTATCGGGTTTCCAGTGATGACGATTTTTTCCTTTGGAAAAAATCTTTCCATTCCTTCATACGCTACACAAACCTTACGTGCTTTATTCTTCAAAAGCTTATTGGTAATCCCTGGAAAAGAATTCTGTTCTTGAAGGTAAACTGGAATTCCAAGTAAGCTAGCAGTATAATTCAGAGGACCACTGGCGTAACCTCCTACACCAACTGTGAAGTCAGGATTAAATTCCTTGATTATTTTTCTTGATTTCCATAGACTTGAAATCACCTTAAAAGGTAAGCTAAGATTCTTTGGAGTTAATCGCCTCTGAAGACCTGATATCCATAAACCTTCTATTTCATAACCTGCAACTGGAACCTTTTCCATCTCCATCCTTCCTTCAGCACCAATAAATTTTATCTCGCTGCCAGGGAATTGACTCATTATTTCATTTGCTATTGCGATAGCTGGGAATATATGACCCCCTGTTCCTCCTCCTGAAATTAAAACTTTATACTTCCTTGACATCTTCTCTATCTGGATAAATTGTTCTACTTGCACTCAGTATAATTCCGAATGCGATACTTGTAAAAAGAATAGATGTCCCACCTCTACTTACAATGGGCAAAGCCAAACCTGTCACTGGAAGAATATTTACAGCTACTCCCATATTGATAAGTGCTTGCACTACGAGACTAAAAGCTAAACCAATAGCCATAAGAGCTGACAATGAATTTTCGGTACGCAGCACAATTCTAAATGCTCGGTAGAGCAGTAGAAGATACATTATCACAAGTGTAAGTCCACCCAAAACTGAACCATACTCCTCAATCACTATGGCATATATGAAATCTGCAAATGGTGAAGGCAAAACATTCTTCTGTCTACTTCTTCCTGGTCCTTGACCCATAAAGCCCCCTCTAGCTACGGCAATCTTAGCTTGCCTGCTTTGGAAGGTACCACCATCATCACTTCCTTCCGTAAATGCCTCTATTCTACTTTTCATAGTAGCGATCCTACCAAACTGTACATCCGTATTCATCACGTAAATGAACAATCCTCCCAATACAAATACTCCAATACCAACAAGCACTCCCAACTGTTTGAGTGGTATTCTACCCAAAAACAGAACCAACATACTGGTCACAAAAAGTACCGCCGATGTTGAAAAATCCTCGGGAAATATTAATAGACATATCAACAAAATCACGCCTAAAATTGGAAGTAATGTCCTTTTAAGATCATGCACCTCCCCTTGCCTTTTGGCCATAAATCTTGCGACATAGGTTATGAGTGCAAGCTTTGCAAAATCAGAACTCTGAACAGTAAGTCCTATACCTGGAAGTGCTATCCACCTGCGTGCATCATTTATCTCTACGCCGAAAAACAGGGTATAGATTAGAAGCAAGACTGCAAAAAACATGAATATCTGAGCTATCCTTGAGAAATACTTTATATGAATAAGATGGGTTAGCCACATTGCAAACAAACCAAAAATCAGCAATGCAGTATGTTTTACCAAGTAATACTCGGGACTAGTCCCTTTACTATAAGCCAATGAGCCCATAGATGAGTATACCGCTAGCACTCCAAATACAGATAGTACTAAGACAACCAACCAAATGATTGGATCCCCCTTAAGATATTTCTCAAAAAAGTTTTTCACAGACTTCTTACTGATCTTTTAAATTGATTTCCTCTATCTTGATAGTTTTCAAATAAATCAAAACTAGCACAAGCTGGAGACAACAAGACTGTTTCTCCTTTTTCTCCAAGTCCATAAGCTATTTGAACTGCTTCTTCTGCAGATGAAGCATTTATCATCATATCCACATCTTTTCTGAATGCTTGGTGAAGCTTCATATTGTCTTTGCCTAGGCAAACAATTATTCTCACTTTTCCCTTCACAAGTGGACTTAAAGATGCATAATCATTGCCCTTATCTACACCGCCAGCTATCCAGATAATTGGTTCATCTACACTCTCAAGTGCGTACCAAGCAGCATTGACATTAGTTGCCTTGCTGTCATTGATGAAGTGAATTCCTTTCACTTTGTTTACATACTCTAGACGGTGTTCTACATTTTTAAAATCCGAAAGACTTTCCCTTATTGATTCTTTGCGGATCATAAGTGAATTGGCAATTATAGCCGCAGCCATTGAATTGTAAGTGTTGTGCTTTCCAGCAATCGTTAATTGGTCTACTGACATAGTAAATTCTATTTTTGGTTTGTTAAGTTTTATATTTATTCGGTCTTGTCTTACCCAAGCTCCTACTTCTAGTTCCTTGTTTTGATGGCTAAATGGCAGCAACTGCGATTTTGTATTACATCCTAAGATATTTTCGCTAATTAGCTCATCGTCAGCACAGTAAATGAAACGTTGATTGTTATTTTGATTTTGGTTTATCCTGAATTTGGAGTCTACATATTTTTGTAGGGATCCATATCTATCTAAGTGGTCAGGGCTTATGTTTAGGAGTACTGCATAGTCTAGAGATACCGTCCACATTTCGTCCAGCTGAAAACTACTTAATTCAAGTACGTAGTAATCAAATTCTTCTGAAGCTACCTGCTTAGCAAAACTGTAACCAACATTCCCTGCCATACCCACATTTACACCTGCATTCTTTAAAATATGATAAGTAAGTAGTGTGGTAGTTGTTTTTCCATTTGTACCTGTTATGCCAATCAAGCAAGCGTTTGTATAAGCAGCTGCAAACTCAATTTCGCCAATAATCGGAACATTTCTTTCCCGAGCTTTTACGAGCAATGCTATATCTGGAGAAATCCCCGGACTCTTTATTATTTTTTCTGAAGTCAATATTTTATCCTCACTGTGTTTCCCTTCTTCGTAAGGAATAGTATAGGCCTCTAATTGATTTTTATACTCAGGCTTTATATTCCCATTATCAGACACCCATACTTCATAGCCTTCCTTCTTGGCTAGTATGGCTGAACCTACACCGCTTTCTCCGGCACCTATTATGGAAATGAGTTTCTGCACCTTATTATCTCAACTTGAATGTTATAATGGTGAAAATGGCTAGCATAATGCCGACTATCCAGAACCGAGTTACTATCTTAGGCTCAGCGTAACCGAGTTTCTGATAATGATGATGCAATGGAGACATTTTAAATATCCTTCTTCCTTCACCATACTTTTTCTTAGTATACTTGAAGTAGCTCACCTGAAGCATCACACTTAAGTTCTCAACAAGGAAAATCCCACACAGAATAGGAAGTACAAGCTCCTTGCGAATCATAAGTGCTAGAACAGCTATAACACCCCCCAATGCCAAGCTACCTGTATCACCCATGAATACCTGAGCAGGAAAACTATTGTACCATAAGAATCCAATACAAGCACCTGCTAAAGCAGCAGCGTAAATAACGAGCTCGCCTTGATTAGGAATAAACATTACATTGAGGTAGTCAGAAAAAATGAGGTTACCGCTGATAAACGCTAGCACCGCTAAAGTGACACTTATAATGGCTGAACTACCAGCAGCAAGTCCGTCTATTCCATCAGTCAGATTTGCACCATTGGATACTGCAGTAATCACCACGATAACTACAAGCATAAATACAACCCATGCCCATTTCTTAGCACCTGCGTCATCCATCCAGAATAATAATTTAGAATAATCTATCTCATGCGTCTTGATAAATGGAAGAGTAGTTGATGTACTCTTGACATCTTTAAAGTACATCAATTGTCCGTTGATTTCTTTGATCTCAGCTCCCTCAGGTGCTTCTTGAACGGTTGCTATCTTATACTGCTCACGTACAACTACATTATCATTGAAATGAAGCACCAACGCTACGATAATTCCGAGACCGACCTGACCAATCACTTTAAAACGACCAGCTAATCCTGCTTTATCCTTTTTATATATTTTTATGTAGTCATCAATAAAGCCTATCAATCCTAACCACACGGTGCTAAACACCATCAGTTGGATATAGATATTATCTAATTTAGCGAAGAGTAAAGTAGGAATTAAAATGGCCGCTATTATGATCAAACCACCCATTGTAGGTGTACCTTTTTTGGCTTCTTCTCCTTTAAGACCTAATGTTCTAATAGTTTCGGCTGCTTGCATATTGCGAAGCATATCTATAAGCCTTTTCCCAAAGAGCATAGATATCACTAGTGACACAATCACAGCCATAGATGCTCTAAACGATATATACCTAAACACTCCAGCTCCTGGCAGATTATAGGTGTCTTGCAGATAGTCAAATAAGTGGTATAGCATTTACTCTTTTATTAATTTGATGTTTTTTGAAATAACTTCTTTATCGTCAAATGGCTGTCTAACTCCATTAATTTCTTGATATGTTTCGTGCCCCTTTCCTGCGACCAAAATCACATCTCCAGGCTGACTTAAGCTAATTGCTGTTTTGATAGCTTCCTCTCTATTCGTAATTTTTAAAACCTTCTTATAATTCTGAGCTTCAACACCCTCCATCATTTCAGAGATAATCGCTTCAGGCGACTCTGTCCTTGGATTATCGGAAGTGAGTACTACTCGTGTACTTCCTTCACAAGCTATGCGTGCCATAACAGGTCGCTTTTCCCTATCTCTATCTCCACCACAGCCTACTACGGTTATCAACTGCTCATTTGATGTTCTGATAGCATTGATTGTGTCCAAAACATTTTGCAATGCATCTGGCGTATGGGCATAGTCTACGATGGCAGTGATTCCTGCTTCTTTGACATGTTGGAATCTACCATCTACACTATTGATAGCACTTAGAGCTGTGACCACATCTAAGTGTTCCTTACCCAATAAAAATGCGGTTCCATAAACAGCTAAAACATTGTATGCATTAAACCTACCTACTAGTCGAAGCCAAACTTCAGAACCTCTAATATCAAGCAACATTCCATCAAAATCATTTTCGATAACCTTAGTCTTGAAATCACTCATCGATTTCAAGCTATATGTATAAGTAGATGACGCTGTATTCTGCACCATAACCTTTCCATTTTTATCGTCTTTATTGACTAGAGAAAATGCCTCTGGTTTCAATTCATCAAAGAGTCTTTTTTTAGTGTAGAGGTATTCCTTGAAATCTGTATGATAATCTAAATGATCATGAGTGATGTTTGAAAAAACAGCTCCATCAAAGTCTAACCCCGAAGTACGGTACTGATGTAAGGCGTGTGAACTCACCTCCATAAAAGCATACTCACAACCCTCTGACACCATTTCGTCTAAAAGTTCATTTATTCTGACGCTGTTTGGAGTAGTATGGGTACTGACTGTATCTGTCCCATTTATGGAATACTTTATAGTAGAAAGTAGTCCGCAAGAGTGACCTAGATTCATAAAACATTGATAAAGCATAGTTGCTATCGATGTCTTACCGTTGGTGCCTGTAACGCCAACTAGTTTTATATTTCTACTGGGGAAGTCATAAAATGCAGAAGCTAATTCTCCCAATGCTTTCGCCGCATTTTCAACTACGATATAAACCACTCCACCCTCAGTATTGGTTAGCTCTTCACAAAGTACTACAGATGCACCTGACTCAATAGCTTTTGGTATATAAAAGTGACCATCTGTGTTAGCTCCTCTCGTTGCCGCAAATAAAAATCCGTCTTTTACTTGGCGAGAATCAAGCGTCATCCCAACAACTTCGACTGAGGTATCTCCAACTATTTTAGATGAAGTGATTACTGGCAATATGTCTCTTAATACTTTCATTGTAACCGGATATAAACCACCCTATTCCTTGATACTTTTTCTCCTTTTTTAGGACTTTGCTCTACAACTCTCCCTACTCCTCTTACTTTTGGCTTAAGCCCTCGCATTTCCAATAGATATAAGGCATCTTTCACTCCCATTCCTATCACACCAGGCATATGTCCATCAGATATAGGAATAGGAGTAAATCGCATTTTTCGATTGTCAAACTGTACCAACTCACTATTTACTTCTTCTCTTATTTGCAAGCCAAGAACTGAATTAAGTTTATCTATATCTGAGTAATATCCTGAGCTATAAGTTGGCATTTTTACTTCATCATTTTGAATCTCTTGCTTCACACTTATGGTAAATATTTTTCGTGCCACATCTGAGAATACCGGAGCAGCTACTGAAGACGCATAAAACTGACCATTACTTGGCTTATTGACCATCACATACACACTGTACACCGGTTTGTCGGCAGGAAAATGACCCACAAAACTTGCGTTGTACAGTTTTGCCTTTTGATACTGTCCTTTAGTTGCAATTTGGGCCGTTCCTGTTTTTCCACCCATCGCCACAACATCACTACGTACCCTTCTTGCTGAACCATGGGTAAATACAGCAGCAGTTAGCTCTTTTATCTTATCTGAAGTTTCTTTTGAACAGACTCTTACTTCTTTCACATTTTCCGCATTATCGGTTGTCACTATTCCAGCATCGGTTACTCGATTCACAATCCTTGGGCTCACCATTAAGCCATTGTTAATTATCCCATTATATGCCGTGAGCAACTGTAGAGGCGTGTGCTGGTTCTCATAACCAATGGCCAACCATGGCAGAGTAAGCTGAGACCAACTACTAGACGAAGGGTGATTCAAGAAAGGGTCTGGCTCGCCAAGTATTTCTACACCTGTAGGCTTGTCTAAATCTAACTTTCTTAGGTGCGAGATGTACTTACTTGGATTGTCCGAATAATTATCAAAAATTATAGACGAGAAAGCAACGTTACTAGATCTTGCAAAGGCTTGCTTAAAGCTCATTTTCTTATAATGCCCTTTGTCTGAATCACGCATAGGCTTGCCGAAATACTCCCTTTCGCCATTCATTACACTCAATGAATCCTCTGGCTCTATAAGACCATCTTCAAAGGCAGCCATAGCAGAGTAGACTTTCCACACACTCCCAGGCTCATAACTTTCACCGATAGCATAATTATACAATTCACCATACGTATCATCACTCCTTCTTTTTAAGTTTGAAATAGCTTTTATCTTACCCGTTGCCACTTCCATCACAATCACACAACCGTGGTCAGCTTTATGCTTCACCAATGCATTCTCCAATGATCGCTGTGCAATCTCTTGAAAATCAATATTGAGAGTGGTATGTACATCTCGTCCATTTTGAGGCTCAATGAGATTATTATCATTTATCGGCCTATAACCTCCATAAATCCTTTGAACGAGTCGTTTACCTTTTACTCCTCCCAGATCACCATCATAAGTTCTCTCCAAACCCACCCCTAGATTATCTTCATTTCGATATCCTATGGTCCTAAAAGCAAGCCTTCCTGCTGGTTTTACTCTTTTTGTATTCAGTTCAGATAAAAAGCCGCCCTTAAACCTCCCTTTATTGAATATCGCAAATTCACGCATCGCTTTCTGCTCGTGATAGGTGACACGCCTTCTAATTAACTTATATCTACTCTTTTTCCTCTTTGCTTTTTTAAGAATCGTGCTGTAGTAGGAAGCCGAGTTGTCTGGGAATAATTCCGAAAGCTCAATGGCAAGCCTATCTGCATATTTAGCAAACGTATCTGACTGAACTACAGTGGCATCCCAACGTATTTCATAAATCGGCATTGATGTAGAAAGAAGACTACCGTCATCAGAATAAATATTGCCGCGTGCCGGAGAGATATCCTGATGCCTTATAGTGGCACTGTCTGAAACACTGAGCCACTTATCGCCCTCTATCAACTGTATGCGAAACATCTCCACAGACACCCAGATGGCAAAAAGGACAACCGCACCCATGCCAAAAACAGCACGCCACATTATGCTTCTTTTAATATTAGCTGCCATCTGATTTTCGAATTACTTTAATTGCTTTATTAGGCTCTTTAACGCCTCTTTCTTTCAACCTTTCCTCCAAATTCTCACGACTACGCTTACGCATAATCTCTGATTTTAAGGTTATGTTCTCCGCCCGCAATTCCACTAAACCCCTTTTCGTAGAGGAGATATCTCGAACGATGTTATCCGTTCTGTGAGAGAAGTAGATATACACCAACGCTAAGCCAAATAGAAATACTAAAAACTTTGCCCACTCCGTAGTCAAACCGTAATCCGCTATTGAAAAGAACTTTCTTTTCATGACTTCACCCTTCTAGCCACTCTTAACTTAGCACTTCTCGCTCGTGAATTCTCTGCTATTTCTTCAGCAGTAGCTAGAATTGGCTTCTTATTTAAAGACTTATAAACCACCGGCACCCGACCAAAGACATCAGCTTTTCGATCTCCTTGAACATTACCTGTTTGTATCAAATTTTTTACAACACGATCTTCCATCGAGTGATATGACATTACCACCAACCTACCATCATCCGCAAGCAATTCTGTAGCCTGCTCTAACAAGTCCTCTAAAGTCCCTAGCTCCTCATTAACTTCTATTCTGACAGCTTGAAAAATCTTAGCAAGTGTCTTATTTCTTGTCTTTTCGTTTAGGAATTTTTTTACCGCCTCCTCGAGATCCTCAGTAGTCTTTAAAGGACTTGCCGACCTGTAATCAACAATTGCATTTGCAATAGGAGAAGCCTTATCCAAATCACCATAACTACGAAATAGCTTTGCCAGATTAGGCTGATCATAAGTGCTCAAAATCTCAGCAGCTGTCAATTCAGCTTTTGGATTCATACGCATATCCAAATCAGAAGCACCAAAACGAAACGAAAATCCCCTTTCACGAGCATCTAGATGATGTGAACTGACACCCAGGTCAGCAAGCAGACCATCAATCGCATCAACTCTGTGATAAGAACAGAAATGTTTTAAATACTTGAAGTTCCCTTCACAAAATTTCAAACGAGGATCTTCCACGCGATTCCCCAAAGCATCTTCGTCTTGATCAAACACCAACAGCACACCCTCTTCACTTAAATTGTCAAGAATAGCCTTAGAATGACCGCCGCCGCCGTAAGTCACATCCACATATGTACCCGAAGGATTTATATTCAGACCACTAATACACTCTTCTAACATTACTGGGTTGTGATAATTAATCATTATCCCCTCCCATGTTATCTTGAGCTCCCATTACATCCTCAGCCAAATCAGCAAAATCATCAGCATCTACATCCATCATTTCATCATACAGATGCTTACTCCATATCTCTATTCTATTTCCATAAGCATAAAAGACTGCCTCATTTTGAATAGAAGCATACTCACATAACTTTTTAGGAATAAGCATTCTAGACGAATTGTCAAGTTGAATCTCTGTCGCTCCATTGCTGAATTGACGAACAAACATTCTATGCTTGCGATTGAAGTGATTCAAATTAGAGAGATTTCCTAATTCAACATCCCAGTCTTTACGGGTATACAGTGTCAAGCATTTCTCAAACCCTCTATTCACCACCAATTTGCCAATAGCGTCTTTTGGCAGCTGCTTTTTCAAACCTGCTGGCAAAACCACTCTACCCTTATCATCAAGCTTAGCTTCAAATTCTCCTATGTAAAGTGGCGTAGACACTATTTAATTTCTTTTTCAAAACAAAAATATACTCTAATCTCCCACTTTCACCCACTTTCTCCCACTTTTTGTCATAAGTATTCCACATTAAATGTTATTTAATTGATTATTAGCTTTTTAACAAGTATCATAAAGTCCCGTTAAAATCAATAATTAGCGTTTATGGACGGACAAAAAGAGCATTTTGGGACATCGAGAGGAGAATGTGGAACATTCCTAAGTTTACGGGATTACACCAATAAATACACAGAAAAAAATGATAATGGTTTTCGAGAATATGTTATTCTCTAGCTGTCAGAATAAATAAAACACCAAGATCTATCTTGCGAACAAATAGTATCTGACCAATACTAAAAAATAGAAATTTAGTCAATAGGTTATCTATTTTCAGACATCCTCAGAGGAAATACCTTGAGTAATTAGCTTACTTCCTACATCTGACTCAGTAGACAAATCGACAAACGTAAACTTACTGTACCTAGAAAAATGCTTGTAAAGCTCAGCTTCAGTAACACCCTTAGCTTTTTCAAAGTTGAATGAACTGTCAATACCGATAACCAAATAAGGCTCCTCGAACTCATCAGTATTGACGTAAAGACCAATAATCAACTTCGTAAAATTTACAAACACATTAGAACTAACCGTACTCTTAAAAGCAGACAAAACATCTCTATTTGGATGAATAAACCATTGATTGGTTATTGTTAAAGTTAGTGCAGATTCTGTAAAAATGCGTTCAGAGAGGTTAAGTAAAATATCTTCAGTCATGTTTATACCACCTTTTGCATTCACCCTAATGGAACGAAGCGTATTTCTTGGCCCATATGGTATAGACCACCAACCAAATAGCTTAGATATTCGGTCATAATCATTAGAATAATCTTCAACGTCTTCGTCTGTTAATACTAAAATAGCAGGTGAAAATCTGGTTAAAGCAAAAGCAAGTGGAGATATACAATACTGAAAAACCAAAAACCTTGCACCATTTTCAATAGCATCAAGCAACTTCTTTTTGCTATTTATAGTTTCCGGCATTTTTACCGTTTGCTCTACACCCACTACTTCAAATATAAAAAAAGGGCGAGCCTCTCGGCTCGCCTTTAAAAAGTCACTAGCGACTAATCACTATCCTTCAGCATCATCTGCTGCAGGTTTGTTGTCTCTATTTCGATTATCGTCTCTACGGTTGTCTCTGCGATCTCCGCCTCTTCGATCGTCACGACCTCTACCGCCTCCGCGATTATCTCTACCTCCACGTCTGTCATTACCACCTCTACGGTCGTTATCTCTTCGCTCTCGTGGTGGACGCTCTACGTATCCTTCTGGCTTCTCAGTAAGTACTTTCATAGATAGCTTCAGCTTGCCACTACGCTCATCTACAGCTAGTAACTTCACCGTTACTTCTTGCCCTTCTGAAAGAGGAGCTTTGTCCATAGTTTCTATTCGCTCCCAAGATATCTCTGAAATGTGAAGTAATCCTTCCTTACCTGGAAGTATTTCTACAAATGCACCAAAGTCCATTATCTTAGTAATTTTACCTGTGTATTCTGTTCCTGGCTCAGGATCTGTGATAATACCAAGAATCCACTCCTTAGCAGCTTCTATTGGAGCACTTCCTACACCTGATATTTCCACTCTACCTGTCTCCCCTTCTTCTTCGATTGTGATAACAGCTCCCGTTTCTGCCTGAATCTCTTGAATAACCTTCCCGCCAGAACCGATACAAGCACCGATTTTATCTTTAGGTATGATCATCACTTCTAATTGTGGAGCGTGATCTTTAAGACCTACATTTGGTGCGGAGATTGTTTTCTCCATCTCTCCTAGTATGTGCATTCTACCCTCTTTAGCTTGAAGCAATGCTTCTTCTAATACATCGTAAGAAAGACCTTCTACTTTCATATCCATCTGAACAGCATAAATACCATCAGCATTACCTACTACTTTGAAGTCCATATCTCCTAGGTGATCTTCATCTCCAAGAATATCAGAAAGTATAGCATATCTACCATCTTTATCCGCAACCATACCCATTGCAATACCAGAAGCTCCATTTTTCACTTGGATACCTGCATCCATCATTGCCATACTAGCCGCACATACTGTAGCCAT
>ERZ1048068.1336-NODE-1336-length-19187-cov-6.214719_pt1 | contig 19187 bp, 18 predicted proteins | sample MGYA00383098_ERZ1048068 | MGnify/ENA primary metagenome ERZ1048068 (study PRJEB29581, sample SAMEA5548368) | metagenome | biome: marine; feature: coastal; material: water | depth 1 m | study: Short-term variability in the microbial, nano- and picoplankton... | reverse complement strand
AAGCGGAGCTCATGGAAATATTCGAGGCTCGGGAATTCGATGGTCTTTTGTTTCGCCTCTTTGCCCCGGAAGTAAAAGAGAGCGAACGCTACCCCCTCGTCCTCAGTCTTCATGGAGCGGGAGGGAAAGAAAGCGACAACCGGAAGAACCTCAAGTTCTGGAATGGAATCCTGACAGAGCCAGAATTTCAATCGGAGAATCCCTGCTTCGTAGTCGCTCCTCAATCCGTTGGAGCGTGGCGGGTCAAAGGCTCGGAACCCGAGGTCACCGACGAGTTGGTCGCGAGTTTTCCCAAAGTCTGGCAGAAGGTGGTCGAGCGCGGCCGCGGGTTTGTGGAGGCGAACCGCGGGGGAAATCTGGGCACGGTCTTTGCTCTGCTCGATGACCTTGCGGAAAAGCAGCCCATCGACACCGATCGTGTTTATGTCCTCGGCCATTCCATGGGTGGCTTTGGAAGTTTTGAATGTCTCGCGATGTAACCGGATCGCTTTGCTGCTGCGATACCCAGTGCCGGTGGATTATCTCCGTGGCACGATCCCGCGAAATTCAAACACGTCCCGGTCTGGGCCTTTCACGGTGATCAGGATACCACTGTGATCCCTGAACTCACCGAGGCAGTCTTCGATCGAATTAAAGAAGTGGGAGGCAATATGAAATTCACGACTCTTGGCGGAGTTGGACACGGAGCGAACGCATTTGCATTCGTTTACGAGGGCGACAGGATGGATCTGAACTTCTCCACGGCCGTCTCCTCGGATGTCTGCGATCCTGAGGAAGACGTCTGGAAGTGGCTCTTTTCGAAGAAGAGAGAGAAATCCGATCAGTAACTCTTCGCAAAAATCACGCGGCCTTCGGCAGGTTTCCCGGTGTAAATACAAGTTCCTGCGCTACCGCGCAGTTTCTCATCTTTCGGGATACAGCGAACTGTCACCTTCAGCTCCTGCTGCAAAGTTTCCTCGTCCTCCACGCCACCAGCCCAGTGCACGAGGGCGAAGCCACCGTGGATTTCGGGTTGGTCCTTGTTCTCCGGTGTGAAGAAAGCGCGGAATTCATCCATCGTTGCAATCTCGACGGTATGCTCGTTTCGGAAGTCGCGAGCGCGCTTGAGAAGGTTGTCTTGGATGGATTGCAGGGTCTCGACAATTCCCGAGACGGCTTCTGCCGTGGGGATGAAATCTTTGTCCTTCGGCCCCCTGTCGCGACGAGTCTGAGCGACTGAACCTTTCTCGAGATCACGAGGACCGATTTCAATCCTGACAGGCACTCCTTTTTTGATCCATTCCCAGGTCTTGACGCCACCACCAAGATCGCGCTTGTCGATTTCGACGTTGACGGGCTGGCCGTGGAAGGATTGAGCGCGAAGTTCCGCGGCGAGCTTTTCGCATGCTTCGAAGACAGACTCCTCGTGCTCCGGCTTCGGCGTGATGGGAATGATAATGGCCTGAGTCGGCGCGACACGTGGCGGCAGAATCAATCCGTCATCGTCGGAATGCGCCATTAGCAGTGTTCCGATCAGACGAGTGCTGACGCCCCAGCTTGTCGTCCAGGCGTGCTGGAGGCCTTCGCCGCGGCTTTCAAATTCGATTCCGGCAGCTTTGGAAAAATTCTGCCCGAGAAAGTGCGACGTGCCTGCCTGAATCGCTTTCCGATCCTGCACGATGGCTTCGACGGTGAAAGTGTTATCAGCACCGGGGAAACGTTCTGCTTCCGTCTTTTCTCCGGCGATGACAGGGACAGCAAGATGCTCGGTGAGAAAAGTCTCGTAGACCTCGTGCATCTTTTTCGTTTCCTCCATCGCTTCCTCGGCGGTCTCGTGAGCGGTGTGTCCTTCCTGCCAGAGAAACTCGGCGGTGCGGAGAAAGAGACGGGGGCGCATCTCCCAACGCATTACGTTGGCCCACTGATTGATGAGCAGAGGAAGATCACGATAGCTTTGCACCCAGCGGGCGAAGGCGGCGCCAATGATGGTTTCCGATGTCGGACGAATCACGTAGGGCTCGGGCAGCTCGCCGGAGGGAACCATTTTCCCGTCCTTCATTTCGAGACGGTGATGGGTCACGACGGCACACTCCGGTGCGAATCCCTCGACGTGCTCCGCCTCTTCGGCGAGATAGCTTACCGGGATGAGGAGAGGGAAATAGGCATTCTTGTGCCCGGTGTCTTTGAACATCCGATCGAGCTGCTGCTGGATGTTTTCCCAGAGACCGTAGCCCCACGGCTTTATGACCATGCACCCCCGGACATCCTGGGCGTTTTCGGCTAGGTCGGCTGCCTTCACCACTTGTTGATACCATTCCGGGAAATTTTCTTCCCGGGTGGGCGAGATTGCGTTCTTGGGTCCTTTGGCCATGAATCGAATTGAGATTGAATCTGCGGGACCGTATCCGCCTCCGCGCGAATTGCCAGCGGGGAAATTGCGACGTAACCTATCTTGTGAAAGTTTTACATCTCTATATTTCCCCCGGACACAACTACTACGGGCACTTCGGAAAACCTCCCGGTGAGAACCCAATCATCGATGTGAATGAGATCGAATGTGTCGCTGGAAAGGGCATCTCGGGCGATCGCTTTTTTGATTACAAGGAAGACTACAAGGGCCAGATCACGTTTTTCGAAAACGAAACCCATCAAATGCTGTGCGAAAAATTCGGCGTCGATGACAAAGGCCCGGATACCTATCGAAGAAACGTCATCGTCGAAGGGCAGAATCTGAATGAATTGATCGGAAAGGAATTCGAAATCCAGGGGGTGCGTTTTCTCGGAACGGAGGAGGCGTCACCCTGCTTCTGGATGGATCAGGCTTTCGGCGAAGGTGCTGAAGATGCACTGCGCGGAAAAGGCGGACTACGTGCCAAGATTCTCGATGATGGTGTTTTGCGGACGGAGGAAAGTCTCGTGACGGCATGAATCTCGAAATCTCCACGCCAGCGCTGCTGTTTCCTGCGGTGAGCCTGCTCTTTCTTGCCTACACGAATCGCTTTCTCCATCTTGCGGCACTCGTGCGGACCCTGCATCGCGACTGGATCGAATTGCGGGACGAGGCCTTGCGCGCCCAGATCGACAACCTGCGAAAGCGTCTCGTGTTGATCCGTTGGATGCAGCTGATGGGAGCCGCGAGTTTGCTACTTTGTGTACTAACTATGGTCACCGTGGCATTTGAATGCACCGGAGTCGGGAATGTGCTTTTTGTAATAGCTCTTGTCTTGATGGGCATCTCCTTGGTGTGTCTGCTTTTTGAAATCTGGTGCTCGGGCGGAGCGCTGCAGATTTTACTGAAGCGGGTTGAGGAGGAGTGAGGGTCACGGAGTTTTTTTCGGTTTGGACCGAATATGCCGTATTTGCCACTTGTGTTTATTCGACAAGTCTGGCTACAACTTTCACATGTCAGTAACGGAAAAAGCCAAGGAACTCGGAATCGATCTTTCCCCTCAGGAGAAGGGATACCTGAATCTCTGCATTCGCAGCGGAAATCAACTCATCACCTCCGGTCACGTCAGCGATAAGAAGGGGATTCTTGGAAAGGGTGTCTCGGTTGACGAGGGATACGATGCCGCCCGCGACTGCTGCGAAAAGATTCTCCGATCGGTTCACGACACTCACGGAACTCTCGACGGTCTGCGCGTGATCAAGTTGCTCGGCTGTGTTTATTCGGACCAGACCTTTACCGATCAGCATCTCGTCATCAACGGGGCTTCCGATCTGCTGCACGAACTCTATGGCAAGGACGGTGATGGATACCACGCACGCAGTGCGATTGGTTTTGCGGCGCTTCCCACCGGAGTAGCCGTCGAGATCGAGGCGATCTTTGAAATCAAATAGCCTCGAAGAATAGGCCCAGTCTCACAGCATTAGGCCGATCATCCTACAATAGCGGGAGCGGTTAGAATCCTATCGAGATAGATGGGATTATCCGGCCACCGCGGCATTTTTTTCAGTGCTTCCGCGAATAGGCCTGGAGTTGTCCATCGCGCTCTGGTGCTCAGAAGTGTGTTGCGCAGAAAATTGCGACGAGGAATCAGATTCGGAAATTCCACTGGGAGAATGATGCAATTCATTGATCCAACTCCCCGGAGTTCCAAAAGATGCCGAAAGCCAGATATCGATGGCTTCGTAGATGCGTTCGGCACCCGCTTCGTGAAAAATCCAGTGACCGTTTTCCAGAAAAGACTGGAACTCGGCGTGGGGATATCGCTTTATCTCCTGATGACTGTCAGGAATCGGGATGGAGGGAGAACAGGGTGATGTTCATCTCGGTGGGGGCGCCCTCGTCGATCTCTTCCCAGTGAAGGTGGTAGTCACCGTTCGCGTCATACTTTTTGAACATGTCTCCGAACGAAACATGCTCGGTGATGAAGAGAACGCTTTCCTGTTTGCTGATTGTTCCGTCGGAGTTTTTGTCCAGCTTGTTGAAGTGTTCGTCCTGCTCACCTGCACCGGGACGAGCCGCTGCCCATTCAGCTGCGGAAATGTGGTTGTCGCTGTCGAGATCAAACTCGGCAAGAGCTTCGCGATGTTTGTGGAGAGCCAGCTCGTGTTCCGTGAGTCGACCATTTCCGTCGGTATCAGCACTGGCGAATGCGGCCTGGTCAAAGGTATTTTGAGCTTCCTTGTTTTCTATTGTTCGGCAGCCTGGCAAAACTACCACGAGGAAAAGGGCTATCGAGCAGGCAATGCGATACGTCATACTCGGCTACTGTAAGTAGAAAACGCCATTCTTTCAAATGCCGTTCCAGTTTTGCCATAATCCCTGACAAAACCGGTTCGTGACATTCTCCCATTATCGAGTCAGGTGGGGAAGGGACCAACGTCCCAGATTGGTGCACGGATCGATCGGTGCGCCAATCAGTTCTCATTCATGAACCGCAATATCCCTCTCTTCATCGCGTTCCGGCTGCTGTTCAATGCACGGTTTTACTATCCGATCTTTGCGGTGATTCAGTTGGACTACGGACTGACGATGCCGCAGTTCGCAATCCTGAATGCGATCTGGGCAGTGTCGATTGTGTTGCTGGAAGTGCCGTCGGGAGCGCTTGCTGACCGCATTGGGAGAAAGCGCATGGTCGTGCTCGCCTCGGTTCTGATGGTTCTGGAGATGGCGCTGATTGCTTTCGTGCCGCTCGGAAATGTCACCCTTGTATTCTGGGTGTGGGTAATCAATCGCGTTCTCTCTGGCGCGGCCGAAGCGGCCGCGAGCGGTGCCGATGAAGCTCTCGCTTACGACTCGATTCCGGAGGAGGATCAGAAAATTCGCTGGCCGGGCGTCCTTTCCCGGCTCATGACCCTGTCCTCGCTTGCCTTTGTGGTGGCAATGTTAGTCGGCGCCGCGGTCTACGATCCGGCTTTTCTTAATCGAGTCATCGGATGGTTTGGCGGAGAAGGGAATTTCGACAAAGAAACCGTTTTGCGTTTCCCGGTGTATCTCACCCTCGCCACTGCTATCTGCGCGGTGATCGTCAGCCTCGCCATGAAAGAACCGGAGCGCGATTCCGGACGCGACGAGAGCTGCTCGATGTGGGGAGAGATCTTCGAAGTGGGAAAATGGATTCTCCAGAAGCCCTTTGTCTACGCGATCATTCTCGCTGCGCTCGTTCATGACAGCGTCGTGCGACTCTTTCTTACCTCCTCATCCGAATACTATCGGCTCATCGATATACCCGTAGCCTGGTTTGGGCCGATTGGAGCCGCCCTCGCGGGGCTAGGTATTTTTGTTCCGAAAATCGCCGAGTGGCTCGTGAGGCATCGATCGATCCGCAACAATTATTCAATCGTTTCTATTGTGACCATTATCGGGCTGATCGGTCTGGCGTTTGCGTTTCCAATCTGGGGAGTCCTGATCGCGATATTTTTCCGATTCGGAATGGGCCTCCTGAATTTCTTTACCTCGAACTATCTCAATGCCGAGGTCGATTCCCGTCGTCGCGCCACCGTGCTCAGTTTCCGGGGTCTCGCTCTCAATGTCGGCTTTGGCGTCGTCAGTGGAATGTATGCCCTTCTTCTCGCCGGCTTGCGAGAGGAAGGGGAAGAGAGCATCTCTGCCTTTCGCGAGAGCCTTTACTGGTTGCCAGGATTTTTCCTCGTCATGCTCGCTGCCTATTTGATCTGGTTTTTCCGCAGGGCGAATCGGGAGGTGCCGGACGAGCATGTGCATCCGCGGGAACACTGAGAGCCCGGGATCCCCGGATCCGCCGTTCTGGAGGACGACCAGTTATTCGAGCATGGTAGAGAGCACGAAAGTCCCTAACGAGAATAACAGCATCATCGCAAAATCGGACCGAGCATTTTCCCGATCAGCTCTTTGCGCTAGAGAATCAGGCTGCCGAGCCACAAAAGAAACGATATTCGAATCCACGCAGCTGCGAATATATTTAGTGTATTGAAAGGAAAAGTGCTCGGTCCGGGATGACTCATCGTATCAAGCATCATCTTGATACCGGCAATCCCATACCAGCACTCCACACCGACTACTCAACCGGCATACCAAACAAAATACGTGGGGTTTTTCTTCCTGAATCCCGAAAAGAGAAGGAAGAGGCTGATTCCGATGAAGAAAAGTTTATGGATTGGCGGCCGCCAGAAAACCCAATCCTTAAAAAACCTGCACATTCTGGTAACGATTCCTTCATTTCACGAACACCGGGATCCATGTTGTCGAGGACGCGATGTGAAAGCAAGAATTCTCATCGACCCCTGGCAGCTGCGTCATAGTCTTGGTGCAACTTTTTCCCGTTTCCGTAGTTTATTCACCATGACCAAATCGTCCTTCCTTCTACTCCTCGCAGTTTTTGCCTTTCCTGCCGCCGCGCAGGAAAACCAGCCGAAACGTAAGGGCCCCGGGAACATGGCAAAGTCGAAGGCGGAGTTTCAGGCGGCAGTCGAAATACGATCCGACATCGACTACGTCGGGAACGACAATCCCCGCCAGAAACTGGATCTCTTTCTTCCGAGGGGCCGCGCTGCTGATGCTGAGCCCTTGCCTCTTGTTGTGTTCATCCACGGAGGAGGATGGGCAAAAGGGGACAAGCGTTCAGGCCTCTTCCGCCTTCGGGAATTCCTGCTGACGAAAAAATACGCCGGCGCTTCCATTGGCTACCGACTCTCGGATGAGGCGCAGTGGCCTTCACAGATTCACGATTGCAAAGCGGCGATTCGCTGGCTGCGGGCGAACGCAGGAGATCTCGGTATCGATCCCGATCGAATGGCAGTCTGGGGCACATCGGCGGGAGGGCACCTGGTTGCTATGTTAGGAGTTTCTCACGGTGTCGAAGGTCTCGAGGGCGACCTCGGGCCGCACTCGGACGTTTCCTCGGAAGTTGCCTGCGTGGTGAATTTCTTTGGACCGTCTGAATTGCTGACAATGAATGATCACCCCAGCATCATGGACCACATGGCACCGGATTCACCGGAGAGTAAACTGGTCGGCGGGCCGATCCTGGAAAATCCTAACAAAGCAAAAAACGCTTCCCCTGTCACCTGGGCTTCCTCGGACGATGAGCCCTCATTGATTGTTCACGGGACAGATGACAAGCTGGTGCCATATCCCCAATCGGTTGTGCTGGAAAAAGCTCTCGAGAAAGCCGGCGTCCCGACCGTTCTGTTGACAGTAAAAGGCGGAGGGCATGGCCAGGGTTTCGGACCGGCGGTAAGTGAAGCGGTTACGGCCTTTCTGAATCATCAATTGCTCGGGGAAGAGAAAACGATCAGCGACGGAGAGGTTGATGCGGCGCCGTTTACTCCTCGCCGCTGAATTTTTCCCGGATCATCTCCGGGGTCGGTCGAACACGCCAGTTTTCGGTGAGCATCTTTTCGACAATTCGACCTTCTTCATCAATCAGGAAAACGGCAGGGCGGGAAATATCTCCGCCGAAAGGATTCCCTCCGACATGCCGAAGACCGTAGGCGTCGATAGCGGTGAGTTCAGGGTCAGCGAGAAGAGGAAAAGCAATACCTTTGGGCAGCATCTTTTCCTTCGAGTCCTCGGTCGAGTCGGCGCTGATCGCGACCAGCTCGATGCCAGCTTCGCGAAGTTCGTCTTCTTGTGACTGCAAACCTTGCAGCTCAGAAACACAGAAGGGTCACCAGAATCCACGATAGAAAGAAAGGGCGACCTTTTTCCCTCGAAACGAAGAAAGGCTCACGGTATCGCCGGTTGCAGACGCGAGGGAGAAATCAGGCGCTTCTTCAAGGGCCAAGGTCATGTCCGAAGTCCCGGGCATCTGGTAGGACAGGTCAAAGACATACCAGAAGAGCATCACAGCGAAAGAAACACTCGCAAAAGTTCCCGCGATGTGGAGGCTTTTCCCTTTCCACGAAGAGCGTTTCCAGAGTGCCACCAACCCTGACAAAGCCAGAATTACGGCAAATAACACGATGACGAGATTCAGAACCGCGGAGTCCCGAAGCACGGTGAACTTCGTCGAGAGGAGGAAGTAGCTGACAAATCCGAAAAATCCAATCAGTGGCCCAAGCCAACAGGCATGTCGTTTGGAAAAGTTCATGGTTGATGCAGTTTCCTGCGCAGAGGTAACGAGACGCAGCCCACTTCAGACGCGCTCCTTTGCGAAACCTGACAGGGTATCAGGTCCCGCATCCGGATGCAGCATAGGACCGGCTGCTTTAGCTGCCGCGATGATGTATCTTCGGCGACTGAAGTCGACACTCCTTTCCCAGTAGGTGTAGTTTTGTTATCCGATGGTAGCAACCATTTTGAAAATGCGGCACATTTTGTGCAGCAATTCATCGACTCAACCCTGTGACTTGCCTCATCCGACGGCTTTCACGCCCAGCTCGGCGAAAGGGACTTCGTGTGGTAGCAACTTGTTCTCCGCTGCCACGGCGCAGACGACGCCGGCGGCCTCACCCATCGCGACGGCGTTTCCGGTGACGCGGTAGCTGCTGTGTGCGATGAAACCGCCGCTGATGCATCGACCGGCGAGGACGAGCCCGTCCACATCTTTGGCCATGAGGGAGCGCAGCGGAATATCGTAGGGCTGGGACTTGAAAGGTTTCTTCTCGATCCCTTTTGTTTTTTTCGGGTCCGTCGCGTGGACGTCGATGGGAAAGGTGACGCGGCAGATTCCGTCGTCGAAGCGAGCTCCGTTTTTCAAATCACCATCACTGACGGAATACCGACCGTGGATGCGACGTCCTTCACGCGTTCCGATTTGTTCCCCCGTAGCGAGGATTTCCACGTTCTTCCAGGGGCCGCCTTTTTTCCGAAGCACATTGATCATCGCGTGATTCTCACGACGAGCTTCGATAGTCGCTTTCGTCACGTCCGTCGCGTCGATGGCGGAAACGTTGTACTGATGATTCGCCATCATCGCGTAGAGGCCATCGTGAATTTCGAAAATCGAGGGACCTCCATAACTCGGATCGATCCCTGCGGAACGGAGCTCGGCGAGAAAATTGCTCTTCCCGCGTCCCAGACCCCGCATGCCTGCGACGTGATTCACAAAGGGAGCGATTTCGTCCGTTTTTACTCCATGAAAAAGAGCCATCAGGGAAAACGGCTGGGTGATACCATCACCGGGTCGACCGAAATCGAATCCGCATCCTGCTTGCGCAGCGAGATCGCCGTCCCCGGTGGCGTCGATAAAGGAATTTGCCGTCCAGACTTCGCGACCCGTTTTGGATTCGGTCAGGACTGTCGAGAGACGGCCCGAGTCATCCGGCACGGCACCGACGACACGGGTGAAAAGTCGAATGTCGACTCCGGCCTCCAGCAGCATGTCCTCGAGTAGGAGTTTCATCGGCTCGGGGTGATAGACCCAGGCGTGTTTGACTCGTCGGCCCACGGAATCGGATTCGATACGCCCAGCCAACTCGCTCATGATACCGGGCTTGTTAACTCCGTCGAGAATCCAGGACAACATTCCCGCCGTCCAGATTCCACCGATGCATCCATGCACTTCGATGAGCATGGTTTTTGCGCCACTCCGTGCTGCGGCCAGCGCAGCAGCAAAGCCGGCAGGTCCTCCTCCGCAAACGATAACGTCATAGTTGCCCGCCAGCGGAATATCGCGCGCATCTTCGGCGAACCAGTCTCCCTTCAGCTTGCCTGAGGTGCGAACGTGCATGCGCTCGTTCGTTCCGAAGACCTGCCCTTCCGTGTTTCCCCGACGGGGCGGCGCGGGCTTGGGGCGGTTTTCCGGATTCACTTTTTCCTGCGCTCCCGCAAGCCCGAGTGCTCCGGTAAACCCGGCAGAAAATGCGCTCGCACCAGCGGCGATTCGTTTGGCGAAGCGGCGACGGTCGAGGGGGGACGAACTCATGGCATGAGCATGGTAAGAAACAGCTTCCCTGCAAAGAACCTGATTGCGTAGAGTCAGCGGAACTTTTTCCTGTCCGATAACTCATGAAACGACGTCGCTTTATCCAAACCACCACCGCGGCCGCTTCCGCGGCCGCCATTTCGACTCGTGCTGCCGAAGAGCGCCCACCGAATTTGATCGTTGTTCACTGCGACGAATTGAATTTTCGGACAATCGGTTGCTACCGTGACACGCTCTCTCCCGAGCAAGCATTCATGTGGGGACCGGATGCCGTTTGCGAAACGCCGCACATCGATTCGCTCGCCAAAGAAGGAGCGATCTGTACGAAATTCTATGCCGCTACCCCTGTCTGTTCGCCGTCGCGGTCTTCTCTCGTTTCCGGGTGCTATCCACAAAACACGCCGGTGACGACCAACAATGCCCACCTCGATGATGGCGTCGTCACCTTCGCTCACCAGCTTGGCAAAGCAGGATACGCGACCGGCTACGCCGGAAAATGGCACCTCGACGGAGTTGGAAAACCGCAGTGGGAGCCGGAGCGGAAATTTGGATTCGAGGACAATCGCTACATGTTCAATCGAGGACACTGGAAGCAACTCGAACTTGCTCCAGATGGCCCTCGGGTGAAGGCGCGAGATAACAAAGGCAAGCCTTCCTACTCGGTAAAAGGGGCGGACGAAGAGAGCTTCGCGACCGACTGGCTCACCGATCGAACGATCGAATTCGTAGAAGAAAACAAAGATAAGCCCTTTGCCTACATGGTCAGTATCCCGGATCCGCATGGACCCGATACGGTGAGGGCTCCCTACGATACGATGTTCGATGATTCGCTTGTGCAAAAGCCGCGAACTTACGACAAGGATGCTGGGACGGCGCCGAGCTGGGCGAAACCGCAGAACGGATGTCAGTGGAAAATGGCGCAGTATCACGGGATGATGAAGTGCATCGACGACAACGTCGGGAAACTCATTGCAGCTCTGAAAGAGCGCGATCTCTACGACAACACGATTCTCATTTTCACGGCCGACCACGGTGACATGCGCGGTGAGCACCGTCGACAGAACAAAGGCGTCCCGATGGAGGCATCGGGCAAAGTGCCTTTCGTGATTCGCTGGCCAAAGTCGATCCCTGCGGGAGCGCGCATTGATCACGCGATGAACACAACGGATTTCATGCCGACCATTCTCGCGATGGCCGGAGCAGAGCAGTCCGGAAAAGAGCAGGGACGGAATCTCAGTTCTGTCTTTACCGGTGGAAAGCTCGAGGGACAGGATGTGACCTTCATGCGGGGGACGACGAACAGTCCCGAGGCCACGACCGGATGGATCGCAGCGGTGACGCCGACCCACAAACTGATTCTCTCCGATCAAGACGACGCCTGGCTTTTGAATCTGGAAAAGGATCCGGACGAACTCGTCAATGCCATCGAGGCCCCGGAGGAACGACCCATCGCGATGAAACTCGCCAAGCAGTTGAAGCGCTATGCCAAGCAGAATGGTGATCCGAAAGTGGACAATCCCCACACTGCGAAAGTGCTGAACGAATTGCTTGCGCAGACTGTTTGCTAACAGTCTGTTCGTGAAAACGTTGAGTCAGAATGGATCAGAGGTAGGCGCGAGCTAGGGAATGAACCGGGAGGCCGGAGCCGTTTCCTTCATGACCGAATGGTTAAAGCTGCTTTGGGGTATTCTGGCCGACATCTTGAGCGGAGCGAGCAAGTCACACAGCCCAAATTTTCAGTTTTTTCTGAACAGCCTTTTGGCAGACAGTCTTTTGGCAGACAGTCTTGCGACACGGCCGTTTGACGCTTCGGGGTGCTGCGTTACAATCCCCCATGCTGGACATCCGACTACTCCGCGAGGATCCCGAAGCTATCAAAGCACGTGTCAAAACGCGTGGCGGTGATGCATGGGAATTAATCGATGAAATTCTGGTCTGTGACGAGAAGCGTCGATCCGGCGAGACGGAGAAGCAGCAGCTTCAGGCTGACCGGAACCGCATTTCCAAGGAAATTGGTGCGCTCAAGCGCGACGGAAAAGATAGCAGCGAAATCGAAGCGCAGGTTCGCCAGATCGGAGAGCGGATCAAGGAAATCGGGGAAGAAGTTGATGCAGCCGAGACCCGTCAGCAGGATCTCCTGCTCCAGGTCCCCAACATGCCGCATCTGGAGTGCCCAGTTGGAGAAGATGAAACAGCAAACCCCACGATTCGTGAGTGGGGGAAACAATCTGATTTCTCATTCAAGCCCAAAGACCACGTCGAAATCGGCGCAGACCTCGGCCTCTTTGATTTCGAACTCGCTGCCAAGATCAGCGGAAGCGGCTTCGTAACCTTCACCGGTGCCGGGGCGAAATTGCAGCGTGCCTTGATTCAGTTTCTGCTCAACCTCCACACCACCGAGCACGGCTACAGAGAGGTTTCGCCGCCCTTCATCATCAATCGCGATTGCATGTTCGGAACGGGGCAGCTTCCCAAGTTCGAGGACGACATGTATGGACTCGAGGAAGGGGCGATGTTTCTCGCTCCGACTGCCGAGGTCCCCGTGACAAACCTCTACCGGGAAGAGTTGCTCCAGGACCCTGCGTTTCCGATCAAGACGACAGCCTACACTCCCTGCTTTCGTCGCGAGGCAGGATCAGCCGGCCGCGAAAGCCGAGGAATGATACGCATGCATCAGTTCGATAAAGTGGAGCTGGTCAACATCGTTCACCCCGAAAAATCCTACGAGCAGCTCGAAACGCTGACGCAGGAGGCGGAGAAAGTGCTGCAGCTGCTAGGCCTTCACTATCGAACGATCGAACTCTGCACTGGCGACGTCGGATTCAGCTCCGCGAAGACCTATGACATCGAAGTCTGGGCGCCCGGTCACGGCGGCTACCTCGAAGTATCGAGTTGTTCAAATTTCGAAGACTACCAGGCTCGCCGTATGAAGTTGCGCTTCAAAGACGAGGATGGAAAAAACCGATTCTGCCACACCCTGAATGGTTCCGGCACTGCGCTGCCGCGCCTCTATGTTGCCTTCATCGAAACGCATCAGCAGGAAGACGGATCGATTCTCATTCCCGAACCGTTGCAACCCTACATGGGAACGGATCGGATTTCGTGAACGCGCTGCGCGCGAAAGTTGAACGTTGAAAGTTCGGCGCCCAACGCCGATCATCCCGCATGCAGGAAAGCAAGCGACTTGGCCAACTACTTCTCACCGGCGTGCCGGGAACGGAACTCGATTCTGAAACGGCGGGAAAATTCCGCAAACTCCAGCCGGGAGGATTTATTCTCTTCGGTCGAAATATCGAGTCGCCGGATCAGTTGCGAAAGCTCATCGACGATCTGCGCGACCTCAGTGAGATCGAGCCCTTCATCACGATCGATCAGGAGGGCGGTCGAGTTTCCCGCCTCCGCCTCATTGGCAGCGAGCCACCCAATGCCCAGCAACTCCGTGAAAAGGGCGACCGCGATCTCATCGAGCATCACGGGAAACTGACGGGGCAGATCCTTCGCATGTTCGGATTCAACCTCGATCTTTGTCCGGTTCTCGACCTTTCTTTTGACGACGAAGCCGACAACTCGCTCAAAGGACGCTGCTACGGAAAAACACCGGACGAGGTCATTCTCAATGCAACGCGTTTCAATATGGGCATGAGAAAAGAAGGGGTCCTAAGCTGCGGAAAACACTTCCCCGGCTACGCATCTGCCGAAGTGGATCCGCATCACGAGCTTCCGGTCATCACGAAAACGCTGGAGGAGATGGAAGAAAACGAGCTTCGTCCCTTCCGTGCTCTTCTTCCCGATCTCGATAGCGTCATGACCTGCCATTCGCACTACCCGTGCTGGGATGCGGATCGTCCGCGCTGGCCTGCTTCGCTTTCCAAAAATATCATCGGCCAGTTTCTCCGCAACCAGCTTGCCTACGAAGGGCTCGTCATGACCGATGACCTCGACATGGGCGCGGTTCTCAACGAAGTGACCTTTGAAGAAACGATTCAAGCCTGCATTGAAGCCGGCAATGATCTCGCCATGATCTGCCACCGCGTCGAGCTGGTCGAGAAAGCGGCCGAAGTGATCGCCACTCTGCCCGATCCCATCATTCACGATGCCCTTACCCACATTGAAAAGGCGAAGGCAAAGATGAAAGCGCCCTACGATTGGTCGATCGAAAGGTTCGAGGAAATCGATTCCCAAATCTGGGACCTTCGGGTCGACACCCTCGGAGAAGAGCGCGCCAAAATTCTCTCCGTCGAGGACGGGAAACGCTCGCCGGTGGAGACATACTGATCCGCCGCTGATCGCCTCGCAAACACGCCATTCTCCCGATTTCCTCCGCTGCTACGCTGGGGAATGGCGTTTCGATTTTTTCTCCTCCTTGCGCTCGCGCTGGCGGGCTGGATATTTCCGGCAACTGCCCAGGACGATATCCCCGATATTAGAAAGCGGCTGGAGCTCTTCGTCGACGATTTACTCGTCGGAGACCTGGACGGAACGCATCTCAAACTCCACCAACCGCATGGGCTCCGCCGCGTTTCTCATCGACCGTTCGGACACTACGCGACCGTCCTCCAGGAGGGCGATCTTTATTCAATTCAATTTGTTGAATCGTGAGTCACACGCCGTCCCGCCAAGTTTTCCTCCGTGAGAAAGGAAAGGGGGTGTTCCTTTTCAGGGGAGAAAAGTTCCCCTTGGTCCCGCAAAGGGAGAGCTGGCTCCGTAGATTCCATTCCCTTCTTCGGTGGGGAGTGTGATCCGCCGTCGCGTTTCGGATGGTGCGTCGGAATCAATCCAGGCGTTCCGGGAAAAACGGAAACTTTCCGGATCGGTGTTGGGTCCGATATTAACCAGTGATCGAATCGTCCCTCCCGAGAAGTCGATCGTGTTGTTGCGGAACTCTCCCTCGCGGCACGGAACGAGACGTGGAGCATCGTTTTCGTGGAGAATGCGAAATACCCATTTTCTCGGAGCGTGTATTGCATTGTGTCTTACCCCCGCCCCATCGACTCCCACAAAAGCAAAGGCAGCGTCCGAGCCGCGCATCGTGCAATCCGTCAGCGTGATATCTGACGCTTCATGCTCAGCCTCCGGCGGGCGAAAGTAATCAAGACCTGTGCTTCCTCCGATATTGACGGCACGCCCCCCTGCTTTTTCGAAATGGCATAGTTGAATCGATATTTCGCTGCTGCCGCCCTTGGTCTGGATTCCGTTGCCGTTGGATTCTTCCCCATGGAGCAGTTTGCATCCGCGGATGACTCCTCGATGACAGCCCACCATATCGATCCCGGAACCACTATCTCCCCATGTTTCGAGCGTGCAATTCTCGATTCGAAAATCGCGAACGCCGGACAGCTTGATCCCATCATGATTTCCTTTCGGGCCGATGTCCCGGATCTGCAGGGCGGATAAAATGATGTCGTGGGCGGGAGTGTCGACGGAACCTCCATCGTCAATGTTGATTCCGTTTCCGCTCTGCCCTCGGATGGTCAGGTTACGAAGCTCGAGAAAAGCAGGGGCCCGGAAGTGAAAAGCGTTTCCGCCGCCCTCGAAAACCGGAGGATCTTTCGCGTCCAATCCAGCGATGACGATGGGCTTGCCCTTTTCCCCTCGGATGGCTCCCGAGATTCCTCCCTCGTAGACTCCCGGAGCGATCAGGATGGTATCGCCCGCTTTTGCCGCCTCCATTGCCGCGACTAACTCCTTCCGACTCGACACTTTTGCGGCCGGAATTTCAGCGGTCTTCCAGCCGGATATCTCATTGTCATCGGTCACGGATGCCATCGAGCCGGGCAAAGCCCAGACCACCCACTGCGGAGGGCCACCCTTTCTCGGCTCATCGCAACGAAAGACATTGTCACTCACGAAGATTTTTCCCTGGCTGCGGATCGCCGCTACCCCGCTGCCGCTGAAATTGTTTTTGCGAAACTCCGCCTCCGCGCCTTCCGCAACCATCGCGAGCGGAGGCAGCCCTCCCTTTCTCGAGAGCGAGTTTCCCTTCAGAATTACTCTCCACCCTTTCTGGATGCCGATGGCGACGAGAGATTTCGCCTCGATGTGATTTTCGAGGATCAAGGCTTCGCCGGAATCACAGGGATCGAGACCTATCGCCGCGGCTTCGTTGTCACGTATCCGGTTGCGAAAGAGGAAAGGCTTCGAATTAGATCGCGCGCCGATTCCGGCGAGGCGATTTCCGTAGCACTCGTTTTCTACGATCCACGGGGAAGCCTCGTTGCGACAGCCGATCCCGGCCATGCCGTTTCCGCTGCATCGATTTCTGCGAATGAGCGGTTCCGTGCCTGGCATTCGCACGCCGATTCCCGCGCGGCGATTCCCGTAGCAATTGTTCCCTTCGACAAGAGGAGTGGCGCCCTCGCGAATCCCGATTCCGGCGCGAACGTTTTGGAAACAATGATTCCCCTTGATCAGAGGAGAAGAGTTCCGGCAACCGATCCCACCCCTCAGGTTTTCGGAACAACGGTTTCCTGTGACTGTCGGGCTGGCGTGGTTGGCGATGCCGATCCCGCCTCCCATATTCCGGAAAACTACGTTGTCGGAAATGACCGATTCATTATTTTCACCGGCAACTCCGATCCCAGCCTGACCGTTGTCTCGGACAATGCATTGCGTCACCCTGGCAGACACACCAACGATGGAGATAGCCGGCTGCGAATCTTCGAAACCGACCGCACCATGAGAATCCGCCAGGTTTTCGCCCCGCTCGGCATGGTGCTTCGCATAGAGCGCCTCATCAAATCCGCCATCGGCACCGGTGACCGTAAATCCATCCATCGAAGAACCCTCCGCAAGGGAAACCACCGGTGAACCGGAAAAGGCAAGGATCGTCTTTTCCGCCCGGAGCAGTCCTTTCTTCCCGCCCTCATCGTTCCCAAGGCTGATGAGGTGAACGCCGGGGCGAAGCTGGACCTGTCCTTCGTAGATCCCGGGCTGAACGAGGATTCGAGCCCCTTCCTTCGCCTCATTGATTGCATCTTGAATCGTTTGGTAATCGCCCGGAACGGAAATCTCCTCCGCCGAAGTCAGTCCTGCGCCGAGGAGAAGAAGGATCCCGATTCGTAAACTCATATCGCAAACTACCACTTTTTGAGATCAGAGTGCATTCAAAAAACCGAGGCAAATTCGGGCTGAAAGCCCGACCGCACAGAGCTCACCCCTTCAGGGTTGGGATTGAATGAAATAGTCGAATCCGCCCTGAAAGGTCGGCCGCAAAGCTACGAACAAGGTCAGATCGATGACTCAAGAGAGAATGATGGTGAAGGGAACAGGGTTGAGTGCCGGAGGTGGGTATCTCGTTTTCGCAAACGTCGCAGTGCTTTGGAACGTGCGCCATTCTCTTTCTCTAGCTCCCTCAGCCGCTTGGTCTGGCTGACCTCCATCATCCCGAATTGACTTCGCCTGCGGCTCCGCTCTGCGGGCTGCCACTTCGTGTCAGTCTATCTCGCTTAGCTGGATGCCCGTTTCCAGCGATGGAAGGTTTGCTCACAGCAGAGCGTAGTGATACAGCCAGCAGCTAGGTTGCCTGATGCGCGAACGAAGATAGGCAAATGTCGTGCTCACTGTAGACGTCAAGGATGGTCTTTCCTCCGTCTGCCTTCCGCAGGGATGCGGATTCCTTCTGCTGTAGTGCGGCGTTTGCCTTTCATTTTCTGGGGCCTTTCTACAGGGTCCCAGATTTTCATTCAAGATGGATCAGTTTAACGAGGCCCAACCAGATGGCGTTGGGCCGAGTGATCGGTCCTTCGACTATAATTGATTACTGAATCCAATACAATTATCGCCTGACGGTTCGATCTCTTCATGCGCTCCGGGGAATCCGTGCTTCATCTTGACTCGCGGCATCAGACTATGCTAAAGTCCAATGCCGAGGGTGGCGAAGTGCCAACCCGTTTTCGCGCCTGAACCTCGGTAATCAGGTTCATTGTCAACATTCGAGAGCCATACGTTTGAAAATCTCCTCGGTAAAACATCTTAATTTCTCGCACTCGCGGAAGGTTGCCCTGCATCCTTCCTTAGCGTTTTCGATTTTGGAAATTACCCTTGTTGTGGCGCTGCTCCTTGCCCTTGCTTCCATTAGCTTTCTTGGTTTCAGCTCCTACTCGGAGTGGACCAAGGGACGGGAGGCTTCGATAGACCTCAGGTCCGTTTACATCGCTCAGCGGGCCTATCTTGCCGACCATCCCACCGAAGACGTGGCAACACTCGGGCCTGAGCTGATCACTTCATATCTCCCTGGTGGTGCCGAATTTCCCTCGATCGTGTCACTGGAGGGAATCCCGTTGGAGATCGACCTGACATTGATGCCGCCCGTTTTTCTCGAGGGCGGTGCTCCGTATGATCCTTCAGACCGTCCGGATGACGGTCTGTGGGACGTCGGAAAATTTTGAGCTCCGGTTTCGCGGTTCTGGGTTCGGGAGGCGCAGGTGAGGCCCTCATTGGCGCTCGTTCGATCGAGGCGAAAACGGGGATGTTCCCGATCCTGTTGCTGGCGGCGCCGCGAAGATCTGCATCGAATTCGACCGGCCCGTCGTAAGTTTTTCGATTTTTTCTGCTTAAAGGGGAGTATCGAACAGTCTTACAGGCTTCCTACTCTTGGAAAAACTTACATTCACCTCGTCTGGACATGAAAGCAGCATTCCTCAACCTCGCAGTTCAGCTTGGCAGGTTCCTCGGGATTTCCATCGAATCCGAGGAGATACTGATTTCTGCTTCCTACGCACGGATGGCAAGAGTCTTTGCGGCGCATCGAAAATTTCAAGAGTTTTATCCGATTCTATACATGGATTGCCGTATTTTACGATTTATGCTTGACTGCGGCCTTCCATTACTCCAACTTTCTTCCAGCAAATTATTCTCACACACACGAAATGAACAAATTAAAAAGACCCGATGGATTTAAAAACTGGGGAATCCTCC
>ERZ1048068.1335-NODE-1335-length-19193-cov-23.513324_pt1 | contig 19193 bp, 16 predicted proteins | sample MGYA00383098_ERZ1048068 | MGnify/ENA primary metagenome ERZ1048068 (study PRJEB29581, sample SAMEA5548368) | metagenome | biome: marine; feature: coastal; material: water | depth 1 m | study: Short-term variability in the microbial, nano- and picoplankton... | reverse complement strand
ACTAAATTGTCATCCCGACAGAGCGCAGCGACGAGGGATCTCATACTCTCAGGATATCCTTTTTATTCAAACTCCAGAATAACCTCATCCACCATCAAACTATCACCCTCAACCGCGGTTACCTTAGCCACAATACCATCTTGAATGGCACGCAGGCTATTCTCCATTTTCATGGCTTCCACCACAGCCAGCTCTTCGCCCTCTTTCACCTCCTGCCCCTCTATAACGGCCAACTTAACTAGCAACCCTGGCATAGGCGAAAGCAAAAACTTCGACATATCCGCCGGTGGCTTATAGAGCATATGGCTGCTCAACTCCGCAGCCCGAGGCGACAGCACGCGGGCATTGATCTCAGCACCGCGGTAAAACAATTTGTAACCCGCAGCGGTAGTCTCAATCTGAACAGAAACCCGCTTGCCATTTATCGATGCTTGGAACAAAGGCTGACCAAGACTCCACTCAGTTTCAATCTCATAATCCTGATCATTGAGGCCAACCCAGTAACCGCTGTCGGTTAACTCGACAGTCACAGGACTCTGCTGATCCGCCACCATCACCACCCAGCTATTCTCTGCAGCATGCTCATGCCCCGCCAGATGCCCGGATAAAAGACTACCGCGCTCTTGGTGCAATTGATGAGCCGCAGCGGCAACCACTAATGCAATTGCAGGATCATCCTGCACCACCAGATCAGCGTTAAAACCATCGGGAAATTCATCGGCAATAAAGTTAGTGGTAAGACGCCCCTCAACAAATCGCGGGTGCACCATCAAAGCATTGAGAAAACTAATATTGTGGTTTACGCCGCGGATATAATAATTATCTAGCGCCTCAACCATTCGCTCAACCGCCTGATTGCGGTTGTCGCCATAGGTGATTAACTTGGCAATCATCGGATCGTAGAACATTGATACTTCGCCGCCTTCATAGACACCACTATCGACACGCACGCCGTCACCCTGAGGTTCTGCATAACTCACCAATCGCCCAGTAGAGGGCATAAAATTGCGGAACGGATCTTCGGCATAAACTCGAGATTCCATAGCCCAACCGGTCAGGGTGACATCGCTCTGAGTCAGGGGAAGCTTCTCACCGGCAGCTACACGAATCATCAACTCCACCAGATCCTGACCAGTGACCCATTCAGTCACCGGGTGTTCGACCTGTAGTCGGGTGTTCATTTCGAGAAAGTAAAAGTTCATATCTGCATCGGCAATAAACTCTACGGTGCCGGCAGATTGATAGTCGACAGCACGGGCCAGAGCGCAGCTCTGCTCGCCCATCTTCCGTCGTGTTGTCTCATCCAAAAACGGCGATGGTGCCTCTTCAATGACCTTTTGGTGGCGACGTTGAATCGAGCATTCTCGCTCACCCAGATAAATCACATTGCCATGGCCATCGGCCATCACCTGAATTTCAATATGCCTTGGCTCTTGGATATATTTTTCAATAAAGATTCGCGTATCGCCAAAACTCGAGCGCGCTTCATTAGTTGCACGCTCAAAACCATCGCGGCACTCAGCTTCATTCATCGCCACGCGCATGCCTTTGCCACCGCCTCCGGCAGAGGCTTTAAGCATCACCGGATAGCCAATACCGGCACTAATTTCGACTGCATGCTCGACATCTCGAACCACATCGGTATAACCGGGAATGCAGTTCACGCCAGCTTCTTGGGCAATTAGTTTAGAGGTAATCTTATCCCCCATAGACTCAATTGCCTTTTTTCCTGGGCCGATAAATACAATCCCAGCAGTATCCAATGCATCGTGAAATTTGCTGTTCTCAGAGAGAAAACCATAACCGGGATGCACTGCATCTGCGCCAGTATCTAAACAGGCCTGAACAATTTTTTCGATTACCAGATAGCTTTCCGATGAAGCCGCTGGACCTATATGGACAGCCTCATCGGCCATCTGCACATGCAGTGCATCGCGATCGGCGTCGGAGTAAACCGCAACGGTTGCGATACCCATTTTTTTTGCGGTGGCAAAAACACGGCAGGCGATTTCGCCTCTGTTGGCCACTAAAATTTTCTTTAACATAATTTTAATCTTCTCTTAATCACTTTTTAGAGCGGAATATTGCCGTGCTTGCGCCAAGGATTTTCAATATCTTTGTTCTTCAACATAGCCAACGAACGCGCCACGCGCTTGCGTGTGCTGTGAGGCATAATCACGTCATCTATATAACCGCGCTTGCCGGCAATAAACGGATTAGCAAACTTCTTGCGGTATTCTTCAGTGCGCGCAGCGATCTTTTCTTCGTCACCTATATCCTTGCGGAAGATAATTTCCACCGCACCTTTTGGCCCCATTACCGCAATCTCAGCCGTGGGCCAAGCTAGGTTGGCGTCACCACGCAGGTGCTTAGAGGCCATCACATCGTAGGCACCGCCATAGGCTTTGCGGGTGATCACAGTAACCTTGGGCACCGTGCACTCGGCATAGGCGTAGAGCAATTTGGCGCCATGTTTGATAATGCCGCCGTACTCCTGACTGGTACCGGGCATAAATCCTGGCACATCGACAAAGGTTAAAACCGGAATATTGAAAGCGTCGCAGAAGCGAATAAAGCGCGCAGCTTTTTTCGAGGCATCGATATCGAGACAGCCGGCCAGCACCATCGGCTGGTTGGCCACTACGCCTACAGAGGAACCTTCGATACGAATAAAGCCGGTAATAATATTTTTTGCATAGCTGACCTGAGTTTCAAAAAACTCACCCTCATCGGCGACTTTTAAAATCACCTCTTTCATATCGTAAGGCTTGTTGGGGTCATTGGGGATAATCGTATCCAGAGACATTTCAATGCGATCGGCTGGATCCTCTGTTGGCCACACCGGGGGTTTCTCGCGATTATTGGCGGGCAGATAATTAAAGAAATGACGCAGTTTGCTGAGGGCTTCCACATCATTGGCAAAGGCCAGATCGGCAACACCAGACTTGCTGGAGTGAGTGAGTGCACCCCCCAGTTCTTCCGCCGTAACGGTTTCATGGGTCACGGTTTTAACCACATCGGGTCCGGTGACAAACATATAAGAGCTGTCCTGGACCATAAAGATAAAGTCTGTAATAGCGGGAGAGTACACTGCACCACCAGCACAGGGGCCCATTACCATGCTGATCTGCGGAATTACACCGCTGGCCATCACATTGCGTTGGAAAACATCAGCGTAGCCACCAAGAGAGGCGACGCCCTCTTGGATGCGAGCACCACCGGAGTCATTTAAGCCTATGACGGGAGCCCCTACTTTCATTGCCTGATCCATAAGTTTGCAGATTTTCTCGGCGTGAGCTTCGGAGAGGGAACCGCCAAAAACAGTGAAGTCTTGGCTGAATACAAAAACTAAGCGGCCATTAATAGTGCCGTAGCCGATAATGACACCGTCGCCCGGGACATGCTGTTGGTCCATATCGAAGTCGGTGCAGCGATGTTCGACAAACATATCCCACTCTTCGAAGCTGTCGTTATCCAGCAGCAGATCGATACGTTCTCTGGCGGTTAATTTGCCTTTAACATGCTGGGCATCGATACGCTTTTGTCCGCCGCCGAGACGGGCGCGTTCGCGCTTGGCTTCAAGTTCTGCAAGAATTTCATGCATGGTTTTTTCCTTTAATGTTTATTTGTCCCCGAATGTTTTGTCTCGGGTACATAATTTTTGTTCTGTCATACCGCTTACTAATTTTGTCATGCCTAGTTACAACCCTGTCATCCTGACTGAGCGAAGGGGCGAGGGATCTCGCTGCTGATTCTTGAGATCTCTCACATTCGTTCGAGATGACAGTTGAGTGCTTCGAGATAACAGCTGGCTGGTTCGCGCATCAGTAGCGCAATTCCCAACCTATCTATTTCATGTCATCCCGACAGAGCAAAGCGACGGGGGATCTCTTTGCGAGCTGCAACGCTCTACTTAATTAACCCCAACACCTTCTCCGCCGCCTCGGGAATATTTGTCCCGGGACCAAAAATCGCCGCCACACCCGCCGCAGTCAATTCATCGTAATCTTTCGGCGGAATAACACCCCCGCAGATCACCAAAATCTCTCCAGCGCCCTGAGCCTTTAAAGACTCAATCATCTTCGGCACCAATGTCTTGTGACCCGCCGCCTGCGAAGAAACGCCCACAATATGCACATCATTTTCAATCGCCTGACGAGCCGCCTCTTCGGGGGTCTGGAACATAGGTCCCACATCCACATCGAAACCCAGATCAGCAAATGCCGTGGCAATCACTTTCGCGCCGCGGTCGTGACCATCCTGCCCCATCTTCACCACCAACATGCGCGGGCGACGACCATGAGTTTCGGCAAACTCTGTCACTTTTTTTGTAATATTCATAAAGCCCTCATCGCCTTCATAGGCGGAACCATAGACACCGCTAATGGATCGGGTTTGGGCGCGGTGGCGACCCCATTCTTTTTCTAACGCATCGCTAATTTCACCGACTGTAGCGCGCACTCGAGCAGCATCGACAGCCAGCTCAAGCAAGTTGCCCTGGCCTGTTTTGGCCGCTTCACTCAATGCATCCAGCGCCTGATCACAGGCTTGGGTATCACGCTCGGCGCGGACTTTTTGCAGACGCGCAATCTGTGAGTCGCGCACCGCGCTGTTATCAATATCCAGCACATCCACATCCGGCTCTTCAGCCAGCTGATACTTATTAACGCCGACAATCACCTGATCGCCGCGATCAACTCGCGCCTGCTGCAGCGCCGCTGCTTCTTCAATGCGCAGTTTCGGCATACCCGATTCAACCGCTTTAGTCATACCCCCGAGGTCTTCAACCTCGTTAATCAGCACCATTGCCGCTTCAACCAACTCATTGGTCAGGCTCTCTATATAGTAGGAGCCGGCCAGCGGGTCCACTACATTGGTGACGCCAGTCTCTTCCTGAATCACCAGCTGGGTATTGCGCGCAATACGTGCAGCAAATTCAGTTGGCAAGCCCAGTGCCTCATCAAAGGCATTGGTGTGCAGTGACTGAGTGCCGCCCAATACCGCAGACATGGCTTCAATGGTAGTGCGCATAATATTGTTATAGGGGTCTTTACTGGTAAGGCTGACACCGGAGGTCTGACAGTGGGTGCGCAGCAGCAGTGAACGCTTATCTGTTGGGGCAAATTTCTCTTCTATCAATGTGGCCCAGAGAATCCGCGCTGCACGCAGCTTGGCGATCTCCATAAAAAAGTTCATACCAATAGCAAAAAAGAATGACAGTCGCGGAGCAAAGGCATCCACATCCAGACCGCTATCAATCGCAGTACGCACATACTCAATACCATCAGCAATGGTAAAGGCGAGTTCCTGCACATTGGTCGCACCGGCTTCCTGCATATGGTAGCCACTGATGGAAATAGAATTAAATTTCGGCATCTTGGTGGCGGTGTAACCAATAATATCGGCGACTATGCGCATGGAAGGTTCCGGCGGATAGATATAGGTATTGCGCACCATAAATTCTTTTAGAATATCGTTCTGCAAGGTTCCGGCAAGCTGCTCCGGCGCCACGCCCTGCTCTTCCGCGGCCACTATATAGCTGGCCATAATGGGCAGCACTGCGCCATTCATGGTCATGGACACAGACACCTTATCCAGCGGAATACTATCAAAGAGAATTTTCATATCTTCGACAGAATCGATCGCCACACCAGCCTTGCCCACATCGCCTTCTACTCGGGGATGGTCTGAGTCGTAACCACGGTGGGTCGCCAGATCGAAAGCCACCGATAAACCCTGCTGACCGGCAGCCAGATTGCGGCGATAAAACGCATTGGATTTTTCGGCAGTGGAGAAGCCGGCATACTGTCGAACCGTCCAGGGACGACCGGCATACATGGTCGCCTTGGGGCCACGTTTATAGGGTGCAAACCCCGGCAGGCTATCCATATGATCGAGATCCGCAGTATCTTCGACGGTATACAGTGGTTTGACATCAATGCCTTCGGGGGTCTGCCAAACCAGATTATCAGTTGAACGTCCGCGCAGCTCTTTTGCCGCAAGCTGCTCCCAGTCACTCAGCGTCGGTTTTTTATCGTCGGCCATAATTTTCTCGAAATAGTTTTTGTGCCAAACACAGGCTGGCATCCAGTGAGACGCACTATGCAGGACTGAGCCAATCAATAGAAGGTCTAAATCCAACAGTAAAAAGCACATTTATTGCCATTTTATTGGCGTAAACCTGCCTTTAAATGGTATAAAAGCGAAGTAAACTCACAAATAACACCTCTTAGCGAGTGATATTTAATGGCTACAATTTGCAATCACCATGTTCTCTCCTGCATGCATGGGCTGAGAGAGAACCGCCTTGCTCAACAGCCGGCACTTGAGCGCGCTGGCATCAATCCAGCCGTTATGGAAAACCGCAGTCAGCGAGTGCACACAGATCAGGTGGCGCGCTTATTTAAAACTGTACAGGAAACCCTCAACGACGAGTTTATGGGCTTCACTCAGAACAGCTGCAAAGTAGGCCTATTTGCCACGATGGCGGAGCTGGTTAGTCACTGCAGTACATTGGGTGAGTTGTTAGAAAAGGCGGTGAATTTTTATAATCTGGTGAGCGATGATATTCCCATGCGTCTGAGTCGCTCCCGGGGTAATGCAGTACTCCGCTTTAAGATGGCCAAACCTGAACTGGACCCGGAGCATTTTATGGCGGAGTTTTGGCTGGTGATCTGGCATCGCTTTCCGAGCTGGTATATTGGCCAGCCGATCCGCCTGCAAGAAACCCACTTTACCTTCAGTGCGCCACAGCACCGGGATGAGCTGCAAATTATGTTTCCCGCCGATCTGCAATTTAATAGCAGCGCCAATCGTTTGATTTTTGATGCCCAGTATCTCGATAAGCCCCTGGTACGCTCAGACCAAGAACTGCAAACCTTTGTTCAAAATGCGCCGGCCGATGTGATGACCATACCCGGATCCGACAGCACCTTAGAAGCACAGATCGAAAGGATTATTAGTCAGCGTCACCCAGATCGGCTGATCTTTGTACCCATACACCAGATGGCAGCGGAGCTGGGTATCAGCTCCCAGACATTGCACCGCAGGCTTAAAGAAAGCGCTACCAGCTATCAGAAGATTAAAGATAATTTGCGCCGGGAAGTGGCGATTCAGAAATTGGTCAGCGAGCGGCTCTCAGTTGAGCGAGTTGCTGAAATTGTCGGGTTTACCGAGTCGCGTTCATTTACACGGGCGTTTAAGCATTGGACTGGATTGACGCCGCGGGAGTATTGCAAGCGGGAGGCTTAGGCTCTGAGTTAACCCACTTCAGGTGATTGCAACAAGGTACCCTTATTTATCATTCCGGCGGAGCCCCTAATTTATCATCCCGGCGGAGCCCCGAATTTGTCATCCCGACGGAGCGAAGCAACGAGGGATCCCCTTCCAGATTCCTGAGATCTCTCACATCCGTTCGAGATGACGGTCCTGTGAGCATTCACTCTAAGTTCTGACTAGCGCAATTTCTAAAGTTTGCGATTAATTCGCTTTTCGATTTGTCTTTTTTCCCATGAGGCACTGAAAATACTAAACACCTCAAAGGCTGTTAATCCATGAGCAATAATTCCAGCCCCCCAGCCAACAATCACCCAAATCACCCAAATCACCCAATAGTGCCCAGGTGACGTCATGTGGTTTATAAAAGCGAGTGCAGAAACAATGACAACAAACTGCACTAAATGGGTGTAAAACCCCTTAATTTCTTTAACTTGCTGTATGACGATCTCTTCATCTGGAGATATTTTATCGGTTTCATTGGTCATTTGGTTCTCCCTGATCAAACTAGTAAAGTCAACTTTAAATACTGCTGCCAATGATTTTAGCGACTCAACACTACCACCTTGATTGCGCTCTATTCTCTGCACAGTGCGGACACTTAAACCACTCATTTGAGCAAGCTGCTCCTGCGACCAGCCGCGCCTGAGGCGAAGTTTTCTTACAAGCATTATGAATCTCACTAATCATTGTTGTTTCAGTTTACGAATCTCAACCATAATGAACACGACAGGTACCTGACAAACAGGTGCCAGCGCACCAGTTTACTGAGCAAAATCAAAGAGTCTTTCGCTGAATAAAATACAGACCAATAAAAAGTAAAACCATACCAAAGATTCTCGATGGGCTAACGCCGATTCGCAATCCACCCAACAACCCAAAGTGATCAATCATTATAGAAGCGACTAACTGACCAACAATCGCAGCGGCAAGCATATTGGCCACACCTACCACGGGCATTAAATAGAGCATGCCACTGACAAAGATAGCCCCCAAAAATCCCGCGGTATAGAGGTGCCAATCAATTGCCGATAATTCACCAAGGCTCGGATAGGCTGTTCTTGAAAAACTTAATATCAGAACACAAACAAAAGCACCGCCAATATATGAGACTAAAGTTGCCTGTATTGGGTGATTTAGCAGAGGTCCAAGCTTTGACAGTAATGCCCCCTGAATCGGGAGCACTGCGCCAATAAGTACTGCGAGTGGAATTAGGAGCCAGCTTAAGTGAGTCATATTCATATATGTCCTTAAATACGGATGTTCGCGAGTAACCGAACAGAATTGGATTTGCCTTAAAGATAGATCATCCCTACTAAACAACGTACCCTTGGGGGCTAAATTTTCAGCTATAAAAGAAACCCATGCCGAACGAAACAATCCGCCTCACCCAATACAGCCACGGCGCCGGCTGCGGCTGTAAAATCGCGCCCAGTGTTCTAGAGAGTATTCTCAAGACAGACTTTGTCGCCCCCGAGGATCCGCGCCTACTGGTGGGTAACAATACCAAAGATGATGCGGCAGTCTATGATCTTGGAGATGGCACCGGCGTCATCAGCACCACCGACTTTTTTATGCCGATTGTCGATGACCCCTTTGAGTTTGGCCGTGTCGCGGCAACCAATGCGATCAGCGATATCTACGCTATGGGTGGCACGCCGATAATGGCGATTGCGATTCTTGGCTGGCCAATCAATGTGCTGCCTGCAGAGGTCGCGCAAAAAGTTATTGATGGCGGCCGCCATGCCTGTGGTGAAGCCGGCATTCATCTGGCGGGTGGGCATTCGATTGATTCCCCAGAGCCGATCTTTGGTCTCGCTGTAACCGGACGCGTAGACCTTCCCAAACTGAAGCGGAACAGCACAGCTCGTGCAGGAGATATTTTATTCCTCAGCAAACCCATAGGTGTAGGTATTCTCACCACCGCCGAAAAGCAGTCTAAGTTGCAGCCAGAGCATGCTCGACTAGCAGTCGAAAGTATGATGAAACCCAATAGTATTGGCGCTGAGCTAGCCAAAATTGATGGCGTCAGCGCCATGACCGATATCACCGGCTTTGGTTTATTGGGACATCTTTTAGAGGTCTGTCAGGGCAGCAATCTGTCAGCCACGATAGACCTGACAAATGTTCCACTGCTGGACGAAGCCGTGATTGACTACCTTGAACAGGGTTGCGTTCCCGGCGGCAGCACCCGCAACTGGCAGAGCATCAGCCAACATATCAGTGGCACCGACCAACAGAGTCAAACCCTGCTCTGTGATCCACAGACCAGTGGCGGCTTATTGGTGGCGGTGGCGCCGGATCACGCTAATGCAGTAAGTGAACTCTTAAAAGATGCAGGCTGCTATCACCTGCCTATTGGGACCCTTGGCCAAGTGACTGAACCGTCATCAGACAGGGCTACTATTAAGGTGCTCTCGTGAGCCACCTGCCTCTGGTGAACAACTATCGTCAATTGCTGCTCGATGGCACGCCAATGATCGATGTGCGCGCACCCATAGAGTTCGCCACCGGCTCCCTACCCAATTCCATCAATCTGCCACTGATGAGCGATGAAGAACGTCATCAAGTGGGCATCTGCTACAAACAGCAGGGTCAACAGGCTGCCATTAAACTGGGCCATCAATTAGTTCGGGGGGAAATCAAAGCTCAGCGCATCGAAGCATGGCAGAGCTTTATGACAGCTAACCCCAATGCCGTTTTATATTGCGCCCGGGGCGGCCTGCGCTCCCAACTCAGTCAGGAATGGCTCGCCGAGGCTGGTATCCAATGCCCGAAGGTTGAAGGCGGCTACAAATCTCTGCGTGGGTTTCTATTTAATTATCTCAATGATTACTGTCAGCAGGACTCATTAATCAATAAAGACCGGGCTCCAGAAAAATTTATTATCCTCTCCGGAATGACCGGCACTGGCAAAACCGACATTATGCTCCAGCTCGCCACCGGCATTGATCTAGAAGGCGCAGCCAATCACAAAGGTTCTAGCTTTGGCCGTCCGCTAAATGGCCAGCCAGCACAGATCGATGTTGAAAATAGAATTGCCCTTGACCTGCTGAAAATCGAAAATCAATTTCCAGGCAAAACCGTTATCCTCGAAGACGAGAGCCGTAATATTGGTGCCCGTCACCTGCCCCCCTATCTGGCCGATCTGATGGCCCAAAGCCCCATAGTAGTTATTGAACTGCCCTTGAAAGAGCGTATCGACAGACTCTGGCAAGAGTATGTGATTGAGCGTTATCACAATACTATTGCCTATCATGGGGATCGGGGTGAAGAGGAGTTTGCGCAGTATTTGGTGGACAGTTTATTGCGGGTTAAGAAACGTCTTGGGGGTAAGCGTACTCAGGAGATTTTAGCGCTAATGGAGTCGGCGATTGCTATTCAGCATGCGGATGACTTTGCTAGCCACAGGCTGTGGCTGACTGCGTTGACGGTGGATTATTATGATCCTATGTATAGCTATCAGTTGAGTAAGAAGCAGGAACGGGTTCTATTTCGGGGAGATCGAGCTGAGGTTATCGGCTGGCTCAACCGGACATAGGTTGAAGCGTCTAAGCGCAGAAACTTTGCTTATACTGAGCGCGCCAAATGGCTAAATGCATTGAGTCCCTCAATTCGAAATCCGACATCTCGCCATTTCGAACCCATATCTTTTCACCAATATGTCATCTCGAACGAATGTGAGAGATCTCGAGATCCCTCGTCGCTGTGCTCTGTCGGGACGACAGCTTTGGGGATTCTGGGACAATGTTTTCTTGAGCGCCCTGCTAGATTACAAGGCCTTTAGAGAATCCAGTTTTAAACTACTAACTAAGCCCCAAACCGCGGCAACGTCAACCTAAACCAAATCGCCGCCGCCCTAAGCCCAAACCCCATCAAAAACGCTACACTGGCTGCAACCGAATCTCCAACCCCAAACTGGTTCAAAATCACATATACCGAAGCACCCAGCAATGCACAGCTGATATAGATCTCCGGCCGCATTAGCGTCAACACCTCAGCACAGAGCACATCGCGCATCAGCCCACCAAAGGTCGCCGTCATCACACCCATCACCACCGCAATCGTTGGCGGCACTTCATGGGCTATGGCGGCCTGCGCTCCCATAACCGCAAACACTGCTAGGCCTATGGCATCAGTCCATAATATCCAAGCGTCGCGTTTGCGGTATAGGTCAACAGTGAAGTAAGTTAATGCGGAGGCACCAATACAGATATAAACCGCCATTGGGTTGTGCACCCAACTCACTGGAGAGATGCCCAGCAATAGATCTCGCAGGGTGCCGCCGCCCACTCCGGTGACGGTGCCAACTAAAATAAAGCCGAGAATATCCATACGCTTCTCAGCAGCAAATAACGCGCCTGACACGGCAAAGACTACAGTGCCAATTATCGAGAAAACGTAAAGCAGCTGATCAAGTGAGTCCATTGGGATCGGGCTCCAATCTTTTAGCGCGGCTGCATCCGCACACCACCATCCAAACGAATTGTCTCGCCATTGAGATAGCTATTCTCAACCATATGCACCACTAACTGACCAAACTCAGCAGGTTCACCAAGACGCTTGGGAAAGGGGATATTGGAGATAATGCCATCTTGAACGGGCTGGGGCATGCTCATCATTAAGGGTGTTGCCATAACGCCGGGGGCAATTGTGTTTACACGTATGCCCTGACTCGCCAGATCCCGAGCCATAGGCAGGGTCATGCCGACTATGCCACCTTTGGTGGCTGAGTAGGCAACCTGTCCCATCTGGCCATCAAAGGCAGCGATGGAGGCGGTGTTGATGATTATGCCTTTTTCAGTTTTTTCGTCAGGTTCGTTGCGCGCCATAGCAGCGGCTGCGCAGCGTGAAATATTGAAGGTGCCGATAAGGTTTACTTCAATCACTTTGCGATAGTGATCTAGGTTATGTGGGTCGCCATCGCGGTTGATGGTTTTTTCGGCTATGCCTATGCCAGCGCAATTGACGCAGATATCGACGCGACCCAGGTCAGCAAGAATGGTTTCGAAGGCGGCTTCTACATCGGAGCCACTGGCGACATCTAACTGAATAAAGCGTGCTTGGCTCTCACCGAGCTCCGCGACTGCGGTGTTGCCGGCTTCTGCGTTCATATCGATGACCACGACTTTGGCGCCGCCGTCGACCAGTGCCTGTGCCGCCGCGCGACCTAAACCGGATCCTGCGCCTGTGACTACTGCAACTTTGTTTATTAGATTCATTGTTAACCCCGAGAGTATTCTCCTGATATTCAGGTCATTTTAGGATAGATTCTTGCTCTTGACTGATTATTTATTGAGCGACTTGCTGGACTAACACAAAGGGCGGAATAACCAGCGCCCAAAGTTGTTGGTTATCGTTGAACCACTGTTGTGCCTGCTGATCACTGATCTCAAATAGGCTGCCATCTGCCAGCCACTGCTGAATTTGTGCGGCGTTGTCGCGGTTAAATTCTATCGCCACTTTGATCAGATCGGCGGCTGGGGCAATGCCCACGACATTGCCGGCGGCATAGTGGGTTTGCAGGTCGTGCCAATCAATTTTTGCTGTCTCGCCATTTAGGCGGGCAATCAGTTCCTGCTCTTCGTTTTGCTGGCCTTCATTATGGCGCCCTTCATTATGATGCTTTGATACCTGCTGATCGGTCATGGCTCAACCCATCCAGTTGCAAAAGTTGCGCAGCAGTTGCAGGCCGGCATCAGCACTTTTTTCTGGATGGAATTGCACGGCAAACAAATTTTTATGACTTAGGGCAGCGGCAAAGTTTGTTCCGTAGTTGCAGCGCCCGGCCACGTAACTCGGGTCAGTTGGTGCCACATAGTAGCTGTGGACGAAATAGAAACGACTGTTCTGCTCAATGCCCTGCCACAGAGGGTGGTCAATACTCTGCTCGACATTGTTCCAGCCCATATGGGGCACTTTGAGTTTGGCACCCTGCTCATCTACTAACTTGTCACCGAAGAATTGTACTTCGCCAGGCAATAGACCGAGGCAGTCTACACCGCCGTTTTCTTCGCTTCGCTGAAGCAGCGCTTGCATGCCAACACAGATGGCCAATACCGGTTTGGTTTTCATGGCCTGGTTGACCACATCACCCACATTGAGTCGATTGATCTCACCCATGCAGTCGCGGATAGCACCGACACCGGGAAAGACTACCCGATCGGCGTCTTCAACCACGTTGGGATCGGCGGTAATCGAGACTTTGGCGCCTGGGCAGACGTGCTCAAGGGCTTTGGCGACAGAATGGAGGTTTCCCATTCCGTAGTCGATAACGGCAATATGGCTGCGAAAATCACTCATAGGGTTACTTCGTAGGTGACAAACAAATCAAAGGGTAGGTTAGAACAGGTACTCTCTATTTAGAGAGTACCCTTTGTAGATGGCATCACACCGGCCATGCGCGGATCAGCAGAGGCGGCGATTCTGAGGGCGCGACCAAAGGCTTTAAAGATAGTCTCCACCTGATGGTGAGCGTTGGCACCGCGCAGATTGTCGATATGCATGGAAACCAGCGCGTGGTTAACAAAGCCCTGGAAAAACTCACGAGTCAGGTCTACATCAAAGGTGCCGACATGACTGCGAACAAAATCCGCTTTCATAATCAGACCTGGACGCCCGGAGAAGTCCAAAACTACGCGAGACATAGCTTCATCCAAGGGCACATAGGCGTGACCATAACGAGTAAGACCTTTCTTGTCGCCAATGGCTTCAGCAATCGCCATACCCAAGGTGATACCAATATCTTCAACCGTGTGGTGATCGTCGATGTGCGTGTCACCCGTTGCTTGAATATCCAGATCCACCAAACCATGACGCGCAATCTGATCGAGCATGTGATTTAGGAATGGCACTGGGGTATTAAAGTTTGCGACACCGGTTCCATCCAGATTCACGGTTACGGTGATCTGTGATTCCAGTGTATTGCGTGTCACTGTCGCGGTGCGATCAGTCATGGTGTTCTCCAGCAGCGGTCTATTTGTTAGCTAGCTCTCTAACCGCACGTTATTTAAGTGAACGATTTGAGCAAATTCTTGAGCGGTATTATAACCGCAATTTAACTCTAGTTTCGAAACAATTAGCGGGTAACCTGCCACCCATTAAAAGCGCCTTTATAAGATTACTCGTGGTTTTTCGCGATGAAGAATTCGCTGAGCCGGTTGGATGCTTCACTTGTCAGCAGCGTAATGCCAGCTTTACGGGTATTGAATTAGAAACTAGCAGGTCTCTATCTGATACCAAACGAGTTGAACTGCAGGGGAGACCCAGTGCGCGGAAGCTTTGATCAGGGTGAAAACGAAGATATTACTCCTGTGCCACCGGCGAAAATTCGCGCTAGCTAGATTTATAAGGACTATAGCTGGCGTGCTGCAATCAATCTAACCCACGCGGCGTCACAAACCCGTGCGAGGGTTAATGAAACAACAACTGATGGCTACAATAGATGGGATGAATCGCTGTTTTACCAGCAAGAGAGTTGGTCGGTTTTCCCTAAGAGCCAAAACTTAAGCAACCAAACTATCCGCAATTCCACATCATTGTGACGTGATATATCACCAGAGGCAGGACGTAATCAGACCGTTGGGGTAAGATACGTCTTTTAATCGGGACGGCAAAATAGCCCAACTGATTCGGTTCTTAGACATAGAGGTTATTTTGGGAAAAGTTGCTAAATGGCTGCTGAAAACAGTGGCCTCAGTGTTGGTAGTCGCTGCTCTAGCGGTGAGTTATCTTCTGATAGCAATGGACCCCAATGATCTCAAACCTGAGATAAAAGCTGCCGCCGCTAGTCAGGGCCTTGAATTGTCTTTAAAGGGCAATTTAAGCTGGCAGTTTTTACCTCAGATCGGCGTGGTAGCCGAAAAAGTTGAGTTCGCTCACCGCACTGTTGCCTCAGGTAAAATTGAGAAACTACGACTGTCGGTGAGTTGGACTGAACTGTTCAATATAGGCCTCAGCTCCGTGCTCTCCTCTAAGCAAGTGCCAGCGGGCTCGGTTGCCATTAGCAATGCGACCGTTTTACTCGCCGAGCTGGTACCAAATACCTTTCCTATTCAGCTTAAACGCTTCAATGCCAACGTTAATAATTTTTCTCTGAGTGGCGATCGCTTTTCAGTAGAGGCATCTGCACAGGTATTCTCCGGACTGACCCTGGATCTAGATGCAGCTCTCGCGCTACAGATGGATACCAATAGCGGAGTAATTGAAAACCTTACTGTCAGTGATTTGGAGGCCTCGGTTGACGGCATGGAACTGAGAGGGCAGTTTGTTGCCGGCAATAATTTCGCCACAGCTCAGGGCAGCCTTAGCAGCAATCGCTTTGATTTAAAGCATTTAGTCAAAACTATCGGAATGAGTTTCCCGCTAGTGAAATTGCCGAATATGGCATCCAAGGACGCCCTGACTGCGGTAAGCTGGAACTCCAGCTTCAACACCGATATGAATGGTTTTTCAACCTTTAACACGCAGCTCGATATAGACAGTCAAGTCCTCACGATCGCCAGCAAAGTTGATCACAGCATCAACAACCTATATATGCGTGTCTCCGGTGAGCAGTTTGATATAAGTGGCTATCTGGCCGCAGAAAGTAATAGCCGCGAGAAAAACGGTGCACTATTTGCGCCTTTAGCGGTGCCCTTTGCTCTGTGGTTGGGACGTAGCCAGATGGAGCTCACTCTGGCCAAGTTAAAACTTCCTGACGCGGAGGCCAGCAATATCTACGTCAACCTGTTTGGCAATCAGAAGGTTCTGCGCCTCAGCTCATTTAACAGCGATATCTTTGGCGGTCAGGTAAATGCCACTGGACGTCTAGATATCCGTTCAATCACGCCGAGCTTTGATCTGCAGACCTCACTTAGCCATATAGACCTTGAAGAAGCGCTTCAAGCTATGGCTGACAGCGACGATATTACAGGGCTCCTCAGCCTTGAGGCGAGCATTCAGAGCGCTGGCAACAATAGCGATGACATTATTAAAGAACTGCGAGGACGCGGCGAGATCAGTATTGTAGATCCAGCCTATGCAGCGATTAATGCGGAAGAGATGTTTTGTAATGCAGCGGCACTTTTTGGCAGTGGCGACAGCAGGGATAGCTGGTCTCAAGGCACTCAATTTGAAACCCTCACTGGCAGTTATCAGCTCGGCGAAGGCAAGTTATCGTTTAACGATTTAAAGACTTCAACAGGCAATCTTGCCATTGCAGCGCGAGGCAGTGTAAAGCTTGCACAACAGCGTTTTAGTCTTGTTGCAGACACCAGAGTTAATGGCAGTACAACCAGTGCCTCTGGTTGCTCTGTGAATAAGCGCCTGCAAAACCGCAGCCTGCCGTTTGTGTGTAGCGGCAGTTTTGAGCAAGGGGGCAAGACCAGCTGTAAGCCCGATGACAAACTGATTAAAGATCTGCTTAAAGGCAGTGTCTACGAGCAGCTTGGCGAACAGTTATTTAAGACCCCAGTGACCACTGATGGTGGTGAAAAGCAAACCGACCCACTAAAGCGCTTATTTAAAGGCATTATCGAAAAGAACCTTCGATAAACAAACCCTGATAAACAACCTTCCATAACGTGCTACAAAGAAATTACCATCAATAACGAGCAGCCAAGATATGCGTCCAGCGCAATTCCAAAAAGCCGTACTCGATTGGTTTGATCAATACGGACGTACCAACTTGCCCTGGCAGCAAGACACCGGAGCCTATCCGGTGTGGGTCTCAGAGATCATGTTGCAGCAGACTCAAGTGAGCACAGTGATCCCCTACTTTGAGCGCTTTATGCAGAGTTTTCCGACTGTGCATGATTTGGCCTCCGCACCTTTGGATGATGTATTGCATCACTGGACAGGTTTGGGCTATTACGCTCGGGCGCGCAATCTTCATAAAACTGCACAGCATGTTGTCACTGAACTCGACGGCCAGTTTCCTGACAACGTTATCCAACTTATTGAGTTACCGGGAATCGGTCGCTCCACGGCCGGAGCCATAAGTTCGATTGCCTTTAAGAATCAAGCCAGCATTCTCGACGGTAACGTCAAGAGAGTTCTGGCACGTTTTAGCGCGACAGAGGGTTGGCCAGGCAAGCGCGAGGTCGTAGAGCAGCTGTGGTTGATCGCTGAGACGTTTACGCCACTGGATCGCATTGCTGACTATACCCAGGCGATGATGGATCTAGGGGCTACGCTTTGCATAAGGTCATCACCTAATTGCAGTGAGTGCCCACTAATGGGCAATTGCATAGCCTACAAGCAGGGTAACCCGAAAGATTATCCAGGCAAGAAACCGAGGAAGAAACTGCCGGTTAAGACGGCTTATTTTTTAATGCTACGCAATGAGTTTGGCGAACTGCTTCTTGAGCAAAATCCACCGATGGGGCTTTGGGGAGGACTGTGGATTTTTCCGCAGTGCGAAACAAAGGAGGATCTTGCTGAACTCTATGTAAGATTGGGTGTTGAACCAGACTCTGAGCAGATACTCGAGGTAAAACGTCATACCTTTAGTCACTTCCATCTGGATTATCAGCCAGTTAAGTCAGAGATTTCCAGCGTGGGACTATCTGCACTTCAGGTAGCCGAGTCGCCTAATCAGGTCTGGTATAACCCACAGAATCCACTATCATTGGGAATGCCCGCACCGATCAAAGCGCTGCTCGCTAATATCGCCTAGAATCATCACAAGACATACTTTACACACCAGACATTTATATAGAGGTTAGTTATGGCCCGCACCGTATTGTGCCGCAAGCTGAAGCAAGAACTCCCCGGTTTAGAATTACCACCGTTCCCCGGCAAGGCAGGAGAAGATATTTTTTATAATGTTTCCAAACAGGCTTGGGCGGAATGGATGACTCACCAAACCACACTGATTAATGAAAAACACCTTAGTATGATGGATTTAACCGCTCGAACTTACCTCGCAGAACAGCGCACAAAGTACTTTGCAGGGGAAGAATTCGATAAGGCTGACGGATACGTGCCACCAACAGAATAATCCCTTGACGAAGCGCAGTTCAAACGCTTTAATACGCGCCTCTTGAGACATGAGCATCATTACTCGAGACGCCCGGTTAGCTCAGTTGGTAGAGCAGAGGATTGAAAATCCTCGTGTCCTTGGTTCGATTCCGAGACCGGGCACCATAATATTAAAGAGCCTCAGTTAGCGCTGGGGCTTTTTTGTGTCTGTAAGAGAATCATCGAACGGTTAGATGGACTCGCGCTAAAGCGCTTCGGGGTTGCACCCCGCCTTCGCAGAGCGAATGCGCCCAAAATGCTGCGCATTTAGTCCGAGACCGGGCACCATAATATTAAAGAGCCTCAGTTAGCGCTGGGGCTTTTTTGTGTCTGTAAGAGAATCATCGAACGGTTAGATGGACTCGCGCTAAAGCGCTTCGGGGTTGCACCCCGCCTTCGCAGAGCGAATGCGCCCAAAATACTGCGCATTTAGTCCGAGACCGAGCATCATAATATTAAAGAGCCTCAGTTAGCGCTGGGGGTTTTTTGTGTCTGTAAGAGAATCATCGAACGGTTAGATGGACTCGCGCCAAAGCGCTTCGGGATTGCACCCCGCCCTCGCAGAGCGAATGCGCCCAAAATGCTACGCATTTAGTCCGAGACCCAGTGCGGGTAAATTATTTAAAGACCTCGTTTCAACCCATATGTCATCCCGACAGAGCGAAGCGACGAGGGATCTCAGTGTTCGAGATAACCGCTGAAGTGGATGTGTGAGCTTTTTAGACCAAATAATTTTAATAGCAAGATTATACGAACCCACATAACTAGTTACCCGGACAAAGCGCAGCGACGCGAGGTCTCCTATTGTCACTAAATTCAACGCAAAAAAAACCCCGCACGCGTTAACGTACGGGGTTTTTTAGTTTAGAAGCCTGGCGATGACCTACTCTCACATGGGGAAACCCCACACTACCATC
>ERZ1048068.1332-NODE-1332-length-19205-cov-34.781932_pt1 | contig 19205 bp, 19 predicted proteins | sample MGYA00383098_ERZ1048068 | MGnify/ENA primary metagenome ERZ1048068 (study PRJEB29581, sample SAMEA5548368) | metagenome | biome: marine; feature: coastal; material: water | depth 1 m | study: Short-term variability in the microbial, nano- and picoplankton... | reverse complement strand
TATAATTTTGAATCGTATTAATTTTGTGCTGTTTTATAACTTTAGGGTCATAAAAATGCTCACCTCAAAAGCATTTCATGTCTAAATTACCTGCCAAATATCAATTTTTAGATTTATCAGATTACGGAAGACCCATTGCAAGATTGATTGCGAATTCATTGAAAAACACAAAATTTACTCCAGTAGATGTAACAATCGCGTTTACTATATCAGGTTTAATTGGGATCTACTGTATTGCGAAAGAATATTATGTGAGTGCAGCTTTTTTCCTCATCTTTAAATCTATACTAGATGCTGCCGATGGCGAATTGGCTAGAATCAAAAAGAACCCTTCTTATACAGGTCGTTATCTAGATTCTGTTTCTGATATTATTTTAAACTTGATCATTTTCATCACGTTATGGCAGGTTACTGAAATTAATCTAGTACTAGCATTGCTTGCCTTTTTTGGTATTCAACTGCAAGGGACTTTATACAATTACTATTATGTAATTTTAAGAAACCATTTTAATGGAGACACCACTAGTCGAATTTTTGAAGACAAAACTCCAACAGCTTTACCAGGTGAAAAACAACAAAATGTGAATATTCTTTTCTTCTTGTATAAATTATTTTATGGAATATTTGATAAAATTATTTATGCTTTAGATAAAAAAGCCTCTCATGGAAAACCTTTTCCAAATTGGTTAATGACTCTAATTTCTACCTTCGGATTAGGCTTTCAATTACTGCTTATAAGTTTTTTATTGATATTGGGCTATAAATCATTTATCATTCCATTTTTCATAGCATACTCAAGTCTTATCTTTGTCTTTATCTTCATCAGAAGAGTTTTTTATTAATAGACATATGTAGTTTTCCTAATACTACTTATTGAGATAAACGAAGCTAGAAAGAAAATAGCCAATGCCAAAACACTCGATTGTATCGAAATTAAAGAGTTTAATACTCCAAAAGTAACCATCCCAACAACCAAAGCTATTTTTTCTGTGACATCGAAAAAGCTAAAATAAGAGGCTGTATCTGTTGTTTTGGGTAACAATTTAGAATAGGTTGACCGACATAAAGATTGTATTGCGCCCATAACAAGACCTATTAAAGCACCTAAGACATAAAAATACATCTCTATATTAGGCGTGTCTTTTGTTAAATTGAAACCAATAAAACAAACCAATCCCCAAATTACAATCGTGATTTTTAAGGTTTTGATATTTCCAATTTTATTAGACAATCTAGAAAATAAAAAAGCGCCTAAAATTCCAACAAATTGAACTAATAATATGGTTGCTATTAAGTTGAAGGTTTCCAATCCTAGAATTGTACCAAATATACCCGCCATTAAAATAATTGTTTGTACACCAACACTTAACAAAAAGAATGATATTAAAAAAATCTTTAACTCTCTATATTTAAACAATTCTTTTGCCACTTTTTGGATTTCTTGCAAGCCTTTTTTAAAGTAGTTGTCTTTTGGCAAAGTAACTTTTTCTTCATTCGGTAAGTTGGCATAAGTAACTTGAGCAAAGCCAAGCCACCACAAACCTACCAAAACAAATGATAGTTGAGATCCAAATTGTTTATCATAATAACCAAACACTGCTGTTTCAATTAAAATCAAACATAGAATTAAAAGTAAAATAGAACCAAAATACCCAAACATAAAGCCTTTTGCACTCACATTATCTTGCTGTTCAGGTTTTGCAACTTCAGGTAAGTAAGCATTGTAAAAAACAATACTTCCCCAAAAGCCAATACTTGCTAAAATTGAAAAAACAATGGCTACCCAAAGTGTTTCTTTTCCGGTAAAAAAGAATAAACTCATTACGGAAATCGACCCTAATAAACAAAAACCCTTTAAAAATTTTTTCTTGTTTCCTGCATAATCTGCAATTCCTGATAACATAGGAGAAATAAACGCAACTATCAAGAAAGAGAACGCTAACGCATAGTTATATAAGGTGGTTGGTGTCCATAAAGTTCCTAGGAAAGCAATCTTGCCGTCCGCGTTTGCGAAGCCCTCTGAAGCAGTTAAACCTGAATAATATATTGGAAAAACTGCAGTACTAATGACTAAAGAATATACCGAATTCGCCCAATCATAAAATGCCCATGCATTGATTAATTTTTTATCTCCAATTTTTAACATAAGATATTTTTAAAGTGAAAAGTGTTCAAAAAACAGGAACGATTACAATATAGGTATTCTATTTCTTTTTAAGGTTAATTTATAAAAGTGTTTGCCTTTTTCATAAATTGAGTGGCCATTTTTTTTGCAGTAGGTAAATAATTTTTGAGATCTTCAATTCTTGATGAATTTGACGGATGTGTGCTTAAAATTTCGGGCGATGATTTGCCTTCAGATAGAGAACTCATTCTACTCCAAACATGAGCAGCTTCAGCGCCATCATATCCTGCCATTAACATAAAAATTAATCCAAGCCTGTCTGCCTCTTGTTCATGAACTCTACTAAACTTTAACATTCCTAAACCAGTGCCAATCCCAAAAGTAGTATTCCAAATTTGTTTTGCTGTTTCTGATTTTTTTGAAGTTCCTAGTGCAAGTGCCTCTCTACTAAGTTGTTGCAACTTACTTTGAGACATTCTTTCTTGACCATGTTTTGCAAAAGCGTGTGCAATTTCGTGTCCCATGACGGCTGCTATTCCATCTTCATTAAGACAAATAGGTATAATTCCTGTATAAAAAACAACTTTACCTCCTGGCATGCACCAAGCATTGACCTTATCATCATCTATCAAATTGAATTCCCATTCATAAGAATCGGCTTCTGAAATCATTTTATTTGCTCGCATAAAAACATCTACAGCAGTAGAAATATTTTTTCCAACATCTTTAACTTGACGAGTCATTATTTTATTTTTAGACAAGGTATTCTCTTCTAAAAAGTCTTTATAATGAGCAAAACTGGTGGGTAAAACTTCAGAATCACTCACAAAATTGACTCGTTTTCTACCTGTAATAGGAACGGAACTGCATGAAACAAAAAAGAAAATTATTAAAAAAAATGTTCCTATTTTTTTCATCTGTTTAGTTGCTCTGTTTTATAATATGAAATAAAATGTAGATTAAACTTAAAAATAAAATTAACATTTTTTATAGAATTACATGCGCTATCTTTAACAAAAATAATATTGATCAAAATATACCAAGTTGATTTTTATCAAAAAAATTCTGAATTTATGAAAACACTTTTATCCATGCTAAGTATTCTTTTTTTGATAAATTGTTCTAGTAATGCACAGAACTCAACTCTCAAAAAAACATATAAGATTGAAAAAACCAATGCTGAGTGGAGAAAGCAATTAACAGCTATTCAATATTATGTTTTACGCGAAGCAGGAACTGAAAGAGCCTTTACCCACCCCTTTAATACAAATAAGTCAAAGGGTACATATGTTTGTGCTGCATGCAGCACCCCTTTATACAAATCAAAACACAAATACGACTCTGGATCCGGATGGCCTAGCTTTGACAGAGCTATTACAGAAAATGTGGAGCTAGACGTAGATTATGACATTGGATATGCTAGAACAGAACTAAAATGTACTACTTGTGGTGGACATCTTGGACATTCATTTAACGATGGTCCAAAAAAAACTACCGGAAAAAGACACTGTATTAACGGAGCTGCTTTGGAATTTATTCCCGCCAGAAAATAGTTAACATAGCTAGATAAGGTTTCATTTTTTTTACTGATTTTAAAAAATCAACAACACAAAAAACTGTTGATATTGAGTATAGAAATCGGCACTAATTCTTATATTTGTGGTTCCAAAAAATAAGACAAATTATGTTTAATAATTTAAGCGATAAGTTAGATAAAGCGCTACACACCCTAAAAGGTCACGGTAGAATAACTGAAGTCAATGTTGCAGAAACTTTAAAAGAAGTTAGAAGAGCATTATTAAATGCCGATGTGAACTTTAAAATTGCGAAAGAATTTACTAAAAGAGTGCAAACCAAAGCCCTAGGTCAAAACGTATTAACTACACTAAATCCAGGACAATTGATGGTGAAGTTAGTTAAAGATGAACTAACTGAATTAATGGGAGGAGAAACCGTCGGTGTTCATCTTGGAGGGTCACCAACCGTAATTTTAATGTCTGGATTACAAGGTTCTGGAAAAACTACTTTTTCTGGTAAATTGGCAAACTATCTAAAAACAAAAAAATCTAAAGAAGTTTTATTAGTAGGTTGTGATGTATACAGGCCTGCAGCGATCAATCAATTACAAGTGGTTGGAGAACAAATTGACATTGAAGTATATGCCGAAGTAGGAAATAACAATCCTATTGAAATTTCAAAGAACGCAATACAACATGCCAAAGCAAAGGGAAAAAATGTGGTGATCATTGATACAGCAGGACGTTTGGCTGTAGATGAAGAAATGATGAATGAAATTTCTAGTATTCACAAGGCTGTTAATCCCCATGAAACCTTGTTTGTTGTAGATTCTATGACGGGTCAGGATGCTGTAAATACCGCAAAAGCATTCAATGATATTTTAAATTTTGAAGGAGTTGTTCTTACAAAATTAGATGGAGATACCCGAGGTGGTGCAGCACTAACCATAAAATCTGTCGTAGACAAACCAATTAAATTTATTGGTACTGGAGAAAAAATGGATGCAATTGATGTTTTTCATCCAGATCGAATGGCAGATCGAATTCTAGGAATGGGAGACGTCGTTTCGTTAGTTGAAAGAGCACAAGATCAATATGACGAGGAGGAGGCTAGAAAATTGCAAAAGAAGATTGCAAAAAATCAGTTTGGTTTTGATGACTTCTTAAATCAAATTCAGCAAATAAAGAAAATGGGAAGCATGAAAGATTTAGTTGGAATGATTCCCGGAGCAGGTAAAGCTATGAAAGATGTAGATATCGATGATGATGCTTTTAAAGGAATTGAAGCAATCATTCACTCCATGACTCCAAATGAAAGAAGTACTCCCACAACCATAAATGCCAGCAGAAAAAAACGAATTGCAAAAGGCTCTGGTACTAGCATACAAGAAGTCAATCAACTGATGAAGCAATTTAATCAAATGAGCAAAATGATGAAGATGATGCAAGGTGGTGGTGGTAAAAAAATGATGCAAATGATGCAGGGAATGAAATAATTTCTAAAACCAATATTACAATACATTCTTAACATAACATGATTTTACTAGACGGAAAAAAAACAGCAGCTGATATTAAAGAAGAAATTGCTCTAGAAGTAAAAATTCTTAAGGAAAAGGGTAAAAAAACACCACACTTAGCGGCCATCATAGTTGGAAATAATGGTGCAAGTATTACCTACGTAAATGCAAAAGTAAAAGCTTGTGAGCGTGTTGGTTTTGAATCTACCCTAATTAGATTAGATGAAAATACTACAGAAGAAGCATTATTAAATCAAATTATAGGTTTAAATAAAGATAAAAATATCGATGGCTTTATAGTTCAACTGCCACTCCCAAAGCACATAGACGAACAAAAAGTATTAATGGCTGTAGATCCTGATAAAGACGTAGATGGTTTTCATCCAACCAATGTTGGTAAAATGGCTTTGAATTTACCTACATTTATTTCTGCAACACCCTTTGGGATATTAGAACTACTAGAAAGATACAAGGTTGAAACCTCTGGAAAACATGTAGTTGTTCTGGGAAGAAGTCATATTGTTGGGAGTCCAATGAGTATTTTATTATCTCAAAAAAGAACCGTTGGTAATGCGACAGTTACTATGTGCCATAGTAGAACTAAAAACTTAAAAGAGATTACATTACAGGCAGATATTATCATCGCAGCAATCGGAATTCCAGAATTTTTAAAGGCTGACATGGTCAAAGACGGTGTAACAGTTATTGATGTTGGAATTACTCGTTTAGAAGACGATAGCAAAAAAAATGGATTTAGACTGGTTGGAGATGTTGCTTTTGAAGAAGTCTCAAAAAAGTCCGAATTTATTACACCTGTTCCAGGAGGTGTTGGCCCAATGACAATAGCAATGTTACTTAAAAACACATTATTATCTTGCCAAAGAATAAATTATTAGTACTTTTAAAAAATTAATTTTTAAAAGTTTTATAATTTGAATGATTTTTTCTTAAAAGAGAATACAAATTTTATACCATTCACTTCACAACATTTGTGGCTCGTTTTTCTTATTGTCTGCTTTGGCTGTTTATTAATTTTATGGACTAAAAAACAACAAAAGAACACTCAAATAAAGGTTGGTAATATTGTCGCTTTTTCGATTTCCATATCGGTCATTTTTGGAACGTTTTTAAAAATCTATCGGGGTGATTTTAATTATCAAGAAGACTTACCATTACACTTATGTAGTTTTTTAGCACTCATTATTCCAGTACTATCAACCACAAGAAAATTTTTATACTACGAAATATTCTATTTCTTAATTCTGGGTGGAACTTTACAATCATTAATCACACCCGATGAAAAAAATTATTTAAATTTTCAATTTTTCAGATACTGGTTAGTACATGCAGGGTTGGTATTTTTTATGATGTATGCTACGTTTATTTATAATATGAGACCGACATTAAAAAGTGTATGGAAATCATTTATAGCAATGCAAGTTTACATGCTTTTAATGTTTGTTCTAAATTATTTTTTAGGATCTAATTATTTTTTCACCAACAAAAAACCAGATGCAGAAACTTTACTGGATGTGTTTGGAGATTGGCCTCAATATGTTTTTGTAGTTGAACTGTTTGTAATTCCTTATTTTTTATTGCTGTATTTGCCTTTTTATCTCACCAGGAAAAAAAATTAAACATCTTCTCTATTGACCAAATTCATTGAAAAAGCAGGCATACAAATTGCAATATACTCGCAGGGATTATCAAACGGATTTGAATACTGTACTCTTGTATCTCTTTTTATTTTTATAGATTGACCAGATTCTAAAATAATTGTTTCTCTATCTATAATAAATTGTTTTTTCCCCTTTATAATATAGGTATATTCATCAAATTCGGGAGTCTGAAAAGGTTCTTTCCAGCCAGGCGGTGCAACCATATGAGCAATACTTATTGGTGAATCACCATCAGTTGCATTTCCAAAATGTTCTTCAATTAATTTACCATCTAGGGTTGGAACTATAAATGGTGCTTTTTGAACAGTATAGTTTTTATTCATATGATAGATTTTAAATTTATAAATAAAATGACATCATCTTACAAAAAAAATCAACCTAATTAAACCAGACTATAAATGTTTTCATTTTAGCTAAATCTGGAATTTGTTCTTTGGTAACTTTCTGCGTGCTAAATTCCTTCAAACCTAACTCCTCATTATCTATGGTAATTGTCGTATTTAAATTATCTAAAAACAACGTTGCAGAAGAAAAAGTACGCTCTATTTTATGAATGCTATTGTTTAGGTTAATTTCAGAAAAACTAGAATTTATATTGATCCCTGTAAGGGTTTTATATCGTTCATCGTGTATTTCTATACTCTTGATGGTAGATGTAGAATCTAATTGTTCTTTTGGTATGATAGTTAACAATAATTTACCTCCTTTTTCAAAAATAAAATACTCATCATCTTCTTGAAAGTAGTTACTACCTTGAACTCCTTCACTTAAATTGTTGACAATAGAATCATTTTTAAAAATAGTGGATAATTCTTGAATAGTAGTTTCAGTGTTGATATTTCCCACCTTCCCTTTTTCTATTTTAAATTTATCATTAATAGTACAACTTACTGCAAATAGTAAAAATAAGAATGTTAGGGAAGCTATGAGGTTTTTTTTAATCATTTTCATCAGGATATAAACGTTTTTTTAAAGGATTTATTATTTCTGGATAAATTCCATAATAATTTATAAAAATAATCAAAGTTTGATGGATGCGAAACTATTTGAAGGTTTTGTTTAAAAATAAATATAATAAATAGACCCCTAAGTAAATTGTGAATGTATTCTTCAAATATTGATCGTTAATCTTATAAAACACACGTTTCAACAGTTCTTCTTTGTAGCTCTTAAAAAAGCCTATTTTTTATCTTTTAAATATTGTTTAATCCATAATAAATTGTAATTTTGCAGCTAATATTAACGAAAGGGGCTAACGCCGACGATTTAGAGTTAATAGTAAATGTAGTTATTCAGTGAAAACAGGAAACAACATATCTTTTATCTCTTTCGTTTTGGTAAAAAATACCAAAACGTCTGTTCTGCGTTTTCCAAAAACTCGTCCCTAAGGGGCTTTATTCAGTTTTAGAAAGTAATTCACTTTCAATCTTCCGTCATTATTAAAACAAATATGTTTCTATTTTAGAATAGGAACAATAACGAATCAATCAATTTAAAATAACCATTGGGTTATGAGATTTGAAAAAAATAATACAGGTCCTTATAAAAAGGCATAACAAATAATGGAATCCATATTGAATACAGATATTAAGAGTGTTATTTACAACGCAGAAACCTATTGTTTTGGTAAAGGAATAGAAATCGAACTTGTTTACACACTTTCAGAAGAATTGCTTACAATCATATCAGAGAGATCAAAAGTACTACCCTCACTATATTTTGTTCGCATAGAACTATTAAAAAGGCGGTTAAAGAATGGCTGTTTTTTAATGAAAAAAGGAGAAAAAGTTATTGGTCATATTTTTGCACATGAACATCATGTAAAAGGACACTCTGTATATGAGCGTTCCACTCTGTGGGTAGATCGAGAATATCGTAATTATAATCTTGGACTACTATTAATGTCTAAAATGACAGAGTTGTATTCGAATAACTTCCTAATTTCAATTGCACAAACATCCAAAGTTCATCATTACAATGAATTACTTGGGATGACCCATATTGGACTTTCCGAAATGTCTAAGATATTAATCAAAGAACTTGAAAAAATAGGAAAATTAAGGGATGAGTTGAGTTACAAATATTTTGTCAATCCTCGTTTTGAATCAGAAATCAGACAATTAAAATAACATAACCTCTAGAAATATATAACAAAATGAAAAAATTAGTAATTGCATACAGTGGAGGTTTAGATACTTCCTATTGTGCAGTAAGTTTATCAAAAGAATATGAAGTTCATGCAGTAAGTGTAAACACTGGTGGTTTCACAAAGGAAGAAATCAATCATATAGAAAACAATGCCTATAAAATGGGGGTTTCTACCTATAAAAATATTGATGCGGTGGCTACTTTCTATCAAAAAGTAGTAAAATACTTAATATTTGGTAACGTATTAAAAAACAATACGTATCCACTCTCAGTAAGCGCTGAAAGAATTATACAAGCTATTGAAATTGTTGAATATGCAAAAAGTATTGGAGCTAACTATATTGCTCACGGAAGTACCGGTGCAGGTAATGATCAAGTTCGTTTTGATATGATATTTCAAACCTTAGCTCCAGACATTCATATTATAACACCAATAAGAGATCAAAAATTAACAAGAGAAGAAGAAATAGCGTATTTAAAATCCGAAGGAATTGATATGTCTTGGGAAAAATCAAAATACTCTGTAAATAAAGGTCTTTGGGGAACGAGTGTTGGTGGTGTTGAAACTTTAAACTCGGAGAAACCTTTGCCCAGCGAAGCCTATCCATCACAGATTGAAAAGAAGGGTGAGGAAAAAATTACACTGACATTCAAAAATGGTGAATTAATGGCTTTAAATGGTAAAGAAAACATCCCTCAAATTAATATTGCAATGTTAAATGATATCGCCTCTAAGTTTGCAATTGGTAGAGATATTCATGTGGGTGATACCATCGTTGGAATTAAAGGAAGAGTTGGTTTTGAAGCTGCTGCTGCTTTGATAACAGTTAAAGCACATCATTTGTTAGAAAAACATACATTAACCAAGTGGCAATTACAACACAAAGAATACCTTTCTAGTTTCTATGGAATGCATCTACATGAGGGTCAATATTTAGATCCTGTTATGAGAGATACAGAAGCTTTTTTACAAAGTTCTCAAAACAAGGTTTCAGGAGATGTCATGGTTACTTTAAAACCGTACCATTTCTCCTTAGATGGAATTATTTCTAAACACGATTTAATGTCTGCCAAATTTGGTAGCTATGGTGAAGAAAATAAAGCTTGGACAGCAGATGATGCCAAAGGTTTTATCAAGATTTTAGGAAATCAGAATAAGATATATCAACAAGTAAATTCTTAAGTATGTTAGAAGTTGGAATTATAGGCGGTGCAGGTTATACAGCAGGTGAATTAATACGATTATTATTAAACCACCCAAAAACCAATATCAATTTTGTGTACAGTACTTCTAATGCTGGTAATAAAATATATAAAGTTCATCAAGACCTAATTGGCAGTACCGAAATTAGTTTTACAAATAGTATTAATTCAGAAGTTGATGTATTATTTTTATGTCTAGGTCATGGAAACTCCACTGCTTTTTTAAAGAACCATAGTTTTTCATCAAATACAAAAATTATTGATCTCAGTAACGATTTTAGATTGCTTAAAGATCAAAAATTCGATGGAAAAGAGTTTGTTTACGGATTGCCTGAGTTACAGAAAGAAAAAATTAAAAATGCGAAATACATTGCCAATCCTGGTTGTTTTGCGACCGCTTTGCAATTGGCTATTTTGCCTTTGGCAGCCAATAATCTATTAAACAATGATTTGCACATCAATGCTGTTACTGGAGCAACTGGAGCGGGAACTTCACTGTCTTCAACCACACATTTTACTTGGAGAGACAACAACTTTTCTCACTACAAAGCCTTTAATCACCAACACTTAGGAGAAATACATCAAACGATCAATCAATTGCAATCCAATTTTAATGCTGAAATAAACTTTATGCCAAATAGAGGGAATTTCTCAAGGGGTATTTTTGCAACAACCTATATCAAATTTGAAGGTAGTATTGAAGAAGCAAAAAGTATGTATCATAACTACTATAAAGAGGCAGTATTTACCTTTGTTTCTGAGAATGACATTCACATGAAACAAGTAGTCAATACAAATAAATGCTTACTTCATTTAATAAAACATGACACTAAATTATTAATTACAAGTACTATTGACAATCTTTTAAAAGGTGCTTCTGGACAAGCCATTCAAAACATGAATTTAATGGTTGGTTTCGATGAAATGGTTGGATTGAACTTAAAAGCAAACTATTTTTAAAATATAAAAGTAGTATTGATTAAAAAAAAAATTAACATATGAAAGTAGCAATTATTGGAGCAGGAAGTTTAGGGCAATCAATCGGAAAAGGATTATTAACGAACAAAGTCGTGAGTTCTTTGTATTTGACAAAGAGGAATACCAATTCTATCAAAGATTTTGAAAATTATGATGAAGTTATCTTAAGCTCAGACAATACCGAAGCGGTAGTAAATTCTGACATTTTAATTTTTGCAGTGCAACCGAGACATCTAAATAATATTTTAAAAAATATTTTACCACACTTAGATAAAAATCACGTACTGATCTCTGTAATTACTGGTTTTTCAATTGCAAAAATTGAGGCTATTGTTGGTGAAGAGCTAAGTATCGTTCGTGCAATGCCAAATACTGCTGCTTCGGTTGCAGAATCTATGACCTGTCTTTCAACAAATACAAAAGGAAAAGAAAAAATAGAACTCGCAAAGACTATTTTTAATAGTTTAGGGGTTTCGATGGAAATTCCAGAAGAACAACTACAAGCTGCTACGGTTATTTGCGCCAGTGGAATTGCCTTTTGGATGCGTTTGATAAGAGCCACTACGCAAGGAGCCATTCAATTAGGATTTGAAGCACATGAAGCCCATGAATTAGCGATGCAAACTTGTTTTGGAGCTGCAACACTTTTGAAAGAATCTGGCAATCATCCTGAAGCTGAAATAGACAGAGTTACTACTCCAGGAGGTTGTACTATAGAGGGATTAAATGAAATGGAACACCAAGGTTTAAGTTCTTCATTAATTAAAGGAATTAACACTTCTTTTAATAAGATTAACCAAATAAAAAAATAAAAAATGGGATTATTTAACGTATATCCATTATATGATGTGACTCCTATATCTGCAAAAGGAGTCTATGTATATGATCAAAATCATCAAGAATATTTAGATCTATATGGAGGGCATGCTGTAATTTCCATAGGACACAGTCACCCCACCTATGTAAAGGCGATTTCAGAACAAGTTGCTAAGTTGGGTTTTTATTCAAATGCGATTCAAAATCCATTACAAAAGCAGTTAGCCACTAAAATTGAACTTCTTTCGGATTGCAAAGACTATCAATTGTTTTTATGTAACTCTGGTGCAGAGGCCAATGAAAATGCGCTAAAATTAGCCTCGTTTAAAACGGGGAAATCTAGAGTGATCGCTTTTAAAAATGGTTTTCATGGACGTACTTCTGCAGCTGTTGCCGCAACAGATAACGCCACGATTATTGCTCCCATAAATGCGCAACAAAAAGTGACTACTTTAGAATTGAATGATATTCAAGGAGTTGAAAGAGAGCTTAAAAAAGGAGATGTTTGTGCAGTACTTATTGAATTTATTCAAGGTGTAGGTGGTTTGGATCAAGCAACTGCAGAATTTTTTGAACAAGTAAATGTACTTTGTAAGGCAAACAACACTTTTTTTATCGCCGATGAAGTTCAGTCTGGATATGGTCGTTCTGGGAAGTTTTTTGCTTTCCAACATTATAATGTTACTCCAGACATCATCTCTATTGCCAAAGGGATGGGGAATGGTTTTCCAATTGGAGGAATTCTAATTCACCCAAGTATAGAAGCTAAATTTGGAATGTTAGGAACTACTTTTGGTGGAAATCACTTGGCATGTGTTGCAAGCTTATCAGTTTTGAACGTCATAGAAAAAGAAGCTTTGATAGATAATGTAAAAGAAATGTCTGAATACTTTATAAAGATTGCAAAAACAATTCCTCAAATCAAAAACATCAAAGGTAGAGGATTGATGCTAGGGTTAGAATTTGAGTATGAGGTGGCAGATTTAAGAAAAAAATTAATTTACGAATATCAGATATTTACTGGTGGAGCAGCAAATAAAAAACTATTAAGAATTTTACCTCCACTAACAATAAAAAAAGATCATATTAATCAGTTTTTTGAAGCTTTGGTCGATGCTTTACATGAATAAAAAACCAAGAATATAAAAAATGAATACTTTATTATCCATAGCAACTAGAAATAATGTTTTACTAACAATGGCTGAACTTCTCGACCAAGAAAGAGCGGCAATTATAAGTATCAATAAAAAAGATTTAGAAGCCTACAAAGGAGAAGACATCTCCATGTTTGACCGTTTAAAAGTGAACAATACAAAAGTTGATGAAATGATTCATGCAGCCAAACATTTAGCTTCGCAAGAGGATCCTGTCGGTGTAGAGCGTTTTACTTTTAAACATGACAATGGAATGCAAGTTTATAATAAAACAGCTTCTTTTGGTTCTGTGTTGATCATTTATGAATCTAGACCTGATGTAACTGTTGAAGCTGCGGGAATTGCATTTAAATCCGGAAACAAAATACTTCTAAAAGGTGGAAAAGAATCTTTAAAATCAAATCTAAAAATTGTTGAATTATGGCATCAAGCCCTAGAAAAACACGGTGCAGATACTGAATGGGTTACATATCTAGAATTTAATCGAACTGAGACACAGCAATTTTTAGAAAAACCAACTCAAAAAATAGATTTAATAGTTCCAAGAGGTGGAGAACGTTTAATTGCTTTCGTAAAAAAACATGCTACATGTCCTGTTATTATTAGTGGACGAGGAAACAACTTTTTATATGTTCACAAAGAGGCTAACACAGATATCGCTATTGATATTATTCTAAATGGTAAGTCAAAAATATCTGCTTGTAATGCGATAGACAAAGTCTTAATTGATTCAAGACTTCCCAATAAAACAGCTTTTACAAACCAATTAGTATCAAAATTAAAAGAGTTAAAAATTGAGGTTTTGGGAGATTCTTTCTTTTCAAAATTTGAGGATGTTACGGAAATCTCCTCAAACGATGTTTGGTATGAAGAGTTTTTAGATTACAAAATTGTCATTGGAGAAATTTCTTCCAACCAGAATACTATTGAAATGATCAATACCTATTCTGGAGGGCATTCATCGGTAATTATTACCGATAATGAAGCTGAGGCTAAGTTATTTATGGAAAATGTAGATACAGCAGCTGTTTATCACAATGCATCTTCACGTTTTACAGATGGAGGTCAATTAGGATTGGGTGGTGAATTGGCAATAAGCACAGACAAATTACATCAACGTGGCCCTATAGGGCTAAAACATTTAGTCACCAACAAATGGTATGTTCACGGAAATGGACAAATAAGATAATATGCAAAAAAAGAAACGCATTTTACTGAAAATAGGTTCTAATACCCTCACAAGAGAGACAGACAATATTTCAAGAGGAAAAATTGAAGACATTGCAAACCAAATTGCAAGACTCAAAGACACCTGTGAATTTATCATTGTCAGTTCTGGAGCGATCGCAGTTGCAAAGCAGTTTGTAAAATTAGAGAGTAAACATGAAGACGTATTTGTAAAACAAGCACTTGCATCCATAGGACAGCCTCACTTAATCAGAATTTATCAAGAAATTTTTAGAGAATATGGCCTGTTAACTTCACAATGCCTCCTCTCCTATTCTGATTTTGAAAAGCAGGAAAGTAAAACGAATATCGTGAACACAATTAATGTTTTAGTGCAAAACAATTACATTCCTATCATCAATGAAAATGACACAGTAGCTACCGATGAAATTAAATTTGGAGATAATGATAAATTAGCAGCTTTAACAGCCTCATTATTAAAGGTAGATTTATTAATCATTGCTACAAACACTAATGGAATTTACACCAAAGAATCCATGCGAGATAATCGTCCTAAAACGATTCAAAAAGTAATTAATTTTGAACATTTAAAAGAAGAAGTCATTCGTTCTAAATCTTCCCATGGTAGTGGAGGTATGGAATCTAAAATTGAAGCGGCTGCTTTGAGTAAAAAAGCAAAAATAGAAACATGGATTGTAAACGGTTTAAATGATGATTTTATAACAAATGCAATGGAAAACAGTGTTGATTTTACAAAAATAAAATAGTGAAAATGAAAAATTATACCTCCATAAACGACATTAAAAATATCAATACTTGGATTGAAGAAGCCAAACAAATAAAGGCTAATCCATTATTAAATAATGAACTAGGAAAAAATAAAACCTTAGGTTTATTATTTTTTAATTCTAGTTTGCGAACGCGTTTAAGTACGCAAAAAGCAGCTTTAAACTTAGGAATGAATCCTATTGTAATGAACGTATCTGGTGATGCTTGGGGGATCGAATTTGGTGATGGAACTAAAATGAACGGAACGACAGCAGAGCATATCAAAGAGGCAGCTGCCGTAGTTTCTCAATATTGTGATGTAATTGCAGTAAGAGCTTTTCCTTCTTTGACAGACAAGGAAAAAGACGAATCTGAACATATCTTAAAATCGTTTGTAAAATTTGCTTCTGTACCGATTGTAAGTATGGAAAGTGCTACTGAACATCCTCTACAGGGGTTAACAGATGCGATTACCATTTCTGAAAATACTCTCAAAAAGAAACCAAAAGTAGTTTTAAGTTGGTCGCCACATGTAAAGGCCCTACCACATGCAGTAGCCAATAGTTTTACACAAGCCATGCAAAAAATGGATGTTGACTTTGTAATTACAAACCCAGAAGGATATAATTTAAACCCAGAAATCACTAAAGACACCCCTATTTATCATCATCAAGAAGAAGCTTTTAAGGATGCCGATTTTATCTATACGAAAAATTGGAGCTCCTACGAAGATTATGGAAAAGTATTGAATACCGATTCTAACTGGATGATTACTAAAAAGAAAATTGGTACTGCTAAATTTATGCATTGTTTACCCGTAAGAAGAAATGTAGTAGTAGAAGATGCAGTGTTAGATAGTGATCATTCTTTGGTAATTGAACAAGCAAATAACAGAACTTATGCCGCCCAGCTGGTTTTGAAAAAAATATTAGAAAATGCCTAAAGAAAAGCTATCAATCATAAAAATAGGAGGAAATATTATTGAAGACGAAACTTCATTAAATGCTTTTCTAAAATTATTTTCCCAAATAGAAGGTAAGAAAATTCTTGTTCATGGTGGTGGAAAACGTGCTACACATGTTGCTACAAAATTGGGTATTGAATCTAAAATGGTACATGGAAGAAGAATTACAGATTTAAAGACTTTAGAAGTGATTACCATGGTATACGGTGGATTAGTTAATAAAAATATCGTGGCAAAATTACAAGCATTGCAAACCAATGCTATTGGATTGAGTGGTGCAGACATCAATAGTATCAAATCTGAAAAAAGAGCCTCAAAAGAGATAGATTATGGCTTTGTTGGTGATGTAAAAGAAGTGGCCTATGACTCAATAGACAAATTGATCAATGCTGGTTTCATTCCTGTTTTTTGTGCTATAACACATGATGGAAATGGTCAATTATTAAATACAAATGCAGATACAATTACCAGTCAAGTTGCTATTGGAATGAGCAAGGTCTATAAAACCTCAATTTATTATTGTTTTGAATTGGAGGGAGTTTTAAGAGATATCAACGATAAAAAATCTGTCATAAGAAGAATAAATTTGAACACCTATCAAGAACTATTGGACGCAGGAATCGTAACCGAAGGAATGTTACCCAAATTAGAAAATTGTTTTAATGCATTAAAAAAAGGAGTTCACGAAGTGAATTTGGGGAATACTGCCATGTTGACAAACGAAAATAAAAACTTTACAACAATCACATTATAAGATGAGTATCGAAAAACTGAGCACAAATGCAATTTCGCTTCTAAAAAAATTAATTGAGACGCAATCATTTTCTAAAGAAGAAGAACATACAGCAAAACATATAGAAGATTGGTTTGCTGAATATCAGATTCCTTTTCAAAGAACAAAAAATAATATTTGGGCAACAAATAAATATTTTGATGAAAAAAAACCAACGATACTGTTAAATTCTCATCACGATACTGTCAAACCAAATACTGCGTACACAAATGATCCTTTTAAAGCCATTGTTAAAGAAGGAAAATTATACGGTTTAGGTAGTAATGATGCAGGTGGATGCTTGGTATCATTGATGGCAACTTTTACTTATTTTTATGCATCCGAAAATTTAACCTATAATTTAGTCCTAGTTGCATCTGCTGAAGAAGAAAATAGTGGTGAAAATGGTTTAAATAGTATGTTGCCTATAATTCCACATATTGATGTAGCAATTATTGGTGAACCAACATTAATGAATTTAGCCGTTGCAGAAAAAGGATTGGTGGTTTTTGATGCGATAATAGAAGGTACTCCAAGTCACGCAGCACATCCCAACACAAACAATTCTATTTACAACACTATTGATGTTTTACAATGGTTTAAAGATTTTAAATTCGAAAAAACTTCGGAGGCCCTAGGAGATGTGAAAATGACAGTCACACAAATTCATGCAGGTTCTCAACACAATGTGGTTCCTGCTCATGTAAATTTGGTCGTTGATGTTCGTGTAAATGATGCCTATTCCAATCAAGAAATTACAACGATCTTACAAGAAAAAGCACCTTGTACAAAAATTACTCCCAGAAGTTTAAGATTAAATTCGTCAGCTATTGATATGGATCATGCATTGGTAAAAGCAGGAATAGCTATGGGAAGAAAAACCTATGGTTCGCCAACCTTATCAGATCAAGCTGTGTTGAGTTGTCAATCTTTAAAATTAGGACCTGGAGATAGTACTCGTTCTCATTCTGCGAATGAATTTATATATCTTGCAGAAATTGAAGAAGGAATCGCTATTTATACTGATTTATTGAATCGAGTAATTGTTGCACAGAAATAAACCATACAATGAACTCCTACCTTGTAGGAAATACAAAATATAAAAATTATGAAGCTTTGGGATAAAGGATTTTCAATAGACAAACAGATAGAAAAATTTACAGTGGGTAATGATCGAGAAATTGACATGCATATTGCAAAATACGATGTACAAGCTTCTTTGGCGCATGCGACTATGTTAGCATCAATTGGAATTATCACTACCGATGAATTAAACGATCTAAAAAGAGGTTTACAAGAATTATCCAAAGACATTGAAAACGGAACTTTTACCATTGAAGCTTCTTTTGAAGATGTGCATTCTAAGATTGAATGGGAATTAACCAATAAATTAGGAGAGGTTGGTAAAAAAATTCACACCGCTCGTTCTAGAAATGATCAAGTTTTAGTGGCACTTCAATTATATTACAAAGAAAATTTATCAATTATAAATGATCAAACGAAGAGATTATTTGATACCCTTTTAAGTTTAGCGGATTCACATAAAGAAAGTTTGTTACCGGGTTATACACATTTACAAGTAGCAATGCCATCGTCCTTTGGTTTGTGGTTTTCTGCCTATGCAGAATTACTAATTGATGACGTATTTGTATTAAATGCCGTTGCAAAAGTAGTCGATCAAAATCCTTTAGGTTCTGCAGCTGGTTATGGTAGCTCCTTCCCGATAGACAGAGAACTAACAACCAAAGAATTAGAATTTACTACACTAAAATACAATGTGGTTGCAGCTCAATTAAGTAGAGGGAAAAGTGAGCGTTCAATTGCTTCGGCTCTCGGAGGACTGTGCAATACAATGGCACGTTTTGCAATGGATGTCTGTTTATATATGAGTCAAAATTTTAATTTTATTTCTTTTCCTGACGAATTAACAACTGGTAGTAGCATCATGCCACACAAAAAAAATCCTGATGTATTTGAACTGATTCGTGGAAAATGCAATAAAATTCAAGCTTTGCATGGCGAGATGGTACTAATTACGAATAATCTACCAACGGGTTACCACAGAGATTTTCAATTATTAAAAGAAAACATCATCAATGCCTTTGAAGATGTAAAAGATATTCTGGACATCCTTACGTATGCTATCCAACAAGTTATCGTGAATGATATTGATTTAAATGATGAAAAATATCAATACTTATTTACTGTTGATAGTATCAATAACCTAGTTGTTGAGGGCATGTCTTTTCGAGAAGCCTATCAAAAAATTGGTGGTCAAGTACAAGCAGGAAACTACACACCCGATTTAGGAAAACAACATTCTCATGTAGGCAGTATTCACAATTTATGTTTGGATAAAATCAGAGCAAAGTTTCC
>ERZ1048068.1329-NODE-1329-length-19245-cov-9.792965_pt1 | contig 19245 bp, 28 predicted proteins | sample MGYA00383098_ERZ1048068 | MGnify/ENA primary metagenome ERZ1048068 (study PRJEB29581, sample SAMEA5548368) | metagenome | biome: marine; feature: coastal; material: water | depth 1 m | study: Short-term variability in the microbial, nano- and picoplankton... | reverse complement strand
GAATATCCTTCTTCTGGATTTTTAATCCTAAATTGTTGGGCAATTGCTAAAGTTCTTTCAGCAAGTACTTCAAACATTAAATATTTAGGTGCTGTTATTTTTTTAAATTCTTTAACGATTGGAATGGACGCGTCAAATCTGTCACCAGAAAACCCTGCACCACATCCTATATATACTTTTTTGGTCATAATATTTTATTCTAAGTAGTATTTTTTTTCGGTAGTAAATGTTATTATATTATTATACATGTTAATGAAAATAGCTAGCGTTTAAGTAAGAGGAAATTAAAAATGTCAAAAATTGCAATGGTTACTGGAGCAGGAACTGGTGTTGGTAGAAGAGTTTCGGAAGTCCTATCTAAAGAAGGTATTATTGTTTATTTAGTAGGAAGACGTAAAGATAAATTGATTGAAACTCAGGAATTATGTTCTGGACACACAGAAATATTACAATGTGACGTTAGCGACCCAAAAACTGTAGAAAATTCATTCAAAATTATAGAAGAAAAACACGCTAGAATTGACGTCTTATTCAATAATGCAGGCATAGGTGTTCCTGCACAATCAATTGATGAAATGCCATTTGAAAATTGGAAGAGTGTAGTTGATATAAACCTTAATGGAATGTTTTTGTGTGCAAAATATGCATTTGCTTTAATGAGAAAGCAAAGTCCTCAAGGTGGCAGAATTATTAATAATGGGAGTGTGTCATCCGTCACACCCAGACCCGGCTCTATTCCTTATACAGCCACTAAGCATGCAGTTACAGGAATGACTAAAACAATTTCTTTAGATGGTAGGAAGTATGACATAGCATGCAGTCAAATTGATATAGGGAATGCCGAAACCCCTATGACGGCAAGAATGAAAGAAGGTGTGCCTCAGGCAACTGGTGAAATGAGTGTTGAGCCTGTCATAGACTCAATTCATATTGCAGAGGCAGTATTATATATGGCTAACTTACCTGTAACAGTAAATGTACTAAACATGACAGTAATGGCTAATAAAATGCCTTTAGTTGGAAGAGGATGAGCCTACTTTAAATATTTTTTAATTACTGGAAAATACAAATCTTTGTCACCTTGTTCTATACTTGTCTGAAGCAGTTTTTTTGCCGTTTCAGCGCCAGGTAATTTTATATTTAATTTTTTTCCAAGTTCTAATGCGTAAGATAAATCTTTTAACGCATACTCAGAAGAAAAAGCTGGGGAAGGGAAGTTATCTTTTGCAATACTTTTGAGCCCATGGTTTTTAAGTGCAAAACTATCTCCAGAACATTTAGTTATATTATTAAAAAGTTTATCAACACTCATACCATATTTTTCTGCAATATTGGCAGCTTCACTAAGTGCGACAACTGTTTCAAAAAGTATCATATTATTCATTATTTTTGTTAATTGACCTGAGCCAACGTCTCCACAATGCATAATATCTTCGCCCATTAAATTAAAAATAGGGAGTAAATGTTTAAAAGTATTTAAATCTGATCCAACCATTATAGCAAGTGTTCCATCAATAGCAGCTTGCCTTGTTTTTGCTATAGGAGCATCAGCAAAAAAAGAATTCTTCTTTTTTATCTCAGCATTTAATTTAACCATTAAATCTGGTTGAGAAGTTGACATATCAACTATGTATTGATTTGGTTTTATTAATGATATTATGTTCTGTTCACCAAAGTACATTTCATTAACAAAACCTCCTCCAGGAAGGCACGTTATAATTACATCAGATTTTTCAAAAATATTTTTTAAATTAGAAGCGATGGTTGCCCCATGGTTTTGTAAATCTTCTTCTTTAGTTTTGTTAAGATCTTTAACCATAATTGACCAATTTTTATTTTGGAGTAAGTTCTTACACATCGAGTTTCCCATGACACCCAACCCAATAAATCCAATTATATTAATTTCTTGATTTTTCATAATGCACCGTATCTGTTAATTAATTTATAAGTTACATCCATTATAAAAAAATATCCTATACTTTTCATTTATATTGTTTATTTTTAGAAATTAAATATGACTTTGATTGGAAACAAGTATGCATTATGACACTATTAAAAACGATCATAATTTACCTCATGATCCCTTTAAAGCAATTGTTGCACCAAGACCAATAGGTTGGATTGGAAGTTGTTCTATAGCTGGTAATTATAATTTAGCTCCTTATAGCTACTTTAATGCTATTGCTGACAGACCTCACTATGTAATGTTTTCTTCTGTAGATATTAAAGATTCGGTTAGAAATATTGAAGAAACTGGTGAGTTTACTGTATCGATTGCAACTGAAGAGTTGTTTGACCATATGAATGGCAGTTCTGTTCCAGCAGGGCCGGAAGTAGATGAATTTAAGTTAGCAGGTTTAAATCCTAAAATTGGTAATTTTGTATCAGCTCCGTTTGTTTCAGAGGCAGCAGCCGCTCTTGAGTGTAAACATTGGAAAACTGTAGACCTCCCAAACGTGGATAGAGATAAAGGCACAGGAAATTATGTTATTTTTGGTCAAGTTGTTGGCATTTATATCAATGATAAATTTATAAAAGATGGTCTTTTTAATGCTTCTGCCGCACGCCCCTTAGTGCGTTTAGGATATATGGATTATGGAGTTGTTGGATCTGAAAATACGTTTACTAAAAACAGACCAAAATTAGGTAAAGATGGTAAGTTAGAACCAGTGAAGGAATGGGATGGAATTTATAGATAACAAAACAATAGAGGATTTTTCAAGAGATGGCGCTGTTCTATGCAAAGGAATGTTCATTGACTGGCTTGATGAATTAAGAATTGGCGTAGACAAACTAATAGAAAATCCTAGTGAAAGGGAGAGATCTTACATCCCAGATGATGGTACAGCTCCTTTTTTTCAAGATTTAGTTAATTGGGATAGAATCCCTGAGTTTAAGGATTTTGTTTTTAAATCAAAATTAGGCTTTTACGCTTCAAAGTTGATGAAATCAAAGCAATCACAACTTTTTCATGATCATGTTTTAGTTAAAGAACCAGGATCGTCAATAGTTACTCCGTGGCATCAAGACAAACCTTATTATTGTGTTGATGGTGCGCAGTCTGTGAGTTTTTGGATAGCTTTGGATGACATATCCAAAGAAGGTTGTCTTGAGTGTATTGCAGGATCACATTTATCTAATGTCTTACATAAACCAAAGAGATTTAACGGAAACGATTTATATGAAAATGATAATTCTGAGGATGTTCCCGATATAAATACTAATAGAAAAGATTATGAGATTTTAAGTTGGGATATCAAAGCAGGGGACGCTGTTGCTTTTGATTTTAGAACATTACATGGAGCGTCTGAAAATGTTAATAAAAATTCTAGACGAAGAGTTTTTTCTGCAAGAATAGTTGGGGATGATGCCGTTTTTATAGATAGAAAGGGTAAGGGGTCTCCACCTTTTGAGAGCTTAAAACTTAATAATGGTGACAAATTAACAGGAAAAGAATTTCCAGTTATTTATAAAGTATAATATCTTTTGCAGTGGAATTTTTTATCATTTTGTAGAATTGCTTTTTTTAATTGCTTTACTCCTTCTAATATGCGGAGTGAGGGTCTACTAAAATAAGAATTAGAATCGAAGGCAAATACTCTCTCTTCTTTTATTGCATTTAAATGGTTTATTCTTTCATCCTGATATATTTTTTGGGAAAACAAAATATTTTCTTCGAGACTATAACCACAGCAAATTAGTCCTATATAATCAGGATTTTTTTTAATAATTTCTTCAGCAGAAAGCTGCTTTGATTTTTCACCTTTTTTTCCAATCGAACAGGTAAAACCAGCCATTTCAATTTGTTCAGGTATCCAATGACCTGCACTAAAGTAAGGGTCTATCCATTCAAGAAGAAGTAAGCTATCTCTACTTTTTTTTTTGGTAATTTCCTGCTTGGTACCAACAGCTTCTTTTATCAATTTTTGTGCAATTCCTTCTTTATTAACGGCTATGCCAACCGTTAGAATATCTGAACATATTTCATCAAAAGTAATACCATTTAATGAAATAATTTTTGTACTTGATGATAATGTACATAAGTTATCTTTTAATGTTGCTTGTATTTTATCTTCTGAAATTGAACACACATCACATAATCCTTGAGTAATTATTAAATCAGGATTAATTTTATTAAGTTGTTCATTATCTACTTCATAAAGTGGAATATTATTTTTAACAGCCTCTTTTACCAATTTATCAATTGCATTTTGATTAATGTTATGAGGGATTATACTCGAAGTGATTTTTAATTTATTATTTATTGTTGATGGATAGTCACATTCATGACTTACAGCACTTATATATTCTGCCAGACCCATATCACAAAGAATTTCTGTAGCTGCAGGTAATAAACTCACAATTTTCATATTTTATTTTTTAACCATGATATTTGTTTCTTGGCATACTTTAAAGCTTCAGTATCATTTTTAAACACTTTATTGCTATAAAATCCAATTTTGTACCAACCAGAATTCGTTTCAGGATCTCTTCTATATTCTTCAAATCCAAATGTTTGATTATTTCTTTTAAATATATCAACACATAAGTTACTCTCGTTATTATTAATTGAATTTATAACAGTTTTAATTTCTATTTTCAAAAGACAAACCTTATTAAATTTAGTAATAACTATTTATAATTCTAATTTTTTAAATAATATTAAAACTTAATTAATTGAAAACCTTAAAATGAATATTCAATCAAAAGATATACTTTAAATGTTAGAAATAACTATGTCAGAAAATATTATTTTGACTGTATTATCTTTTTTTACAGCTTTAATGACATCAATCGCTGGAGCCGGAGGTGGGACAGTTTTATTAGCAGCGATGCTTCAATTTATGAATCCAGCAGATGCTATTCCAGTTCATGGTGTAATCCAACTTTCTTCTAACATGACACGAACCTGGTTATTAAGAAAATATGTAAATTGGAAAATAATATTTAAATTTTCCGTATTATTACCTTTAGGCGTTTATATAGGGCTCAAAATATTTCAAAGTATTGATCAAGATTATATAAAAAATTTAATAGGTTTGTTTATTTTATTGGCTATTGGATTTCAAAACTTAAAAAGTTTTAAGAAAATCAAAATTCCTTCGAATATTTATTACTTAGTTGGTTTTTTTACAGGTATTTTTAATATTTTAGTTGGCGTTATTGCACCACTTTTAGCTGTTATAGTTAGACAAAGTATAGAAGAAAAAAAATCTATCGTAGGTACTTTAGGTTATTTTGGTCTTATTGGTAATTTAATAAAAATAATTGGTTTTACATTCATAGGATTTTCTTTCTACGAATATATAGAAACTTTTCTTATGATAATACCTGCAACTTTATTAGGAAGTAGGGTTGGGCAAATTTTTTTAAATAAAATTAGTAATAATTTTTTTACTCTTATATTTCAAATAATATTAGTAGGGTTAGCAATCAGGCTTTTATTAACCTGATATATATTTTAAAATATTAAAAACAGAGAGTTTTTTAGTTTATGGTTTCGCATAATAACATAGAAGGATTAAATGTTCCGATTACTGATATAAATGGACGCCTTTATTCGCCATCAGCTTATCGTAATTCTTCAGTTATTATAGAACTTATTACAAAATTTATTCCGAAGTCAGGTAAAGCCCTTGAAATTGCTAGTGGTACCGGTCAACATATAATTCAACTTGGGTCTAAGTTTAAAGATATAATTTGGCAACCGTCTGACTTAGATAAAGAACGTATTAAAAGTATAAATTATTGGTTGTCAGACAACTTTACAAAAAATATTAAACCTCCTTGTCATTTGAATGCAACCAAAGAAGGGTGGTCTAGAAAATTTCCTAATCAAAACTTTATTTTGATAATCAATTTACTCCATTTAATTAGTTTAAAAGATACAAAAGTATTATTAAATGAAAGTTTTTTTGCTTTAGCTCCCAACGGTTTTTTAATTATTTATGGTCCTTTCATGCGTAATGGCAAATTAACTAGTAAAGGGGATATTGATTTTCACACGAGTATCAGAAAACGCAACAATACATTAGGTTATAAAAATGACGTTAACTTATTAGAATTATTTTTTAAAATAGGTTTTCAACATGAACAAACTGTTGAAATGCCTGCTAATAATTTAGCTTTTATAATCAAAAAACCCATTTGATTATTTAATTGTCTAAGAAAGACATTAAGCCTTTATTAAATTTTTCAGGCTCTTCAATATTAATTAGATGTCCAGCATGTGGTATAATTATAATATTGCTGTTTTTAATTTCTTTTTGAATCTCCAATGCCATAGATGGAGGCGTTAAAGTATCAAGTTCCCCAACCATAATTAATGTTGGCACATCTATTATTTTGAAAATATGACGATGTTCAGTCCTCATTGATGTATCAATTGTTTTTAGATAACTTTCTTTGTGAAGAAGTGAGATTGAATTAACAAGTTTTTCGTATGCAGGTTTGTTTTCTATGTCACCTATCAACGATGATGCTACAAGAGGAGCTATATCCTTTGGTTCTTTACCATTTAAGAGTGGCTCTTTTCTAGAATTAATAAATTTTTTAACTTCATTCTTGTCCAAGTTTGATAAACCAAAATGAGTGTCGCACAAAGTAAGTGTCTTTACACAATTAGGATATTTTTCATAAAAAAGCGTAGCAATTTGTCCTCCCATTGAAAGTCCAACGATGTGAGCCTTATCTTTATCAAAATAGTCTAAAATTCTTTTAAGGTCGTCTAAAATATCTTCAAAAATGAAATCTCCAGAATAGTCTTCACTTTCTCCATATCCACGAGTATCCCAAGCAACTGACAAGAATTTTTTGGAAAAAAATGGAAGGTTATCTTCCCAATTTTTCTTATTACCTCCTATACCATGCAAAAAAATAACCATTTCACCTTGACCGATGTAATCAACTGAAATGGATGGTTGGGAACCAATTTTTATATTCTTTATCATAGAAACCATTTTAATATTAAAACCTACTTCCTGGTAATTTTAAAAACTCTAATTCTGCTTTGGTTGAAATTCTACCTAAAATATTATTTCTATGAGGAAACCTATCAAACTGATTAATAATTTCTTTATGTTTTACAGCAAATTTAAATGTGTTTTCATTGGTAAATTTTTTAAAAAGTGGCAATCCTAACTGATGATCTAAAATGTTTTCGCTATGCATAAGTGGCATTAAAAAAAAACTATTATAATCATAATTAGATCCTTGGATAAAATTATTATCAATAGCAATCTTAGTCAATTTTCTAGCTTTATTATCTCCTTCAAAAGATCTAGGATTATTTCTAAAAATATTTCTTGTGAACTGATCCAACGAAATAATAAGGGAAAGATAAGTATCTAAAGCAATATTGACTTCGTCAATATTAATTTTTAATGATGTTTTTATTGTACTAAGAAATCTATTTCTTATAAGAGTGTCAAATTCATCACTTTTTTTGAACCACATTTTAGGTGAGCATTCTATAAACCAGAAATCTAAAATTGATTTAGCCTCAATCATTTTTTATAGTTTCTTAGGATTGAAGCTATTTCTTTACCCATATCTTCTTGTCCAAAAAAAGGGGCTTTTTCACATGCTTCAGCTAAATATCCCATATCTCTAGTTTCTAAGTATTTATTCCATAAAAAATGCATAGTATCTTCTAATTTCATTCTACCACCAATTTTTTTAATGATTGTTTATATAATAAATATAGATAAATCATTATGCCAAGATTAATTATATTCCAAAAAATTCCATTTAAAAACGCTAATCTATATGAATTTGTATAATCATAAATTTCTCCAGAAAGCCAACCGCCTAATGACATACCAATTATTGTAGCAAAAATAAGAAGCCCAACTCTCTCAGCAACTTCATTTGCTGGTAGAAATTTACTAATTATAACAGCATATATAGGTACTATGCCTCCTTGGGACAGTCCAAAAAATATAGCAACTATATAAAGTGACATTTGGCTATCAAAAGGTAAAAACAGTGAAAGTGAAACTGCTTGGAGAGTTGAACATAAAATCAAAGTTTGAATTGGTCCTAATTTATCAGATAAATAACCAAATATAACTCTGCTCATTACAGCTGCAAATAACATATAAGATAAAATTTCAGTCCCAACTGCTAAACCAAATCCATTATCAATACATAATGGTACAATATGGACTTGCGGCATTGACATTGCAACACAGCAAAAAACGCCTGCAAACATAAGTAAAGTCTGAATATTTTTATTACTGATTGATAATTTTAAGCTTGAATTCACATTAAGTTTTGGCGCTATTTGGTTGATATTTTTATTTAAGAATGGTTTTTTATTACCAAGTAAAAGAAACAAAATTGGTATGATTATACTACAAACTAATGCAATGAAAAGATGAGCATGCCTCCATTCTCCGTCTAAAAGGAAATCTTTAATTAAAAAAGGCCAAATTGCGCCACACAAATGCTGTCCACTTGCTACCAGAGAAACTGCTAGCCCTTTCCTTTTATAAAAAAACTGCGATATATCTGCCATCATAGGCCCAAAAAAAGCTGCTGCAGAGAAACCTAAAAAAAATTGAACAAATGAAAGCCATAAAATGTCGTTTGCTAATGTTGATAGTAAATATGAGAAAATCAACAAAATTAAAGCAAAAATAATAGGCTTTTTAATCCCGATTTTATCCAGCATCCTACCTATGATAACGTTACCAATTCCATAACCAAACATTGTAGCTACATAAGGATAAGTTGAAGCTGCTCTATCAAGATCAAATTCATTCTGAATAGTTGGCATAATGATAACTACTGACCACATACCAGCGGTTCCAATTATACTCATTGTAAAAATTATTATTAGCCTAAACCAGGCTTCACGACTGTCTAAATCTATTAGATTATTTTTCATTATTTGTTGCTCTTCAAAGTTATTTGATTAACATATAAATTTTTAGATCTTAAAACAATTATATACATGTTTAATTATTGTTTAAGGAGATGTTAATGATTTTATCCAATGATCAGATTAAATTTTATAATAATGAAGGTTACGTATTAGTTGAAGATGTAATTTCGGAAGATCAACTGAGTGCAATGCTTAAGATTGTAAATGGTTTTTTTGAAAAATCTAAAGCTATAAAAGAAAATGATAATATTTTTGATTTAGAAGAAGGTCATACTGCGAATAATCCAAGATTAAAACGTGTTAAACAACCTCATCAACATACACCATTTTTTTGGGATATTTTAAAAGAATCTAAGATAGAAAATATACTCATTGATCTGCTCGGAAAAGATATATCTTTAAAGACAAGCAAATTGAATACAAAAGCTCCAGGAGGAGGTGCGGCCGTAGAATGGCATCAAGATTGGGCTTTTTATCCTCATACAAATGATAATGTGCTAGCTTTAGGGCTTATGATAAATGATGTGGAGCTTGATAATGGACCTTTAATGGTTATACCTAAAAGTCACAAAGGTCCTGTTTTAAGTCATAATAATAATGGTGTATTTTGTGGAGCGATTGACCCTAATGATAAAAATTTTGACATATCAAAAGCTGTCACTTTGACAGGAAAAGCCAGATCAATGACTATTCATCATGCTAGAACCCTGCATGGTTCTGCGCCTAATAACAGTAATAAGGATAGATTAATGCTTTTTTATGAATGTAATTCCGCTGATGCGTGGCCTTTAGTTGGAGTTGGAGCTTATTTAAATAACAATAACCCTATTGAATTATGTAACCAAATGGAAAGGCAAATGCTTTGTGGAAATGTAAGCTATGAACCAAGAATGGAGAGTGTTCCTGTAGTATTACCACTTCCACCAGCTCCAGACTATGGTTCTATTTTTACAACTCAAAAAACAGGTGGAGCTAAATCAGCCTTTTAGTTTTTATAATCAGGTGATTGTCTATCAAGTTTTCTTAGTAATGCAGGCCATGCTAATTTATCTCTACCTAAATCAAACATTCCAATAGATTGATCTTGAGTAGTTTTTATAGCTTCTTTAGAAGGTAAATTAATATTTCCAGCAGATTGTGCTCTTATTTGAGCAGTACAAGCTCTTTCAAGGAAATATATCCCCATAAATGCTATTCCACACGTTTGTCCTACAGATAGGGTTCCATGATTTCGGAGTATATAAAGATTTTTATCACCTATATCTGCTACTAATCTTTCTCGTTCACTATGATCGAGAGCAAGTCCCTCATAATCATGATATGCAACATGGGGATGAATTAACATAGATGTTTGGCTAATTGGTAACAAGCCATCTTTTTGGATTGATACTGCAACTCCGTCATTAGTATGAAGATGAAGTACGCATTGTGCATCATCACGTGCAGAATGGATTGCGCTGTGAATAGTAAAACCAGCTGGATTAACCTCATATGGAGTGTCTATCACAGCATTCCCATTAAGATCAATTTTAACCAAGCTTGAGGCGGTTATTTCATCAAACATTAATCCAAATGGATTAATAAGAAAATGATGTTCTGGACCGGGTATTCTTAATGAAACATGTGTGTAAATTAAGTCATCCCAACCATAAAGAGCTATAAGTCTGTATGTTGCAGCTAAATCTAACCGCAACTTCCATTCTTCTTCAGTTATTTGGCTTTTCAATTTATTTGTATCAATCATATGATTCATAATTAATGTTCCCTTAATTCCTAAAATTAGTTTATTATATATTACAAATTAGTGAATTACAAAATCATTAGGCAATTATTCATCTGAAATGTGTATATATCTTTTAGTTTTGTTATTTATACCTTTTTTGAAAAGGTTTATTGTAAGTATCCCGTTATCTAACTGCGCTTCCTCAACTTCAATGGTCTGTTCTAATTGAAAAATTTGCTGGATTACATTATTTTGGATGCCCTTATGAATATAATCGGATTTTCGTTTATTTTCTCTTTCTGACACATTAATAATAAGGAGGTTATTTGAAGTGTTAATCGAAATTTGTTTTGGTAATACACCTGCTAAAGCAATTTTAATTTGATATTTATTTACATCATATTTTATGATATCAAATGCTATGTTGTTTTTTTGGTTTACAGAGCATGCTTTGTCAATTTCATTAAAAATTGAGTCATAACCAACATAATGTTTTAGATATTTATTTTGAATAAAGGCCAATTTATTGATCTACTCTTAAAATTCTTTCGCCTTCAAGAAGCTTAATCCTAGTATTTCCTTTAACTTCGTTTAATTCTTCAGACATGATTTTCATTATCTTGTTTGCATCATTTTTATTCTTAAAAGAAGATATTACAAAACCAGTTGTTTCGGATACTCTATATATCTCACAACTCAATTGACCATTTTTAATATTTCTTGGAATCATAACATTTTGAAGGAAAGCTATTAGCATATCGCAATTTACTTTAGAGCTTGATTGAAATTCAGCTATTCTAGCGTACATTTTTACCTCTTGTTTATTATATAGCTAATATGTAATTATACGATATTAACTTAATTTAAAAGAAGCAAGATTATGAAGATTTTTTATGTTTTATTTTTTATCCTAGTCTCCAGTCCAAGCATGTCTCATGAATGTGTTTTGCAAGGGACTTCAGCAAAAGAAATTACGATTTATAATTCTTGTAAAGCAGATAAATCAAAAAATAAATCAAGTAATAAAGATTTAAATAATATGTTGTTAAAGAAACAGTTAAAAAAATTAAAAAGAGAAAATAATAATTTAAAAAATCAGTTATTAGATCTGAAGATACGATTGAGTAATATTTTAAATAGGATTAATTCTTATATTGATTAAAAAAAGAGGATAAAAAAATTTTGAAAAAAGCTTTAGTTATTGGTGTTGGTCCATTAAATGGTCTTGGAGCACAGTTATGTAAAAAAATTGCTAATAATAACTTTGAAGTATTTTTGGCAGGTAGAACTAAAGATAATTTGGATATAGTTGTCAATAGTATAATACAAGATGGAAACAAGGCAAAATCTTTAGTAATTGACACAACTAATGAAGAACACGTTAAAAATATGATGAAGTCTGTAGGGAGTGGATTAGACTTTGCAGTTTATAATGTTGGTAACAATAGACCAGGTAAAATAATTGACATGGATGCTTCTTATTTTAAAGAAAGCTGGGAAACTTGTTGTTTTGGAGGATTTCTATTTGCAAAAGAGGTTATCAAAACTTTCTTAAAAGAAAAAACTACTGGAACTCTTATTTTTACTGGCGCAAGTGCTTCTTTAAGAGGTAAATCAAACTTTGGAGCATTTAATTCAGCAAAAGGAGCATTAAGAAATTTAGCCCAAGCCATTGCAAAAGAATATGCAGAAAATGGAATTCATGTTGGTCATGTAATAGTTGACGGAGGTCTTGCAGGCGAGAGAATTAAACAAAGGCTTCCTGATTTTGATCAAAGAGTAAAAGATGGAAAATTAATTGATATTGAAAGTGTTACAGACGCATATATGTTTCTTTATAATCAGAATAAGAATGCGTGGACTTTTGAACTAGACGTAAGAACTTCAAAAGAAAATTGGTAAATAAGAAAGGATATTTAAAAATGAAACTTTTTGATTTAACAGGAAAAGTTGCTCTTGTTACTGGAGGAAATGGTGGTATTGGTTTGGCAATGGCGAAAGCATTAGGAGAAGCTGGCGCAAAAATTGTTGTTGCTGGAAGAAACCAAGAAAAAAATGATCAATCCATAAAAATATTACAGTCGTTAGATATAGAATCAACTTCATTAATTGTTGATGTTGTTGACGAGGTATCTTGCAACAAGTTAATCGATGATACAGTAGCTCATTTTGGTAAGTTAAATATTTTAGTTAATAATGCAGGAACAAATATAAGAAAAAGACCTGAGGAATATGAATTGCAGGAATGGAAATCAATTATAGATACAAACTTGATAAGTATGTTTACCTGTTCTAAAGCTTGTTTTAAACACTTTAAAGCAGTTGATAGCGGTAAAATAATCAATATTGGTTCAATGCATTCTTTGTTTGGAGCTCCGCTAGGTAGTGCATATTCAGCAAGTAAAGGTGGTGTTGTTCAATTAACTAAGAGCCTTGCAAATGCTTGGGCTAAAGACAATATCCAAGTCAATGCAGTTTTACCTGGTTATATAGATACTACGCTAACACGACAGGCAAGAATTGATATACCTGAATTACAGGCTAGAGTTGAAGAAAGGACACCAGTTGGTCGATGGGGAGAACCCGAAGATTTAGGTGGTATTGCTGTATTTTTATCTAGCGATGCATCAAATTATGTTTCAGGAACAGCTATACCTGTAGATGGTGGATACTCAATTAATGGATAAAATTTTAAAAACTTATTGTTGTAGATAACTTATATTTTTTTTAATGAAGAGGAATTTAGATATGAATAACGTTTTTAAAGGTTGTATGCCTGCTCTTATGACGCCATGCAATGAAAATTATACACCTAACTTTGACTTGCTCGTTATGAAAGCGAAAGAATTAATTGCTGAAGGAATGTCAGCTGTTGTCTATTGTGGTTCAATGGGAGATTGGCCCCTTCTTTCTGATGAAGAAAGACAAGAAGGAGTGTCTCGATTAGTTAGTGCTGGTATTCCAACCATAGTAGGTACTGGCGCTATAAATTCTAAAAAAGCAACAGCACATGCTAAACATGCGCAAGATACTGGTGCACTTGGTTTAATGGTTATTCCAAGAGTACTTTCACGGGGACCTTCCTTATCGGCTCAAAGGGCGCATTTTTCTTCTATTTTAAGTGCTGCACCGAACCTTCCTGCGGTAATTTATAACAGTCATTATTATGGATTTTCAACCAGGGCCGATCTTTTTTTTGATCTTAGAAAAGAATTCCCTAATCTTGTAGGATTTAAAGAATTTGGTGGGTCTGCTGATTTAACGTATGCTGCAGAAAATATTACATCTGAAGATGAAAATGTATCCTTAATGATTGGAGTTGATACAACTGTTTATCATGGATATGTCAATTGCGGTGCAGTGGGAGCTATTACTGGTGTTGGTAATGCTTTTCCAAAAGAAGTTTTACATTTAATTGATCTTTGTGAAAAGGCAGCTGATGGCGATGCAAATTCTAGATTAAAGGCCAAAGAACTTGAGGAAGCATTGGGTGTTCTGTCATCCTATGACGAAGGACCTGACTTAGTTCTTTACTACAAATATTTAATGGTTTTAAATGGAGATGATGCATATAATTTACATTTTAATCCGACAGATAAATTAAGTAAAAGTCAGATGATGTATGCAAAAAAACAATATTTTTTATTTAAAGAATGGTACAAAAATTGGGAAAAATAGAAGCATTAAAATATATAGGCTTTAGTACTAGGTATTAGATAAATCTTCTTCAGAATTGTTATAATCGTCAGAGTTTTGATTTATATTTTTATCTTTTCTTTTGTTTATTTGTTTACAAGCTTCTTTGATAGCCATACCAATTAATAATCCACCAGTTAAACCTAAAGCAGTACCTTTTATAAAACCTAAACCAAACATTACAGAAGACTCCAAAATAATTTAAATGGTGAACGCGAGAGGATTCGAACCTCTGACCTACTGCTTAGAAGGCAGTTGCTCTATCCAGCTGAGCTACGCGTCCATATCTAAATAAGTTAATATTATTTATCTATTACTAATAAATTACTAAGTCAAAGCAAATGTATCAAAATTTCAAAATAGGCTTTAATAATAAAATATTTTTTGCATGCAAGTCATTGGTTTAGGAATTTTTTTTAAATTGTCTATTCCAAGGCCAACACTTAGAACTATTGATGATAATTTTGAAGTTACTTTGTCCATAGTCCAAGCAAAATCTGTGGTTTTGAAATAATCTTTATCCTCCCATAAAACATATGCGCCTTGTTTTTCTGCTAAAAGATTTCCAATAAATATAAATTTTCCATCAACTCTTCTATAAACTCGTGGGTTATCCATATCTTTTGATCTATCAAAAAGGAATTCAAGTTTTATATTGTCGTCTCTACAATCAAAACCTGCTGATGGTAAGTATATATCGTTTGCAATTAAATTAGATGGGCATAATACACATGCAAATAATATTAAATAAATAGTTTTTTTTGTAGAATTCATAAAAATTACCCTCATATAAATAATATTGCTAATATTAAAATTAACATCATATCAAAAAATATTAAAAGGAAAATTAATATGTCGCTTTACATAGACCATGTTGTTATGACTGTAAAAGATATAAATAAATCCATACATTTTTATTCAAGTATTTTAAACATGGAATTAATTGAATTTGTATCAACATCAGACACTACTCAAAGAAAATCACTAAAATTTGGTGATCAGAAAATTAATTTACATGAAGTTGAAAAACCTTTTAAACCTCATGCGAACAACCCTATGCCAGGATCATTAGATATTTGTTTTATTAGTGGAAAAGATCTTGATGAATGGGTCTTAACCTTTAACCAACATAATATTGATATTGAGGATGGACCAGTCCTTAAGACAGGGGCAAATGGGCCTATTAAATCAATATATATTAGAGATCCAGATCAAAATTTAATAGAAATTTCAAATGCTATTTAATTTAAATAATTAATATTCTTGAATAATATCTATTATTTCTCTTGTTCTATTAACTTTGCTATTCCACTTGTTATCAAACTTTTCAATTAATAGTTTTAGTTTTTTTGATTTCAATATTTTTTGAGCTATTTTAATACTTTGAAATTCATAAATAGCTACGTGAAGATCACTGTTTGCTATCCAGCCTCTTTTTGCACTAATAGCTCCAAAGTCTTTCTTAGCTTCTTTTAAGTGTTCATGACTGTACCAATCATCAAATTGTTTTTTATCAACCAAACTAGTTTCAGATTTAATAATTAAGTAAACAGACATTTTAACCTTTAATATAATGTATAAGTAAAGAGCATATTATAAATTATATATTAATTTAATTTTTAAATTTTTATCAATAAAATTATTGACAAACATGTTCTATCGATCTGTAATAAGAATATAATATTTGGAGGTTTTTTATGAATTTTAAAATATTTGGGAAGCAAGTTAAGGTAGGTGAAACTTTTTCCAGATATGTAGAGACAAGCTTAAAACAAACAATTCATAAATATTTCGAAAACCCCATTTCTTCAATAGTAAGTGTTTCAAAGAAAAACAAATTATTTTATATAATTGTAATAGTTCATATCAACAAAAAAATGGAGTTTACAGCTCAGTCTAATGGACAGACTGCAAAGTTAGCTTTTAATGAAACTATTGAAAAATTATCTAAACAATTAAGAAGATATAAAAGAAAACTAAAAAGTTTCAAAAATAATGAAAATTTAGAAAAGTTAAGTTTACTAGAAGCTCAATTTCAGATTATTGATGAACCTCCATTACTCAATCCGAAGCAAGATAATCCAATTGATGATGAACCAATGATATTTGCAGAATTAAATACTGAAATTGAAGAGCTCTCTGTTAATGACGCTTTGAATAAAATGAAATTTGGTAATATTTCGGCATTAATGTTTCGTAATAAAAAACATAGCGGATTAAACATGATTTATAAAAGAGATGATGGGTTAATTGGCTGGGTTGACCCTAGGGGGTTAAGAAATACAGCTAAGATATAATTATTTTAGTTATTTAATTCTTCAATTCTCTTATCTCGTCTGCATAAAAATCTATAATATTCATATTTATAAGTCTGTTTCTTGTAATAATCTTGATGTTCTAGCCTAACAGGGTAAAATCTACTTTCTTTTTCAATAGGCACAATGGATGATTTAGGTGTTACAGATAAAATAATTTGTTTTTCTTCATTTGTTTTATAATAAATTGCTGGAGTATAAGACCTTCCTCTATCACAAAATTGACCTTCATTATCCTCGTAATCTATTGTCTTATAAACGTGAATAACAAGATCTTTAAAATTAATTTTTTGGGGATCATAAGTTACCAAAGCAGCTTCTCGGTGATCTCCCCATTGACCTTGAATATACTTAGGGTTTTTTGTTGTTCCAGCTGTGAAGCCACTTACAACCTCTGATACACCCTCCAATTTTTCCATGTCAGCTTCTGTACACCAAAAACAACCTCCAGAGTACACAAATGTCTCAGCTAATGATGAGAAATTTATAAACCAAATTAGATTTAAAGATGTAAATATTTGGAAAATTATTTTTTTCATAAGTAAATTTATATAATATTTTTAAAATTAATTAAATTTAATTTAAAATTTTCTTTAATTACGTAAAGAGCTTTCGTTATTATTCAGATAATAAAAAAAGTGTGTTATATATTCTTTTATTTTTTTGAAGAGGATAAATTATGAATTTAGATTTTCTAACAAATGATTTCTTGATTAATGATAATCAATTCAATGCTCCAATTATTGTTACTGGTGCTGGTGGGTGTATAGGGAGCTGGATATTAGCAATTCTGCATAGATCAAATATTCCTTGTGTGGCTATAGATTTGTCAGAAGAAAGAACTCGATTGGAATTACTTTTAGGAGACGAAGCATCTGAAATTAAGTGGCACAAATGTGACATAACAGATTTGAACTCTTTAAAAAACATAATACTTAGCTATCAACCAAGCGCAATTATTCATCTAGCAGGGCTTCAAGTTCCTTTTTGTGCTGCAAACCCTGCTCTAGGAGCCAGAGTAAATGTTGAAGGGACAATAAACATTCTTGAAATTGCAAAAGAGGCAAATATAAAAAGAACAGTATATGCTTCATCAGTAGCTGCTCTTGGAATGCCCCCAAAAGGTCCATGGAAAGAAACTCTTTATGGTGCTTATAAATTGGCTAATGAACATACTGCTTTTGTTTATTGGGCCGATTGGGAAGTTCCATCTATAGGACTAAGGCCAAACATTGTTTATGGATTAGCAAGAGATCAAGGAATGAGTTCTAAAAATACAGTGGCAATTCAAGCTGCCGCCTTAAATAAGAATTATAATATACCATATACTGGTAAATATAGCTGGTTATATGCAGGAGAAGCTGCTTTAGCTTTTATTACATCTGTAAGCAAAGATATGGTTGGATCTCATGTTTTTAATCTAAATGGAAGCTGCGAAACAATAGAAAATGGCTTGGGTATAATAAAAGAATTAAAGCCTAGTTCATCTGTGACTTGTGAAGGTCAATCATTGCCGTTTCCTCCAGATTTAGATGACTTTCCATTAAGAAAACATATTGGTGATTATACTTCTGTTTCTGTTCAAAAGGGAATTGAACATACGCTAAAAGCTTTTGAAAAATTAAAATCAGAAGGAAAATGTCCACCTTTATCAGGTTAAAAAAACTGATATTTAATTAGTATTATGTATATTAAGGTAAGGTACGGTAGCTGAAACTAGCCAAAAAAAGACATTGAGTACATAGCAATGTTTAATACACAAAAAAATAAAAATATGCCTACTATTACTTTCATATTATTTTTGTATCATATAATTTAAATAATTTCATATTAAGATTTCAAAATCTTCTTAATAATTTTAGTGTTACTAAAGGTAAAAAAATGGACCCGAAAATAAAGAATATTGAAGAAAAAATAACTCTCATTCAAAATGATATGTTAAACATGAGTCAAGAAATATATAATCAACAAAAAGAAATATTAGAATTAAAGTCTAATATAAAAAAACTAAAGTTTGAGTTTCAAAACTCACAATATAATAATCAAGAATCTTTAGAAAGTTCGAATGAAACACCGCCACATTATTAGGATTTCATTAGATAACTTGACTTCTTTTATTTAAAATATGAAGTTGTTTAATTAGTAATTAAATTGATAGATTGATAAATGGAAAATCTGACAGCATATTTATATCTTTTAATGGGTCTTGGATGCGTGATAATTTATAGGCTTTTAAAAAAGAGGTGGAATATTCAAAATAACAACAAAAATAATCTATTCAAATTCCTTTTTAATAATTTTAATAATAAAAAATAAATTATTACTCTAAATAAAGTGTTTAATATGGAAAAAAAATTAATGCATAATCAAGCTTATTTACTTAATTTATTGGATTATAATAGCTGGGCTAATGATGAATTTTTTAAAGTCATAATAAAACTTCCTATTGATGTAATTCAAAAACAGCATCAATCTTTTATGAATAGCATTCGTAATTCTCTTAATCATCTATTAGTCATTGATAAAGTTTGGTTAGCCAACATGAAAGAAGAGAAGCATTCTTTTAATAATTTGCAGACTATATTATTTGAAGATATGGAAGAACTTTGGTTAGCTAAAAAGAA
>ERZ1048068.1328-NODE-1328-length-19251-cov-10.021723_pt1 | contig 19251 bp, 17 predicted proteins | sample MGYA00383098_ERZ1048068 | MGnify/ENA primary metagenome ERZ1048068 (study PRJEB29581, sample SAMEA5548368) | metagenome | biome: marine; feature: coastal; material: water | depth 1 m | study: Short-term variability in the microbial, nano- and picoplankton... | reverse complement strand
GATCATCCCTTTCTACGGACAATGCATGTTTTCCACACTCGTAGCTCCTACCCCGTGGCCAGAAAAATTGGGGTCTCGCTCAGCCTTGGGGCCCTGCCCGGGCACGGCGACCGCCATGGCCGTCGCAGAACTCGCGACTCAGCAAAAACTTTTGGTTGTTGTTGTACCCAGCTCTGCCAGCGCAGCCGTACTCGAGCGCGAACTGCCACTATTCAGTGCTGCAGCGCTAAATATCCTGACGCTTCCTGATTGGGAAACACTGCCCTACGACAACTTTTCGCCCCATCAAGATATCGTTTCAGAGCGTCTCAGTACCTTTCACCTGCTTCAGGACATCGCAGAGGGCGTCTTAATCGTCCCCATTACCACGCTCATGCAGCGAACGCCCCCGGTCCACTACGTTGCCGGTAGCAGTCTAGTGCTTGATGTCGGCCAGGCTCTCGACAGCAAAACACTTGTTCACAACCTCACCCTCAACGGTTACCGCGCCGTGGATACTGTTTATGAGCACGGTGAGTATGCCGTGCGCGGCTCGCTGCTAGACATTTTTCCCATGGGTAGCCAGGTGCCTTACCGCATCGACCTGTTCGACGCTGAAATTGAGAGTTTGCGAACCTTCGATCCCGAGACTCAGCGCACCATCACTAAAGTTGATTCAATACGGCTATTGCCTGCCAGAGAATTCCCCCTCACTGAGGAAGGTATTCGTCGTTTCAAATTAAACTGGTATCGAAAGTTCGATGGCGACCCCGAAGCCTGCCCACTGTTCAATGAAATTTGTGCGGGGCGCGTTCCCGGAGGCGCCGAGTATTTTCTGCCGCTCTTTTTTGATAGCTGCGGGACGGTCTTTGATTATCTTCCCGACCATGCTGCCTTCATAACTATCGGTGACCATTATCAAGCCGCGAGTCAATTTTGGTCAGAAATTACCTCTAGGCATTCCGAATACGGTGTTGATGTCAGGCGACCACTACTGCCCCCCTCTGAAGTTTTTATCCCGACGGAAAGCCTTTACGAGGACCTAGGTCGACACGCCGTGTTGGAACTGCGGACTGAACACGATGCGCCGGTGCACCAAAAAACCGGGTTGCTAAGCCCACCCGATCTCCACGAATTGTCCCAAGGCGCAACAGCGCTAGAGCGACTTGCCACATTTATCGAGGCACATGACGGTCCCGTCCTTCTTTGCGCGGAATCTCCCGGGCGACGAGAAGTACTGCTTGAGGGATTGAACGAACTAGGACTGCACCCAGCGCCGGCTAGCGAATGGCCAGATTTTATAGCCCGAGCTATTCCCCTTGGTATTACCGTTGCGCCGGTTGATCGTGGTTTTTATCAGGGTCCCGGAAAACCTACCCTGATCGTTGAGAATCAAATTTTTGGCGCCCGAGTCGCGCAGCGAAGGCGGCGCCAATCCGTCGAAGAAACCAATGCTGATGCGATCGTCAGAGACCTCACTGAATTGCGCCCGGGGGTGCCGGTTGTTCACTTACAACACGGTGTCGGCCGGTATATGGGGCTCCAATCCTTAGAAATTGACGGTGCGCCAGCAGAGTTCCTGCTGCTGCAATACGCCGATGCCGACAAACTCTATGTACCTGTAGGGTCCCTGCATTTAATCGCCAGATACACCGGCGCCGACCCCGATACAGCACCACTGCACAGGCTTGGTAGCGAGCAATGGGAGAAGGCGCGGCGAAGAGCCCGTGAAAAAGCCAACGATGTCGCAGCGCAGCTCCTTGAAGTCTATGCCCGACGCGAAGCCCGACAGGGATTTCAGTTCGAGCTCGATGAAACTGCGTGGCAACGTTTTTCAGAAGAGTTTCCGTTTGAAGAAACCCCTGATCAAAGCGCGGCCATTGAAGCTGTTCGCGCTGACATGTGCGCCACCAAAGTCATGGACAGATTAGTCTGCGGCGATGTTGGATTCGGCAAGACCGAAGTGGCAATGCGAGCCGCTTTCATCGCTGTACAAAACGGAAAACAAGTGGCCATATTGGTGCCCACTACCCTGCTCGCCCAGCAGCATTACAACAGTTTTCGTGACCGCTTCGCTGACTGGCCAGTGACCGTGGAGGTCGTCTCTCGATTCCAGTCTAATAGCGATATTGCAAGCGTTCAAAAGCGAGTGGCATCAGGAGAAGTCGACTTGCTGATTGGCACTCACAAACTGCTGCAAAGCACCTTCGCCTTTGAGGATCTGGGATTATTGGTCATCGATGAGGAACACCGCTTCGGGGTGAAACAGAAAGATGCCATCAAAGCTCTACGGGCCCAAGTCGACATTTTAACCATGACGGCAACGCCTATACCCAGAACCCTCAACATGGCATTAGGGGGTCTGCGGGACCTATCTATTATCGCGACCCCTCCCGCGCGACGTCTATCAATTAAGACGTTTGTCCGGGAACACTCTATCTCTTTGGTCAAGGAAGCCATTCTGCGAGAGACGCTTAGGGGTGGTCAGGTGTATTACCTGCACAACGAAGTCAAAACTATCGAAGAAACCGCGAGCCGGCTCAGAGAGATGTTACCCAACCTCTCCGTTGGTGTAGGGCATGGCCAATTGCGGGAGGCGGCACTCGAAGGTGTCATGTCAGATTTTTATCATTTGCGGCATCACATTTTAGTCTGCAGCACCATTATCGAGACAGGGATTGATATACCCAATGCCAATACAATCATCATCGACCGTGCTGACAAATTTGGGCTAGCGCAACTGCATCAACTTAGAGGCCGGGTTGGACGCTCCCATCATCAGGCCTATGCCTACCTTTTATGTCCACCGCGCTCAACGATGACCTCAGATGCCGAAAAGCGACTTGAGGCGATTGAGGCCGCTGGTGCACTCGGTGCTGGGTATTTACTGGCTACCCACGATCTAGAGATACGTGGTGCAGGTGAATTACTGGGGGACGAGCAATCGGGGCAAATACACAGCGTCGGTTTTGGACTTTATCTTGATATGCTCAACAACGCGGTGCGCGCCTTGAAACGCGGGGAAATTCCCGACATTGATGGGCCCCTAGACAGTGGTACCGAAGTGAAACTCCATGTCCCCGCACTCATACCCGACGAGTATTTACCTGATATCACCTCGCGACTCGTTCTGTATAAACGCATTGCTGCGTCAGTGACACAGGAAGCATTGCGTGAGATTCAAGTAGAGATGATTGACCGCTTTGGCTTGCTTCCAGACGCCACCAAGAATCTATTCACTCAAGCAGCCATTAGGGTCCGGGCACAACGGCTTGGCATTGCGGAAATTGAAGCGGGTGACGAGGGTGGTAGCATCTCCTTCACCGATCAAACCCAGGTAGAGCCCATGACGCTGGTTAAGCTTGTTCAAGGCGACCCCAAAACCTACGGACTCGCAGGATCAAACAAACTGCGCTTTACTTGTGAGTTGGTTGGCCTGCCTGAGCGTCAGAACTTTGTTGATGCATTACTTGAAAAACTTGACCGGGAGTCATCATGAAAGGTCAGCAAAGCCCTAAATGGCTATTCATCTTATTATTGCTAGCCAGCGCCGCTGCTGCACAGGAGCCGGTGCCAATTGCTGTCAATGTGCCTGACTCTATCGATCCCAATGCAGACTCGGGGTGGCTTCGAATTGAGGTCGCCGTATTAATAGATGACCGCGCTGAAGTGGTTACCTCGGAGGCTTGGCCCCCCTACCCAAGCACCCAATATCCAAATAGCCACCGCCGTTTACAAGACGACCAGCTGCTGCAACAGCTGTCGGCGCAATACCCCCAAGCCCAAATCATTGCGGAACCCGATGGTGCTGTCACGTTACTGCTTTCTGACCCGCAGCAACTGGTGGCAAAAGCCAAAGCAGACGCCCTCGCACAACAGCGAGAGGCGCTGCTCCAAGCGCAGGAAACGTCGACGGGTAACATCGACCAGCCAGAGAGCACTGACGGCACTACACCGATGGATCTGGATGATATAGCTGGCGCAACCGATAGCACTGAGAATTCCAACCCGATTGCACTGGAAATGATCGATGCGCCTGATAAAACCGCCAATGCTGGGGCAGAGTGGCTGACTCCTTTTACTGAAAGTCCTCCCTTAGATGCCAGTGCCGATTCGGTGTCGCCCTCCACAAATATCTCGGGGGCAGTGATTGATGATCTTGCGGAGGAACAAACGCCACCGCCTGCACTACCTGAGAGTTTTAAGGCGCGACCGATAGAATCGTTGTCAGAAGGACTTCGTCAGCTAACCCGCAGTAATCCTGACCGGCTGCAGATGAGCACCTCTTGGTTACAAGCCCCAGAAGTTGCCAACCTTCCTATTATCCTAGATAACTCAGGGGATGACCCAGACTGGCCACAACTTCAAGGTTTCGTGCAAATTCGAACAGGAGATACGTTAAAGATCGGCGTGAATTTTTGGTGGAATACCGATGCCAGCTACCTGCCAGAGGGGTTTTATATGACCTCACCGCCTATGGCGCCAGTACAACGATTCTGGCGGGATGAGCTGTCGTTGTTGCCCCTAGACGGGCCGACGGTTGCCAAGCGGCTAGCGACCTTCAAAGCTATCGAGGCACATATAAGTGCGGGCTTACCTCTCGTTGAATTCGTGGACCCCACAACCGGGTTTTTTCGAGAACTGGTTCCAGAAACCGATGACACAAACAGTTTTTCTCCGCCGGCAACCTGGCCTTGGCGACATTTTATTCATGTCGCAGATACCCGAACTGTCTCCGAGGGTTATGTTCGTTACTTTGATCATCCAGTTCTAAAAGTCGTCACAACGTGGCAAGAATTAACTTGGGGGGAGGTCTATCAAATCGGCGCTGCAGATCGCGAGCGCGAGGATATTGAAAAGGCCATCCAAGACGCGCAAGACGCCGTTGCTGATCCAACAGCTCCTCCCGTGGGCCAGCTGCCCCCCGACCAACAATCGCTGCGCTAAGTCAGCGACCCGCCAGCGCTTTGTGCCTGAAGCTCGGCTTCACTTTGTAACAGTAACGTACGAGTAGGAAAGGCAACCTCCGCGCCGTGATCAGCGATAATCGCTAAAACCCGAAACAACACATCCTGTTTGATGTTGTGAAACGTCGCCCAGTCTGTGGTTTTGGTAAACGCATAGATGAAAAAGTCGAGGGAGGACGGCCCGCAAGTTACGAAATTGACCATCAATGTTCTGTTCAAATCAATCGCTTCATGGGACTCAAGCATAGCTTTAACGGCCGCAACGACCTTCCCCATGGCAGCAACATCTTCATAACGAATGCCAACAGTTTCATAAATTCGGCGATTGTTCATGCGCGATGGATTTTCTACCGCCACGCTGGAAAAGACCGAGTTGGGAATGTAAAGCGGGCGCTGGTCAAATGTTCGAATTCGAGTCATCCGCCATCCAATATCTTCCACCGTGCCCTCAATCTCTCTGTCAGGAGAGCGAATCCAATCGCCCACTGTGAACGGCCGATCGAGATAAATACTGAGGCCGCCTAAAAAGTTTGCCAACAAATCTCTGGCGGCAAAACCCACGGCGATACCGCCAATGCCGCCAAAGGCGAGCAGTCCTGACACCGACACACCCAGCGACTGAAGCACCATCAAGGCAACGACAATACCCAGACTTATCCGAACCAATCGTAGGGTCGCGCGTATGGTTGCTCGGTCATCGGACTGGCGCTTACCGCGATGCTCACTCAGTAATTCAGCCTCAGCGCCCTTGAGCGCTCGTTGCGCTATCCAAGCTAAGATCAAGATAAGTGCTGTATCGGCGACCTGCCTGGCCAGCGTTCTGAATTGGTCAGTTCCCTCAAATAATCCCAGAGAAAGGTAGACTACTAGTAACCAGATGGCCCATTTACTTGGGCGAATCAATGCATCAGCAAGCACGTTATCCCAGCGCAGATCAGAACGCTGCGCAGAGCGCTGTAACTGTGTAACCAACCGGTCGATTAATACGTGACCGAACAAGCCCAAAGCCAGCAAAGCCGCAACAACCAAAGCCACGACAGGCACATTGAGGTAGTCGGCCAGCGGGGCTAATTCCTTGACAAAAACCTGAATAGAAACGTCCATAACGTGAGGTGGGCATGACCTAAGGAGGATAGATGCTAACTCACCCAAGAGAGCCAACGCTACGCTAAAAATACACCCGCTTGGCCAAGGTGACACCGCAAGATATACTGTATATAATAACAGCCTGTATAAGTAACCAGCTCAGGAGAGCTTTTATGCTCAAGCTAACCGCGCGCCAAGAACAGGTCCTTGACGTTATCAAACGCTGCATAGATGACACTGGCTATCCCCCCACGCGGGCAGAAATCGCGCGGGAGCTTCACTTCAAGAGCGCCAATGCTGCAGAGGAGCACCTCAAGGCTTTAGCTCGAAAAGGGGCGATTGAAATGATCGCTGGCGCTTCTAGGGGTATCCGCTTGGCGGAGACAGAGCCTTCAGGCCTTGCTGTGGTAGGTCGAGTCGCGGCGGGCTCTCCAATACTGGCTCAAGAGCACATAGAAGAACGCTGCAGTATTCCCGCCCACTTCTTTAGCCCAAGAGCTGATTACTTACTACGGGTTTCTGGCGACAGCATGATCAATGCCGGCATTCTCGATGGCGACCTGCTCGCCGTACACAGCACGCCGATCGCTGCTGAGCAGCAAATCGTAGTGGCGCGAATTGATGATGAGGTCACGGTAAAGAGGCTGCATCGGCCCAATAGTCAGCATGTGATGCTGTTGGCCGAAAACGAAGACTACGCGCCAATTGAAGTTGACTTGGCAACACAGGCATTTGCCATAGAGGGTGTCAGCGTCGGGGTCTTACGGCGCTAGCTCGAATTCTTCACGGCAGTTACTGTTTATAAGTTAAATAGCAGCTGCCTGAGTCACGAACCATTCAATGAACCGTCCGCCCTCCAGCGACCTTAGTGCTTTCAGCGTTATCTGCGTCGACTTCAACGCTGCTCATTTCCGCTAGGCGTGCTGCAGCCTGAATGCCTGCTTGAATCATAGCTTTGGCGACTTCAAGGTTGTTTTCCATGAGATAGGCAGATGCCTCGGCAGAGAACTGGATGCTGACAAGTGGCTCAACGCCCTCCTCCTCAGCTCGCTGCAACACAATTTCGCCGTCACCCAGATCGACAATTTCCAACAGAGCGGTAGTCATGTGGAGTCCTTTATCATTGGCGAAAGCTAAATGTTAGCAGCCCAGCTACCGGCATACCACCCACCAAGGGTGGATTTCGCAGTCCTGATCAACATTCGTCCAAGCTACTGCTCATCCGGTTGATCAACGCTTCAAGATTCCCGCAAATGCCTTGATAATCTTCAACTTGAAGCCTTGCCACCGTCGACGCCAAGCGGCCCGGGGGCAAGGGTCTTTCAATACCCTGCTCCGGCAGCGTTTGCAGGCGAGCCAGCCAGCCATGCCGCTCCAACTCTCGATATTCCGCAATCTCATTGGGTTCAGCAATACCCTGACTCGGGCCCGGTAATTCTACTGTGCTGTGAGGCGGTTGTTGCGGGAGGGGAGTGAACCTTACAACCGCGAGTAAAAACCAACCATAGGCATTGAGCAGGTGCAGGCGAACCGCCGGGGCAAAGGCTGCCTCAAGAACATTCTTCTCGAGACGGTTGCGACTCAGCTGGTCGCTCCATGCGTCTAGCAGCAGTCGCGCCATGTAGAGCGAATGATTGGCTAAACCGGAAGCACTGCTCAAATGACTCAGTCCCCGTCAGACGCCGCTGAGCTTTTAGCAGCCGGGGCTTTTTTTGCCGCCGTCTTTTTCTTGGCTTTGGCCTTCTTTTTGGGTGCTGCTTTCTTCTTGATCACTTTAGCCGTCCCCGATTCCTGCCAGGCACCATTGTCAAAAAATGCCTTCCAGCCAGTAGCCTTACCGTCGACATCCGTCATGACGTACTGCTCTTTTGTTTTTCGGCTGTATCGAATTTGACTGCGGTTACCCACGTCATCGGTGAGCGGGGCGTCAAACAGGAAGTGGTACTTGGGGTCTATCTCTCCCTGGTGTGGGATCAATTCGTCGACAAATGGGGGCCGCGTCTCACGATTTTTGGGAAACTTGCTAGCAGCGAGGAACAGGCCTGACGCACCGTCTCTAAGAATGTAGTGGTCCTCAACCTTTCGACAAGCCAACTCAGGCATTGGTACGGGATCCATCTTAGGAGGTGCCGCTTCGCCGCTGCGTAATAGTTTCCGTGTGTTCTTACATTCGCTGTTAGTACAGCCAAAATATTTTCCAAATCTGCCGGTCTTCAGCTGCATATCTGAGCCGCACTTATCGCACTCGATAGTCGGGCCGTCATAACCCTTGATGCGAAACTTACCTTCTTCAACTTCGTAACCGGCACAATCAGGATTGTTACCGCAAACATGCAATTTACGCTGCTCGTCAATGAGGTAGCTGTCCATCGCAGCATTACATAGGCCGCAACGCCGTTTTTGAAGCAACAACCGCGATTCCGCTTCATCATCGGCATCAGCGCTAATAGCTTCGTCACCGGAAGTTAAATTAAGCGTGCTTTTACAGCGCTCTTTGGGCGGCAAACTGTAGCCAGAGCATCCCAAAAACACCCCGGTACTGGCCGTCCTAATTTGCATGGGTCGATCGCAGGTACCGCAGGGAATGCCGGTGGGGGTTGGATCATTCAGCTGCATGCCGTCCGGATCCGGAGACCCCGCTTGATCCAGCTTGCCACGAAAATCGTGATAAAAATCGTTGAGCAAGTCCTTCCAATCTAAGCGACCATCAGCAACATCATCAAGATGCGCTTCCATGGAAGCGGTAAAGCCATAATCCAGTAGGTCAGCAAACGACGCTTGTAGCCGTTGGGTGACAATATCCCCCATTTTTTCAGCGTAAAGGCGCCGATTTTCCAAGCGCACATAACCTCGATCTTGAATTGTGGAAATAATCGCGGCATAAGTAGAAGGCCTACCGATGCTCCGTTTCTCCATCTCGCGAACCAAGCTAGCTTCCCCGTACCTTGCTGGAGGTTTGGTGAAATGTTGTTTGGGATCAAGCTGCTCAAGGCTGAGGGCCTGTCCAACGGTCAAGTCCGGCAACTCGGCATCGTCACCTTTTCGCGACATGGGTGGTTGTGCACGGGTGAAACCATCAAATTCGACGACACGTCCTCTAGCGGTCAATCCATAACCGGCGGCGGCGACTGTCACAGTTGTCGAACGGTACCGTGCAGGCGTCATCTGGCAGGCCACGAATTGACGCCAAATTAGCTCATAAAGCCGCTCAGCATCCCGCTCCATTCCTTGTAGATCACTTTGGGTGACTCTGACATCGGAAGGACGAATTGCCTCGTGGGCTTCCTGCGCGCCTTCTTTAGATGAGTAACGCAGGGGCGATTCGGGGAGATAGTCACCCGAATAGTGCTTATCAATGTACTGCCGACAAGCGGCAACAGCATCATTGCTGAGATTCGTAGAATCTGTCCGCATGTAGGTAATGTACCCGGCTTCGTACAGCCTTTGCGCCAAGGTCATTGTCTTTTTAACGCTAAACCCCAGTCGTGTGCTCGCCGATTGTTGCAGCGTTGAGGTAATAAACGGCGCGCCAGGCTTACTGCTTGTCTTGCGCGCCTCGAGATTACTCACTGCATAAGTTGCAGGTTCGAGTGCGGCTACTGCCGCCATTGCCTCGCTTTCAGTTTTGGGAGCAAACTTCTCGCCTTCACGATATTTAACTTCAAACCGAATCGCCTCGAAGCCTTTGGGCAGTAAACTCGCGTGCACTTCCCAATACTCATCGGGAACGAACGCTCGAATTTCTCGCTCACGTTCAACGACAAGACGCACTGCTACCGATTGCACTCTTCCAGCGGAGAGGCCCCTAGCCACCTTGGCCCACAGCAGTGGCGACACCTCAAAACCAACAACACGGTCTAAAAATCGCCTCGCTTGTTGAGCATTAACGCGGTTTGTGTCGAGCTCCGTGGGCTTTTGGAAAGCCTCCTGAATGGCTTTCTTAGTGATTTCATTAAAAACGACTCGTTGATAACGACTTTCGTCTCCGCCGATAGCTTCCCGAAGGTGCCAGGCAATGGCCTCCCCCTCTCTATCCAAGTCGGTTGCGAGATAAATAGCATCAGATTTCTCTGCCAGCCGACGCAACTCCGAAACGACCTTTTCCTTGCCTGGCAGCACTTCGTAACGTGCATCCCAATCATGATCCGGGTCAATGCCCATACGGCGCACTAGCTGCTCGCGCTTCTTTTTTTCCTGATAATGCTTTTTAGCGTCGGGGGCCATTTTCCGAGTAAGTGCGGCTTGAGCAGCGCGCTCCTTTGGGTCCGAGGACGTACTGCTACCCGATGTCGGTAAATCACGGATGTGACCGACACTGGACTTCACGACAAAGTCGTTGCCCAGATATTTGTTAATCGTTTTCGCCTTAGCGGGCGATTCGACAATGACGAGAGATTTTGGCATAGCTATCGGCTTCGCATCCTTAAGCGCGGACTTCGACTATGAATCCACAGCTGAAGGAGCGCATATATACGGTGCGAATTACCCTAAGGTCAAGGAAGAAACTCGAGTTGTTGCGATTTGGTCAATCAAAAAGCCGACTAAAAGCTGTTTCAACGACTTTTTAGTTGCCCCTCGATACCGAGCTGAACCAGCCTTTCAACCCAGCCATAGGCCGTCTCTCCGCCTCTTTCATCCCAAAATACCTGTATGTCCTCTTCGGTGAGCAATATCACATCAATATTTTCTGTCACTGCCTTCACCTCAGTAGGGACCGGGCTGCCGCTTCGTGACTCCCACTCAGATCTACAGCGAACCCAAAGCTCAGGTTCTGCCCCTCGAACCTCAACATTCAACCTGCGGCTATAACAGACCAGCGCGGCATCAGACCGGCGTTGCAGCCGCGCGGGGATATTTTTGGGTTCTCGAAGCTGAACGAGGATCCCAACCTTGCGTGCGCGTTCCCGAAAATCAGCGATTGCTCGCTGATGCTTGCTAGGCAACATGCTCAATAACGGTCCCAAGGCCACCGCGATTGTGATAAAAATAATAATATAAACCAAGTTAGAACCACCCCTGTGCTAGGTTGGCAGGATAAACCAAAGGCGCCCGAGCGCGCGATTTAAAGAGAATTTGGTCATGGCGTATCACAACATCCTTGTCGCGGTTGATCTTGGAGCGACAACAGAGCGACTTCTGAACGCCGCTAAAGGGCTCATGGCAGACTCAGATTCCGAGGTTCACGTTCTACATGTCGTAGAACCCATCAACATCAGCTATGGCGCTGACATTCCCATGGATCTCTCCACCATTCAAGATGAGATCTACGACCAAGCCTCCGAGCAGCTGACGCAGTACGGTGAATCTTATGGCATTCCGGAATCCCACAGGCATTTGGCAATGGGCCATCCCGAGGCTGAGATCGCTAACGCTGCGAAGCAACTTAACGCCGAAGTCATCGCCCTGGGACGGCACGAGCGTTACGGGCTCGCGCTACTGCTAGGCTCAACAACAGATGGAGTCCTCCACCATGCGGGGTGTGATGTATTGGCTGTTCATGTTGACCCGCCTAACGAGGAATCTTAAGGACTTTCACTGAGCCAGTGCGCGAGGGCTTGCCCATCAAATGGCCAACCCAGCTCTCGCCCCGAAGCATCCGCAACCACAGGTATTCTTATACCGTAACGCTCGATCAGCGCTAGCTCCTCTTCAATATCGATAGCAGAGAAGCGAATTCCAGCGTCTAGTAATATCGTTTCCGCATGCTCACATAAATGACAGCCCGCGGTCGTGTAAAATGATAATGGCTCAGCCACCTACCCCACTCCTTGGTTAACGTTGACTTTATGTCCGATCATCCCACCTTAGAAAACCGCCATCAGATTTTGACTATCTACGGACGCAATGCTGTGTTTGAGGCACTCTCTGATTCGACTATCTCATGTCTGAGGTTGCATTGGGCCACCAGCAACCAAAAATCTTCAGCGACAAACCGAATCCTACAAGCATCAGAAGCGCGGGGAATTCCAGTCAGAGAACACACGCGCAAAACACTCTCACGCATTTCTCGCAACGGCAAGCAAGATCAAGGCGTCGCCTTGGATATTACTTGCGACAAGTTTGGCAGCCTAGAGCAGCTTCAGGATCAGGTCTCTCACTCTAAGTTGCGCATTTTAGCGCTGGATGGAATTACCAACCCGCAAAACGTGGGCATGATGATCCGATCCGCCGTCGCTGGGGGGATTGATGCAATACTTTACCCGAGGAAAGGAGTGGCGACTCTAGGGCCACTGGTTATCAAAGCGTCAGCGGGTATCGTTTTCAAAGCACCCATCATCTCCTGCGAAACACTAGCGCCCGCCTTAGAGCAGTTGCAAGGCGCTGGCGCCGCCATTGCTTCCCTAGAGGGTGACAGCACCACGTCACTCTTCGACTACCACCCTTCGAAAAGTGTTGTTTACGTGCTCGGGGGTGAAACTGACGGGGTCTCGTCCCAGGTGTCCTACCTCGCGGACGTAAAACTGCACATACCTATGGGTGCCGGAGTAGAATCGCTAAACGTTGCCGTTGCGGCATCCCTCGTTGCTTACAGTGGCTACGTAACTGGCTCTGAAGGCACGCCCTAGTCTTCCAGCAACCAAAGCCACCGCGCATTCCACGCTGCGAACACTCTTTACAGCGCGGTGGGCATCAATTGCCAGATGTATCAAGCTGTCACTTGGCGAGGGAACCCATCGCGTCTTCTAGGCCGCCCAACGTTAGGGGAAACATATTCCCTTCCATAAGCTGGTTGGTGATCCCAATTGACTGCGTATATTGCCATTCATCCTTGGGCACCGGATTGAGCCATACACATTTGCTGTAAGTGTCTCTGAGCCGCCGCAACCACGACTCGCCGGCCTCTTCATTCCAGTGCTCCACTGAGCCGCCCGGCTGAACGATCTCGTAGGGCGACATCGACGCATCACCCACAATGACCACTTTATAGTCGTGGCCATATTTATGCATGAGATCAAGTGTTGCGGTGCGCTGGTTATGGCGGCGAATGTTGTTCTTCCAAACACTCTCGTAGACGAAGTTATGAAAATAAAAATACTCGAGGTGTTTAAACTCGGTGTGCGCTGCCGAGAACAGCTCCTCACACACCTTAATGTGAGGGTCCATAGACCCGCCTACATCAAGAAACAGCAGCACTTTGACCGCATTGTGGCGCTCAGGAACCATCTTGATGTCCAACATTCCAGCGTTGCGCGCGGTGGAACTGATCGTGTCGTCAAGGTCGAGCTCATCCGCAGCGCCGGTGCGAGCGAATTTGCGTAAACGCCGCAGCGCGACCTTAATGTTACGCGTGCCTAGCTCAACGCCGTCATCATAGTTTTTGAAATCACGACGATCCCAAACCTTTACTGCACGCTTGCTCTTGCTGTCACCGCCAATACGGATACCTTCGGGATTGTAGCCATCGTTACCAAAGGGCGATGTGCCCTCAGTACCTATCCACTTATTGCCGCCTTTGTGCTTTTTTTTCTGCTCCTCAAGTCGCTCCTTAAACGTCTCAATCAGCTTCTCTAGGCCCCCTAAGGATTCAATTTTTTCCTTCTCTTCGTCAGAGAGCTGCTTAATAAATTCGGATCGAAGCCAGTCATCGGGGATTAGAGCCTCAATGACATCATCGAGCCCCTCCAATTCACGAAAGTGCAGTCCAAAAGCGCGGTCAAATCGGTCGTAATATTTTTCGTCTTTAACCATGACCGCACGAGACAGGTTGTAGAAGGCATCAATGTCAGCGAAGGCGAGATTGCGTCTCATAGCCAAAAGCAGGTCCAGAAGCTCCCGGGGAGTCACGGGGATACCGGCATCCTTCAAACCATGGAAAAAATTTACCAACATGACACCAGCCCCTTAGCGCGTTTCTCGCCGATGCATGAAGGCCAGCCGCTCAAGCAGCTGCACGTCCTGCTCGTTTTTCAGCAAAGCGCCGTACAACGGCGGGATCGCCTTACTGGCATCTCTATTCTTGAGGACCTCGTCCGGAATTTCATCGGCCATTAACAGCTTCAACCAATCAATGAGTTCTGAGGTGGAAGGTTTTTTCTTGAGGCCAGGAATCGAGCGCAGCTCAAAAAATACTTCAAGGGCTTCAGCAACGAGGTCTTGGGTAATGCTCGGATGATGCACGTCGATAATCTCACGCATCGTATCTCGATCAGGAAAGTTGATGAAGTGAAAGAAGCATCGGCGTAGGAATGCATCGGGCAGCTCTTTCTCATTGTTTGAGGTAATGATAATGATCGGACGCTGCTTAGCTTTGATGGTCTCCCCAGTTTCGTACACAAAGAACTCCATACGGTCGAGTTCTACCAGTAAGTCATTAGGAAATTCAATGTCGGCCTTATCCACCTCATCGATAAGCAAGACCACCTGCTCGTCCGCGTCGAATGCCTCCCACAATTTGCCTTTTTTGATGTAGTTGGCAATATCCTGAACTTTGCCATCACCCAACTGGGAATCCCTCAAACGGGAAACAGCATCGTATTCGTAAAGGCCCTGCTGCGCTTTAGTCGTCGACTTGATGTGCCATTGTATGAGGCGCATGCCCAGCCCGGCGGCGACTTCCTCGGCTAGCATGGTCTTACCTGTGCCGGGTTCACCTTTGATGAGCAAGGGACGCTCGAGATTAACGGCAGCGTTAACTGCCATACGAAGATCATCAGTGGCGACGTAACGTTCAGTACCAGTAAATTTCATGAGATATCTCGGTGTTGAGTTGATTGGAAATTCTCCGGTTGTACGCCGGAAGATGGAAGGTTGGATGCATGCTCGCGCTGAGGCCTAGCGTTTTTTGCTGGAACAAACCATAGCGATAAGGCGGCCAAAGCGACACCGACTGCGCTGCTGGCAAACAGCACCCAAACCGCATACCGCGCCGAAGACCAGCCGTCGAGAAAAGCGGCATTGAACAGCGCAACAATAAGCGCTGGCGCTAATGAATTCGCTTCGGGATTAGGCGCCACTGGCGTGAGCAATAAAGCAAACAGTAGGCCCATCAATAAACGCCTGTAGGCCCCCGGCAATCGAACCAGCCAGAATCGATGGATCAAGAAGAGCGATACTAAACCTGCACTGCAATAACAGAGCATCGCGACCAGATAGGATTCGCTAGTGAGCATCTAACGACTCCGTGGCCTCAGCTTTAGGGCCCGGCGGAAGCTGCAGAAAAAAACCTTGCTGACTGAGGGCAGCGAGAACTTCCTCCGCCTCGTAACGGGCCAATTTACGCCCCGCAGTCAAATTTAGCGACAGTGCCAGCTCGGGAGATCCAAAGGTTTGACGAAGTACTTCCGGTAACTCATCAAACTTTGCCCCTCTAGGCAGGTAAAGGTAGGTGTCCTTCTTGCGGGTACTACGGAATACTTCAACCAGCATGCATATGCCCCCCCAGCAACCGCTGTGCTTCGAGCTCGAGGGGCTCAATAACTGTCGATTTACGCCAACCCTGCCAATGGGGGGGGCGCGGCAGAGAGCTGGTGCCCGAAGCGAAACTCGCCAGTAATTCTAGCTCCCTCGAAGGCATCAATATTTCAGCATTCATACCGAGTTCCGTCGCTATCAACCCCATGGCAGGGACAAGCGACTTAGCAAGTTTTCGCACTCGGCTGTTTGCAGGCGCTGGTAACGGTGCCGGCGGATCAGTGAGTCCACGCTCGCTGGCGGCCTCGACAAGGGCCAACAACCGTTTGCCCTCTTTGCGCAAAACCCCCGCGGGTATAGCGTCAGCATCGGCCAGCTGCGGCATCGAGGTCGGTATTTTTTTTGCGATATCCAGAATCACCTTGTCGTGCAAGATCCAATTTCGAGGCCGATCTCTATGTCGCGCCTGATTCTCGCGCCAATCGATCAAATCAAGCAAGACAGCGAGTTGTTGCGAGTTAAGCTTCCAAGCCGATTTAAACTTCGCTAAGGGTCCCCGACCGCCTGTCACCATCCCGGCGCTTTCCTCAAAGACCCAAGGTAAGCAACCACTGCCTTCAGCTCGAGTCGCGAGTATTGGCCAGCATTGCGCCAAAAAAATAACATCCTGCATCGCGTAGTGACACTGCGCATCGGTGAGCGGACGAACCAGCCAGTCAGACTGAGTCTCGTCTTTGGCAACATCAACGCTTAGCAGATTCTGCACAAGGTCTCGATAACTCAGACCAAAGCCAAGACCCAGCATTGCTGCTGCCTTTTGAGTATCAACCATGGGTCTAGGTAGAACACCCAGCCAACGCTCAAAAACCTCGAGGTCTTCACTGGCGCTGTGCAAAACCTTGACGAGGTCGGTTTGTTGGAACAGCGCCTGGAGCGGCTGCGTGTCCGTAAGGGTAAGGGGGTCAATCAGCCAACACTGGCCAGCAGCAGAAAGCTGTAACAGTGCGACCTCGGGATAAAAGGTGTCCCGACGCCTAAATTCTGTGTCCACGGCGACGAAGTCTTCTTTTGCGATCAACTCTGCCATCTGAGCAAGCGCCGTCGTATCCCTCACCCATTGGCAGGGCATATCACCGGGCTGAACCGTCAAGAGCCCTCTCCCGGCAGCGGAGTGCGTCCGCTCAGCGCATGCGCAAGGGTTGACGCGTCTAGATATTCGAGCTCTCCACCCAGCGGAACTCCGTGGGCGATCCTCGACACAGTAATTCCCTCCTGCTGGGCTCGCTGCGCAATATAAAACGCCGTCGCCTCCCCCTCGACCGTTGGGTTGGTGGCTAGGATCACCTCACGGATCCCCTGCAACTGAAACCTTTCCTCTAGCCGATCGAGGCCTATATCCTCTGGACCAATACCGTCAATGGGAGACAGATGCCCCATCAGAACAAAATATAACCCTCTGAAACTTGCAGTTTGCTCCAGCGCCATGACATCTCCTGGCGCTTCAACGACGCACAATAGACCCTGATCTCGTCGAGGATCAGAGCACAACTCGCAAAGCTCAAGTTCTGTGAAATTTCTACAAGAACCGCAGCGGCCAACACGCTCCAGCGCGACAGACAGTGCCTCGGCTAGCGTTTCTCCGCCCTCCCTATCGCGTTCGAGAAGGTGCAACGTCATACGCTGTGCCGACTTTGGGCCAACCCCAGGCAAACACCGCAGGGCCTCTATGAGGTCATTAATTGACGGAGAAAGCTTCATTTATCAATAACTTATATAGGCATCTTAAAGCCATCTGGAAGGCTCATACCTGCCGTCACAGACGCCATACACTCCTGAGCGGCTGACTGCGCTCGACGAACTGCATCATTAACCGCTGCAGCCAGCAAATCCTCTAAGATCTCTTGGGGTTCCTGCATCAAAGAAGGGTCAATTTCGACGCCGGCCACAGCCATATCACCCCTCATGCGCACCTTTACCAGACCGGCTCCAGACTCACCTGTGACCTCAACCGCCTTGACGTTCTCTTGCGCCTTCGCCAACCCCTCTTGCATCTGTTGGGCCTGCTTCATCAAGTTACCAATTTTCATGCTATCTACTCTTTATTGCCTGGGTCTGATACTGCCATCTACGACTGTGCCATCAAACTCGACCAGCAAAGCTGTGAGCTGAGGATCTTGTTCTAGCGCTAGCTCTGCCTCGCGCTGGCGCTCAGCGGCTTGTAACTGCCGCAGCTGAAAGGGCGTTGCATCGCCCACCTGCCCCACCGTAACAGAAACCTCAACGGGCAGTGTCAGCAGCTGGTTGAAGGCCATTTCCAATGCAGCCACCTGCCGCTCCTGGAACAGTGAGGCATTGTTACTGTCTAGCACGAATTCAAGCCGACGCTCTCGCACTGCAACCAACTCGCAATGCAAAGCGACACTCTGCGTAATACCCACGAGACCAAGCTGATCAAAGAAAGAAGGCCATGAACCTGTGGTTGGCAAATCAACCATGACGTCTTCGGGCACTTGCACAACGCTGGGCGGTGACGGGTGGTTTCCTGCAGCTGATGCCTCTTCGGTCCCTGCGGGGGCCTGCTCAAGCGCTGCTGCCTCTTGCTCTCCCGCTGCCTTCTGTTCTGGTACTGCCTTCTGCTGTGATACTGCCTTCTGCTCTGCCGCTGACTTCACCACCGGCGGCGCCGGTGGATCAGGCTTTTTTCTGGGGGGCAGATCTCCTGACGGGCTGCCATCACTGGAATTTTTCGGAGTGGGAGCCTCTGCGGGCCGGAAAGCAATCATGCGCAGCAATGTCATCTCCAGAGCAATACGAGGATCTGGAGCTACGGGTAAATCCCTGCGACCTGCAATCGCAAATTGATAAAACAATTGCGTTTCATCAAGTGAGAGAGACGCCGCCAACTCTCTCAGTGTATTTTCTTCCGCCGTATCTCCCGACAAACTTGCAGGGACCATTTGCGCCAACGTCAACTGGTGCAGCAAGGAAATAACTTCTTCTAAAGTAGAGCCGTAGTCTGGAGCGTGCTCAGCGATACCCTCAACGCAGGACAGTATCTCGGCAGCATCCCCCTGCACCACCTTCGCTATCAGCTCCAGCACACGTCCCCGATCCACAGTGCCCAACATATCCCTGACATCATTTTCTTGCAGCCGACCCGAACCATAAGCAATTGCCTGATCGGTTAGGCTTAGGGCATCACGCATTGAGCCGGCCGCAGCTCTACCGAGTAGAGTCAGCGCCGGGGGCTCGAACTCGACAGACTCGTCACCCATAATCTTTTCAAGGTGCTCTACGACCTGCTCTGGCAACATGTTTTTCAGGTTGAATTGTAAGCAGCGAGACAAAATAGTCGCCGGCAACTTCTGGGGGTCAGTCGTCGCCAACAAAAACTTGGCGTGAGGCGGCGGCTCTTCGAGGGTTTTCAATAAAGCATTGAAGCTGTGGTTAGACAACATGTGCACTTCGTCGATCAGGTATATTTTAAACCGTGCTCGACTGGGCGCATACTGTACGTTATCCAGCAATTCGCGGGTGTCCTCCACTTTGGTACGGGAGGCCGCATCAACTTCAATAAGATCTACAGAGCGCCCTTCCGCGATCTCACAGCAGGATCCACACTCACCACAAGGCTCTGAGCTAACGCCAACCTCACAATTGAGGCACTTAGCCAATATTCTTGCAACGGTTGTTTTACCAACACCTCGGGTACCGGTAAACAGGTAAGCATGATGCAGCCGGTCGTTATCGAGCGCATTGACTAGAGCACGCAGCACATGCTGCTGACCCACCATTTCATGAAACGTGCGGGGCCGCCATTTTCGCGCTAACACCTGGTAACTCATAGACCCATTGCCGATTGTCACCC
>ERZ1048068.1326-NODE-1326-length-19281-cov-6.195777_pt1 | contig 19281 bp, 13 predicted proteins | sample MGYA00383098_ERZ1048068 | MGnify/ENA primary metagenome ERZ1048068 (study PRJEB29581, sample SAMEA5548368) | metagenome | biome: marine; feature: coastal; material: water | depth 1 m | study: Short-term variability in the microbial, nano- and picoplankton... | reverse complement strand
CAAAAGTTTCGAGTTCATCCAAAATAGCGTTGTTTGCAGCGATTTTAGGATTTTCAAAATAAATTTGTTTTTTGACCCCTTCGGCATTTTGTAAAATCATATCGAAGTCCCCTAGAAATTTAGGCGCATCTTTCATTTTGACTACTTCTGTTTTTTTCTCTAAAAAATCAACACTTATGTAGGCATCTTTTTGAAAAAAACGACTTTTACGCATATTTTTTAAAGAAATACGGCTAGCTGTTAAATTAGCCACACAACCATTTTCGAATTCAATCCTGGCATTGGCAATGTCTGGCGTTTCACTGATGACGGAGATTCCACTGGCTTGTACAGAAAGCACGGGTGATTTAACAACATTAAGAATGATGTCGATATCGTGAATCATTAAATCTAATACGACTGGAACATCAGTACCTCTTGGGTTAAATTCTGCAAGTCGGTGCGTTTCGATGAACATTGGGTTCTTAATTTCAGATTTAATGGCTTTAAAGGCCGGGTTAAAACGTTCTACGTGCCCTACTTGCCCTCGTAAATTATTTTCAGAAACCAACAGGCGAATATGCTCGGCTTCTTCAACAGTATTGGTGATGGGTTTCTCAATAAAAATATGTTTTCCTTTTGTGATGGCTTTGATGGCGCAATTATAATGCGACAATGTAGGGGTAACAATATCAACCACATCTACAGCATCCATCAGGGTATCTAATTGCTCAAAATAGGTGTATTTGAATTCTTTAGCCACGCTTTGACCGATTGCAATATCAGGATCATAGAATCCAATAAGCTCATATTTTTTAGATTGTTGAAGTAATTTTAAATGAATTTTGCCAAGGTGACCCGCACCCAATACGCCTACTTTTAGCATTTTATTTATTTTGTGTAAAATTAAATATTTTAATGGTATTCTAATTAAATATGGATCAAAACCTTAAGTTTTTGAAATTCTTTCCACGTTTTAATTTTAATCTTAATATTGTTTACTTAATTTTGAAAGTGAAATTTAACAGATTTGATAGATTCATTTAAACACAAAGGACTGCGGCAGAAACTCGTTGATGTTTTGATTTCAAAAGGCATCAAAAATGAAGCAGTTTTACAAGCCATTCGTATGATTCCCAGGCATTGGTTCATGGATTCCAGTTTTCTTGACCACGCTTATCAAGACAAAGCGTTTCCTATTGCGGCCAACCAAACCATTTCTCAGCCTTATACGGTGGCTTATCAAACAGAACTTTTAGAAGTTGAGCCCAATCACAAAGTTTTAGAAATTGGAACTGGTAGTGGATATCAAACTGCTGTTTTATGCCTTTTAGAAGCCGAGGTTTACAGCATTGAACGTCAATTAGAGTTGTTTAAGAAAACAAGTTTGTTTTTGCCAAAAATTGGCCATGTGGCAAAGCGTCTCATTTTTGGTGATGGTTATCTAGGCCTAAAAGAAGAGGCACCTTTTGATCGAATTTTGGTCACAGCCGGGGCCCCTTTTGTGCCCAAACCTTTGTTAGCACAACTCAAAGTTGGGGGTCGTCTAGTAATCCCTGTTGGTGAGGTAGATCAAGTTATGACACTTTACATTCGCAGTGGTCAAAAGACTTTTGAAAAGCATGAATTTGGAAACTTCAAATTTGTTCCAATGCTTGAAGATAAGTCTTAAAGACTCAACCCAAACATCAAGGCTTCGTCGCTTTTTCCGTTTGCAAAAGAACGCACATAATCTACCCTTAGAAACCGGTATTTTTTCCATCCTACATTGGCGATTCCAACATTCATTTCAGTGTAAGGATGAGCAGCATTTCTGGAAATTCCATGCACGCCTATGATTAAATTGTAGTTCAGTTTATTGATGTTAGGAATTTTACCTAATGCATAGCCTTTAAAATTGTGTTCTGCATGGTATTCCAAGTAATCACTGGCTGTACTATAGTCGTAATAGTGTAAATTTTTAAAGTTATTTAAATAATTTCCTCTAGTATTAACATGGGTTAGATTACCATTAAAGTGTTTGAAATCAATAAAAGAGAGGCTGTTGTTTTCAAAAAAAGTGCCCCCCATTAAATTGTAAGCAAGAATTCCTATCGATTTTAAATTGACCTCTTGTCTAAGTTGTGCAGTCAAATGGTCAAAATTATAATCAGTAATACTGGCATTAAAGCCTTTGGTATAATTTAAAAATAGTTTTGGATAATCCGAGTTGCTGATATTGATTTTTAAATCGGGGTAGCTCATGAATTTTTCTCCAAATCCAATTCCAACACCCAAGTTAAATTTTAACAAATTGTGATTTGAGAATGCAGCAGTTCCAAATCCATCTGGATTCAAGGGGTTGTTGCTGCTGTAATTCACATCCGCTTTTGGGAATACCACAAAGTCTGTTGTGTTGAAAAGTGCTTTGCGTTTTTCGTAAGATAAACTCGAACTAAAACTAACGCCATTAAAAAGTGTCATGCTATAATTGACTTTCGCAAAGGTTCTGTCGTAAAGTTTCATGAAATTCTTTTCAAAAAATAAAGAACTTATTGCATTTAGATTTTTTGAAATTGGTTCTTCACTGTTGAATTGTTCTGTTTTGGTACCAGCTCTTACACTAAGCTTTGCATTATTAATGGCGTTAAATTTATAAGTCCCATTGACTACAGCGCGGAAGCGCTCAGTTTCGATGCTATAATTTAAGAGGCCCTCAAAGGCAATAAATTTTTTATAATCGTTATACCGCTTCTTGAAACTAAGATCCAAAGAAAGGTTATAACCTTGAACCGTATTAAAAGAGAGGCCATTTATTGGCCCTGAAATGCCAAAACTTTTTTTGTTGTAAGAATCATTAAAGGTATAGCCACTGAAAAGTTTTCCGATTTTAAATTTATTACTCACCTGATCAACAGAATCCAAATAGACTTTAGACGTTCTTATGCTTTCTAGACTGTCCCTTTTTTTGTAATCTTTTAATTCATCATTAGTTAAAGGCACAGGCCTTATAACGTCCCAATAAGAAGTTTCCTTTTTATTGGCATTTTTTTCAAAGACAAGAATTTCGTTCTTATTTTGGTCTGTACTGAGCTTTGGATTAAGATCATAGTTTGTATAATTGGCCACAAAACTTCCATTCCCATTAAATCCGAATAAGCTATAGCCGAAATCAATAGTTTGGGAACGAACCAGCCATTGTTTTGCGGCTTTATCAAAACTTAAATTTTGGCGAATTCTTATGCTTTCAGCCGGTAAAATTTGAACCTGTGTGCCTCGAATTTTAATATCAATGCCGTATAGTGCCCAACTGTCTTCAACAATATAGATATCTCCTGAAAAAACACGGTCATTTTCGCGCTTCGGCAGGATGTTGATCTTGTGGATTAAATGGCCTTCGCTGTCATAAAATTCACCCTCTAATTTGTAATTGTAATAATTAAAAGCAAAATCAGCAATTGGTGAAATGATCTCGTTGTTGATGTTGACCGTATTGTTATATAAATTATAATCAACATCCATGGCAGAATTAAAACTGATGCCATTGGAATCTCCACTGACTTTTGACGCTGTGACAGTTTCAAAAAGTTCAGGCTTAATATATTTAATCTTAGAAAGTGTTTCGGACAAATAGATGTAACCAGTTCGTGTGGAATCTAAAGCGCCACCAAAGTCTCCAATGTCTTGGCCCATAAATTTTTCAGGCGCATTTTCAATTCGTATAAAACCTTTAGAATAAAAATCGGCGGTATAAGCATTTAATTTTTCTAAATACAAGCTGCGTTTTGAAATGGCCTGTCTAATGATGCGGTTGGCCGGATTTTCCTTCGCATCGATGACAACTTCATTTAAATTGATGTTTTCGTCTTCAAGAATAACATCTAATAGATAGGGTAGTGTATCAACTTTTATATTTTTTATTTGGGTTTTAAAGCCCAAAAATTGAAAGACAACAACATAGTCACCAAGTTTTGAAATATTGACTTCATACTGACCCTCTGCATTTGAGGTGGTTCCAGTATAGCTGTTTTGAATGTAAATATTCACATAGGGTAGTGCTTCACCATTAAGGTCTTTTACGGTTCCCCTAATTTGGCTTTGAGCAATAGCTACAAGCATCAATGTAAAAACAATTATAATTCTTTTCATCTAAATTTGTCAGGATTTAAAGTTTTTCTTTATGCGGTCTAAATTCCGCTTGTTGTCTCGGTCTTTGATGGTTTCACGTTTGTCAAATAATTTCTTTCCTTTTGCCAATGCAATCTTAAGCTTTGCAAAGCCTTTTTCATTGATAAATAGTTTTGTGGGAATAATGGTAAGTCCTGTATTTTTAACTTCTTTCTCTAGTTTACGCAATTCTTTTTTATTCAATAAAAGTTTACGTTCAGCCTTAGGTCTGTGGTTGAAATGATTACCATGGTCGTATTCTTGAACTGTCATATTGATTACGAATAGTTCCCCGGAGTCGTTAAATTCACAAAAACTCTCAGCAATGGAAGCCTTACTGGCACGAATGGATTTGATTTCTGTTCCAGTTAAAACAATACCCGCAGTGTACGCGTCCAAAAGATCGTACGAAAAGCGTGCTTTTTTGTTTAAAATATTAATCGATTTTTTCATTTCACTTCAAAATTAATCAAATATTCAAAGGTTACGAATTCAAAAGCCTATAATTTTTTTCACTGTTCCGTTTGCCACTGTAATAATCAATAGGATCTTTATTAAAATTGTATATATTTAGGGACAAGTATATACACATGGGATTATTTGATGCTTTTTTTAGAGATGAGAAGAATGTTTGGCCAGGGCTTAAACTCGAAAACATGGCGCAGTTTGACATGTTGATGACCAACTCATTCTCCACGCCTCAACTTATTTTCAAACATTCCACCCGCTGCAGTATCAGTCGTTTTGTTTTGAATGCATTTATTGCTAATTATAGTTACTCGCCCCAAGACTTTGGAGCTTGGTATTTAGACCTACTCGAATACCGGCATATATCCAATATGATTGCACAGCGTCTTGATGGCGTGCACGAATCTCCGCAACTTATTGTTATAAAAAATGGGAAGACACTCGAAAGCGCTTCCCACGAAAATATCAATAATCTTTTGCTGAGTAAGTTTTTAAATTAAACGCCTAATTTTTCAAGCAATCTTGTGAGTTCTGAACTGGAGGGGCGTGGTGCGTCAGGATCTATGATATTGCCTTTGGGATCAATGAGTATAAATCTTGGAATTCCACTAATTTTATAACTTTTTATAAAATCTGTTTCCCATCCGTTGTCTGAAATGAGCTGCACACCAGTTAAACTTTTTTCAGCCACCATTCTTTTCCATGCATTTTGCGCCTTCGTCATAGACCCACTTCTTTTGTCATCGTCCACAGAAATGCTAACAAATTCAATATTTCGATCATGAAATTTTTCTTCTATTGCTTTTAAATATGGAATCTCTTTTTTGCAAGGACCACACCAGGTCGCCCAAACATCAATGTAGACATATTGGCCTTTAAAATCTTCTAATGAGCTGGTTCCTCCAGCATAATTTTCATAATTATTAAAAATAGGTGAGGGGGTGCCTTTCCCCAAATCTTTATTAATTGCCTGACGCTCTTCAAAATATTCCTTATAAAACGCTTTCATTTCTTCAAAAGAGTCGTCTTCAGATTTAAAATAAGCAGCGTCTATGGATGCATAGCCGTTTTTTAAATCTCCAAATTCTGTTTTAAAATTTTCAAAAGTATTTTCAAAGTCCTCAGAAGATTGGTCAAAAATTGATTCGATCAGTTGTTCTTCTTGCAATAATAAATATTCGACAAGGACATTGCTTTTTTCGGCATCATCTCCTTTAAATTTTAGTGTTTCATCAAAGGCATTCGTATCCAATGTAAAGGAAGTTTTGTTACCATTTTCTAAATAAACGGTTCCATATTCGTTTCCATCTGTGAAAATGTAGCGTCCTGCGGATAGTTTAAGCGTGTCTGAAAAGGTTCCATCGCTGTTTACAACGATGGTTTTTTCGTAACCAGATTCATTCGATAGTATTATTTGTTGTGAATTTGGGTTGGTGATTATGCCAGAGAGTTCCGCATAATCTTTTGGCTTTTGACAGCCTAAGATTACGACTGGAATCAAAAGCATATACATGTAGATTATTTTCATTTTGAGTGTTTTTAGATTTGAGTTATAGTAAACGTAGTAAATATTTATGAAATAATTTTCCGATAGTTGGTTATTGACACATAATTTTTTTTTGGTCCCACAACCTTATGTTTAATTTGAAAGTTGCCATTCGCTTTAAAAAAATATTTAGAATCATAAAAATCGTCTCCACAATGGTGCGTCGCTTTTCCGGTAATATTTTCTCCTCTTATTTTTAATTCAATCCCCTGGAAGAGTATTTTAGGGGTTTCAAAAAAATAAATTTCTAAATTATTTTCGTTAGCATTGAAGAAATATTTTCTTTTAGCCGTTAAGACAGTGCCGTCTACTATATTTAAGGTTCCAAGTTCCGAATATTCCAATCCGTACAATTTATTTTTAATAAAATTTACAGTACCGATTCCTGAGTTTCCATTGTCAAACTCCCGATCGTAAGTCCAGGCTCCAACAAGGAATTCCAGAATTGAAAATTGAAAATTCACCATTTGATTAGTTCTCTCAGTCAGGTTATATAAATTTTAAAATCAAAATTAATAATTCAGAATTAAATGACTGAAATATTTGGAAATATTGAATGGATTATTCAAATTTGATGAGTTCATCATTTCATTTATGATTAATATATCCAATAACCCATTTGATCTAAAATCTCTCAACGATTTGATTTTAAATCAAACCCCTATTAAACTTGCTGATGACGTCATATTGAAAATTGAATCGTGTCGTTCCTATTTAGATTCTAAAATTGGTAGTTCTGAAGCTGCAATCTATGGCATCAACACTGGTTTTGGTGCTTTGCATAATGTAAAAATAACAGCTGCCAATTTAATTCAACTACAAGAAAATTTGGTGCGTTCACATGCTTGTGGTGCAGGCGCTTTTGTGCCACAACCCATCATAAAACTCATGTTGCTTTTAAAGATTAAAGCCCTTTGTTATGGGCACAGCGGCGTTCAGTTGAAGACTGTGCAGCGTTTGGTGGATTTTTACAATTGTGATATTCTACCCGTTGTTTACACTCAAGGTTCTCTAGGGGCTTCGGGAGATTTAGCGCCCTTAGCACACATTGCACTAGCGATAATTGGTGAGGGGGAAGTTTGGTATATGGGTAGGCAGCAAGCCACTTCAAAAGTTTTAAAAGAAAAGGGTTGGTCCCCAATTTCATTGCAATCTAAAGAGGGCTTGGCTTTGCTAAATGGCACTCAATTTATGTCTGCTTATGCGTTGCATTGCTTGCTTACTTCTTTTAGGATATCTTATTTATCAGACCTTATAGCGGCTTTGTCATTAGAAGCCTTCAATGGTCGTTTGGAGCCTTTTGACCGATTAGTACAGTCTGTTAGACCTCATAAAGGGCAAATTATTACAGCAGAAAGAATTTCTAAGTTTTTAGATGGCAGCCTTTTAATGCGTGAAAAAAAGAACCACGTTCAAGACCCTTATTCTTTTCGTTGCATTCCTCAAGTCCACGGTGCCACGAAAGACACTCTTGAATTTGTTCGCCAAACAGTTCTAACAGAAATTAATTCTGTCTCGGATAATCCCAATATATTTGTTGAAGAAGATGTTATTATTTCAGGAGGAAATTTTCATGGTCAACCCTTGGCTTTTGCCTTGGATTATTTAAAAATCGCTATGGCTGAACTTGGCAGTATTTCTGAAAGACGCACCTTTCAATTGATCTCTGGTCTACGTGGTTTACCTTCTTTTTTGGTTGATAAACCTGGTTTAAATTCAGGCCTTATGATTCCTCAATATACCGCGGCCAGTATTGTCAGTGCCAATAAACAATTGGCAACTCCTGCGAGTGTTGATTCCATTGTGTCATCAAATGGCCAAGAAGATCACGTGAGTATGGGTGCAAATGCAGCAACTCAGGCTGTACAAATTGTAGAAAATGTAGAACAAATTTTAGCTATTGAGCTGATAAATGCTTCTCAGGCCTTGTTTTTTAGATCCCAAAAAACGGCTCCATTTCTAGAAAAGTTTATAACTGCGTTTAGGGGTGCGGTACCGAAAGTCACCAAGGATCGAATTTTTCATAAAGATCTCCAAAAATCACTTGAGTTTTTGAAGTCTTTGACGCTTGAAAATGAACTTTTATAGAAGATCAAACCGACTGATACACCTGTAAAACAAAGTAATGAAGTTTTAACTTTCTTCTTTGGGTTTGCTGTTGGTACCCTTAATTGAAATGCTCAAAGACACATCTTCTTTTTTTAAATCCATGGTAATCACATCTCCTTCTTGAATGTTGGATTTAATAATTTGTTCTGCAATAGCATCTTCAACATATTTTTGAAGCGCTCTTTTGAGAGGTCTTGCGCCATATTGTTTGTCAAATCCTTTTTCAGCAATAAAGTCTTTGGCTTTCTTGCTGAGTTTTAATTTGTAACCAAGTTCAGATATTCTCTCGAGTAGTTTTGCCAACTCAATGTCAATTATTTTGTCAATATGTGTTCTTTCTAAATTATTGAACACTACCACATCATCGATTCGGTTTAAAAATTCGGGAGCAAAGGCTTTTTTTAGAGCATTTTCAATTACGCCTCTTGCATTTGCGCTCTCTTGTTCTCGTTGGGCCGATGTACCAAAACCTACCCCAGTCCCAAAGTCTTTTAATTTTCTAGCTCCAACGTTAGACGTCATGATAATAATTGTATTGCTAAAATCAATTTTTCGACCCAGGCTGTCGGTCAAGAACCCATCGTCTAAAACTTGCAGTAACATATTAAAAACATCGGGGTGGGCTTTTTCAATTTCATCAAGTAATATGACAGCGTAAGGTTTTCGCCTCACTTTTTCTGTCAGTTGTCCACCTTCTTCATAACCTACGTATCCTGGAGGTGCTCCTACCAATCTAGAAATTGCAAATTTTTCCATGTACTCACTCATGTCAATGCGAATAAGTGCATCACCACTATCAAAGAGTTCACTTGCTAAAACTTTTGCAAGCTGTGTTTTTCCCACACCTGTTTGTCCTAAAAAAATAAAAGATCCAATGGGCTTGTTGGGGTCTTTTAACCCTGCACGGTTTCTCTGAATGGCTTTTACAACCTTAGACACAGCTTCATCTTGACCAATGACTTTGCCACTGATAAGTTCTGGTAAGACTGAAAGCTTATTGCCCTCTGTCTGTGCAATGCGATTAACGGGAACACCAGTCATCATTGAGACAACCTCAGCCACATTTTCTTCGGAAACAATTTCTCTATTGAGTTTAGATTCTGCTTCCCACTTTTCTTGGGCTTCATGAAGGCTTTTTTCAAGCCGTTTTTCATCGTCTCGTAGTTTTGCAGCCTCTTCGTATTTTTGTTTTTTAACAACAGAATTTTTAGTCGCTCTAACCGCTTCTAATTCTGCTTCAAGTTCCACAATTTGAGCTGGAACATCAATATTGGTTATGTGTACCCTTGATCCTGCTTCGTCCAAAGCGTCAATGGCCTTGTCTGGAAGAAAGCGATCTGAAACATATCGACTCGTAAGTTTTACACAAGCGATAATGGCCTCATTAGTATAATCCACGTTGTGATGTTCTTCGTATTTATTTTTAATATTATTTAGAATTTCAATAGTTTCATCTACAGAAGTTGGCTCAATAATGACCTTTTGAAAACGACGCTCCAAAGCACCATCTTTTTCAATATGTTGTCGGTATTCATCAAGTGTAGTAGCGCCTACACATTGAATTTCACCTCTTGCAAGCGCGGGTTTGAACATATTGGAAGCGTCCAGACTTCCCGTGGCACCCCCAGCACCTACGATAGTGTGAATTTCATCAATAAACAAGATGACATCGTCATTTTTTTCAAGTTCATTCATTACCGCTTTCATGCGCTCTTCAAATTGGCCACGGTATTTTGTACCTGCCACCAAACTTGCTAAATCTAAGGTTACGACGCGTTTGTTAAATAAAATTCTAGAAACTTTTCGCTGAACAATTCTATTGGCCAAGCCCTCTGCAATAGCAGATTTACCAACTCCTGGTTCACCAATTAAAAGCGGATTATTCTTTTTTCTTCTGCTTAGGATTTGTGAAACTCTTTGAATTTCTTCCTCTCTTCCCACCACGGGATCCAGCTTACCGTCTTCAGCCATGTCAGTTAAATCACGACCAAAATTATCTAAAACAGGGGTTTTTGACTTTTTATTTGTATTTGAAGGTACACTTTTTGAAAAGCCACTGTCATTGTCTTTGGAGTCCTCAGATTCAGCACTAGGAAAAGCTTCAGATGTAGGAGATTCTGTGTAGGAGGAACTATCTTCTGTTATCATATGCTTAAATTGATCTTTGACATTGTCGTAATTGACGCGCAATTTGTTGAGTAATTTCGTAGTGGGGTCGTTTTCATTTCTCAAGACACAAAGCAACAAATGTGCCGTATTTATGGATTTACTCTGAAAGAGCTTGGCTTCTAAAAAAGTTGTTTTGAGGGCGCGTTCTGCCTGCCTTGTTAGGTGTAAATTCTTTTTCTCGTTTGTCGCGGTACTTACATTAGGATTCGCAGGGCTTAAAATTTCTACTTTGCGACGCAGTTGGCTTAAATCAATGTCCAATGCATTTAATATTTCAACAGCCTTTCCTTGACCATCTCTTAAAAGCCCAAGCATTAGGTGTTCCGTTCCAATAAAATCGTGCCCCAAACGCAGAGCTTCTTCCTTGCTAAAAGAAATTACGTCTTTAACTCGAGGTGAGAAGTTATCATCCATTTAAATATATATTTTGGATAAAAATACAAATTTTAAAGGGGATTATTCAAAACAAAATCTTAAAAAATAAATGCTTTGAATAAACATAATAAAAACAATTAAAAATCAAAATATTTTAAGGTTAATTTATCAAATCTTAAAGCCTTAAAATTGTTGATAAAATGGCACAAAAAAAGACAGTATTTTAAGTGTTAAAACAGGGGAAAGTTTTATATTAGCCACCAGGTAAAAATTGCAACAAAATTATTTATGATTGAAGGAGAAAAGTTAATCCCGATTAATATAGAGGATGAAATGAAATCAGCATACATCGACTATTCGATGTCTGTGATTGTTTCCAGGGCTCTTCCTGATGTTCGAGACGGATTAAAGCCGGTCCACCGCCGGGTGTTATATGGCATGCATGAATTGGGTGTAAAATCCAATACGTCGCACAAAAAATCTGCAAGAATTGTTGGGGAAGTCTTAGGGAAATATCACCCCCATGGAGATACCTCTGTTTATGATACAATGGTTCGTATGGCACAGGAATGGAGTTTGCGATATATGTTGGTTGACGGGCAGGGTAATTTTGGTTCTATTGATGGAGACAGTCCAGCTGCGATGCGTTACACAGAAGCACGCATGCGCAAGATTTCAGAAGACATGCTGGCAGATATTGATAAAGAAACTGTTGACCATAAATTAAATTTTGATGATACCCTAAAAGAACCCACTGTTTTACCTACGCGTATTCCAGGCTTATTGGTCAATGGTGCATCTGGAATTGCCGTTGGGATGGCAACCAACATGCCACCTCACAATCTTTCGGAAGTCGTTGATGGTATTACTGCATACATAGACGATAACTCTATTGAAATTGATGCGCTTATGCAACATATCAAGGCCCCTGATTTTCCAACCGGAGGCATCATATATGGCTATGATGGTGTCAAAGAAGCTTTTGAAACGGGCCGTGGTCGCATTGTCATGCGGGCCAAAGCCAATATTGAAGAGGTTAATGGTCGAGAGTGTATCATTGTCAACGAAATCCCTTATCAGGTTAACAAAGCAGACATGATTAAAAAAACTGCAGACCTTGTAAATGATAAAAAACTTGAGGGTATTTCAACCATTCGCGATGAATCAGATCGCAACGGCATGCGTATTGTGTATGTGCTAAAAAGAGATGCTATCCCAAACATCGTGTTGAATAAACTCTTTAAATATACTGCGTTACAATCTTCGTTTAGTGTAAACAACATCGCCCTTGTCAATGGGCGTCCAGAAATGCTGAATCTTAAAGACATGATCCATCATTTTGTGGAGCACCGTCATGAAGTGGTTGTTCGCAGAACAAAATATGAATTGCGAAAAGCAGAAGAACGCGCTCACATTTTAGAAGGTCTTATTATAGCATCTGACAATATTGACGAAGTGATAAAAATCATTCGAGGCTCTTCCAATCCAGACGAAGCGCGTGAAAAACTAATCAAGCGCTTTGAACTTAGTGACATCCAAGCCAAAGCTATTGTTGAAATGCGTTTGCGTCAGTTGACGGGATTAGAGCAGGATAAATTACGATCTGAGTATGAAGCTTTGATGGAAACCATCGAAGATCTTAAGGATATTCTTGATAAAAAAGACCGTCGCATGCAAATTATTAAAGATGAATTGCTAGTGGTCAAGGATAAATATGGAGATGAACGCCGTTCTGTTATTGAATATGCAGGAGGCGATTTGTCTATCGAAGATATGATTCCAAATGAACAAGTCGTGATAACGATTTCTCATGCAGGCTATATCAAAAGAACCTCTTTGACAGAATACAGAACTCAAAATAGAGGCGGGGTTGGTCAAAAAGCATCCACTACCAGAAATGAAGACTTTTTGGAGCATTTATTTGTGGGAACCAATCACCAATACATGTTGTTTTTCACTCAAAAAGGAAAATGTTTTTGGATGCGCGTTTATGAGATTCCAGAAGGAAGTAAAACCTCTAAAGGCCGCGCCATTCAGAATTTAATAAACATCGAACAAGACGACAAAGTTAAAGCATTCATTTGTACACAAAATTTGAAAGATGAAGATTACATCAATGCCCATTATGTCATTATGGCGACCAAAAAAGGACAGGTCAAGAAAACATCTTTAGAGCAATATTCTAGACCCCGGACAAATGGAATTAATGCAATTACCATTCGTGAAGGTGATGAATTATTAGAAGCTAAACTAACCACGGGTGAGAGCCAAGTGATGTTGGCATTAAAATCTGGAAAAGCCATCCGATTTGAGGAAGCCAAAACACGTCCTATGGGACGTGGCGCCTCAGGTGTTCGTGGAATTACACTGGCGCATGAGGAGGATGCGGTCATTGGCATGATTTCTGTTAATGATATGGAGAGTAATATTTTAGTGGTTTCTGAAAATGGCTATGGCAAGCGTTCAAGCCTAGAAGACTACCGCATTACCAATAGAGGCGGAAAAGGGGTTAAAACCATTTCAATAACAGATAAAACAGGTCATTTGGTTTCTATTAAAAATGTCACAGATGAAGATGATTTGATGATCATTAATAAATCTGGCATCGCGATACGAATGGCGGTTGAAGATCTCAGAGTAATGGGTCGCGCTACACAAGGGGTTAAGCTGATTAATTTAAAAGGCAGTGATTCTATTGCCGCGGTAGCCAAAGTGATGAAGGAGGAGGAAGAAGAAAGCGCTGAAAGCGCTGTTGAAACAGAGGGGTCAGATGCTCAATCTCTAGAGGCAAATGCATCAGAAAATAACTCCGAAAATACACAAACTGAAGATTAATAAAATTGTAAAAAAATGAAAAAATATATAATTCTAGGAATTATAATGATGCTTTTTGGGTCTCTTTCCGCTCAAAAAAAAGAATTACGCAATGCTGGTAAAGAGTTGGATAAAGGTAATTTTGAAAAAGCAACAATGGCTCTTAACGCCGCAGAGTTACTATTAGAATCCATGGATGACAAACAAAAAAGTGAATTTCATCTTTTAAAGAGTAAGCTCTATTTCAAAGGAGGTACTGCAAATCTAGAAGATACTGTTATGGCCATTGAATCATTTGAAAAGGTTTCTACCATCAACAATGCTCAGTCCAAAGAAATGCATCTTGTGAATCTCATCAACAACTTGGTAAACAAGGGTAGTGATTTTGTTGAAAAAAATGATTATTCCTCTGCATCAGATTGTTTTTCTAATGCTTACCGCATTTCTAAAAAAGATACAATATATCTATATTATGCTGCTTCGTCTTCAGTGAATGCTGAAGAATATGAAAAGTCTTTGAATATGTACAAAGATTTAAAATCTTTAAATTTTACGGGAATTGAAAAGCAGTATTTTGCGTTAAATAAGGCTACAAATATGGAAGAAGCATTTGATAGTAAATTATTGAGAGATGCTTCCGTTCAAGCGAAAACACACACTAATCCAATTGAGAAAAATTCCAAGTCCAGGTACCCAGAAATCATTAAAAATATGGCTTTGATTTACAACCAATTAGGAGATACCGAAAAAGCTTTAGCGGCTATGAATGAAGCAAGGGCTGAAAACCCTGATGATTTAAATCTTATACTGACAGAGGCCAATGTGCATTATGCCATGGGCAACAACGATAAGTTCAAGAGTTTACTAGAATATGCGACTGAATTGGACCCAGAAAATCCAGAACTGCAATACAATTTAGGGGTCATTGCAGCTGAGGCCAATGAACTAGAAAATGCAAAAAAATATTACACCCGTGCTATTGAATTGAATCCAAAATATGTCAATGCTTACATCAATTTGGCCGCTTTGATTTTGGGACAAGAGGAATCCATCATTGATGAGATGAATAATTTAGGTACCTCAGCTGCTGATGACCGACGTTATGATGAACTCAGATTGGAAAGAAAGGCGCTTTACTTAGAAGCGATTCCATTTTTGGAACAAGCAATGGAAATAGATTCTAATAATTTTCAAGCTGCCAAAACACTCTCTAATATTTATTCTGCTACAGGAGATGATGTTAATGCAAAAAAATACAGAACATTAGCTGAAAGTATAGCGCAATAAAAGTTCATCCTGATTTTAAAACCCAATGCATTTGCATTGGGTTTTTTTGTTTTAAACAAGTTCAAGATAGAGTGTATTTGCTGTTTTAAATGGTCTTAATTAGGCGGAGTTTATGAGAGTGTGTACGATGATCTACGTTGTAAATACCTGTTTGGTCCAATCGGTCTATACGAACTTTGCCATGGGCATGAATGATGTGGTTGTTTTTCATGATGATACCTACATGTGTGATAGTCCCTTCTTTATTATCAAAAAAGGCAAGGTCACCGGGGCTACTTTCTTCAATAAAACTTAAGGCATCTCCTTGTGTAGCTTGCTCAGAAGCATCTCGCATGAGTTTGTATCCATTGAGTCGGTACACCATTTGTGTAAATCCAGAACAATCGATGCCAAAAGGGGTTTTGCCACCCCAAAGATAGGGCGCGTTTAAGTACATTAAGGCGGTTTCAATAAGTTGCTCTTTATTTTTTTTCCCAGTCAATTTTTCACCCTCAAAGTGGTGATTGAGTAAGGCATTGGCATTTAAAATACTGCCCAAAACAATGGGTTGCAGCTTTTTATTTGCGTCCGTAATTAAATTTACTAAATCTGCACAAAATATTTCATCTTGAGAACTTAAATTGGAGTAATCAGATTTTTCAATCCATTGAAACTGTTTGTTGTCAATCCAACCTTCGTATTTATCAAAACTCAGTTGAATCTTGCTCCATTTTTTGCGATGTTCCAACACTTTGAAGCATTCGCCGTACAGCAGCTGAGAGGTCAATTCGCTTCTATCTGAAGGTTCCTGTCTTAATCCCACAATGCTATGGTTGCATAGCCCGTATTGCATTCCTTATTTAATTTCGTTTAAGAATGAGGGCTGAGGCTCCACCGCCACCATTGCATATGGCAGCAGCCCCAAGCGTTCCATTATTTTGTTCCAAAACATTTACTAAGGTCACTACAATTCGAGCTCCTGAGCAGCCCAAGGGATGTCCCAAAGAAACAGCGCCGCCATGGATATTAACTTTTGCAGCATCGATTCCCAAAATTTTCATATTGGCCAATCCAACCACAGAAAATGCTTCATTGAATTCAAAATAATCAACATCATCAATTTGTATATTGGCTTTTTTTAGTGCTTTGGGGAGTGCTTTGGCTGGAGCAACTGTAAACCACTCTGGTTCTCGAGCGGCATCGGCGTAACTTACAATTGTAGCCAGTGGTTTTAGCCCTAATGCATTGGCTTTTTCTAGGCTCATCATGACCACTGCTGCGGCTCCATCGTTGATGGTAGAAGCATTGGCTGCAGTGACCGTGCCATCTTTAGTAAAAGCAGCTCTTAGGCTTGGTATTTTTTCAAGTTTGACATTGGTATATTCTTCATCTTTGGAAACAACAATAGATGCACCTCTTCGCTGAGGAACTTCGACTGGGATAATTTCACTATCAAATTTACCCATATTCCAGGCTTCTGTAGCGCGTCTATAAGATTCGATTGCAAAAGCATCTTGATCTTCTCTTGTAAATCCATATTCCACAGCACAGGCATCTGCGTATACGCCCATTGCCTGTTCGCTGTAAGCATCGACAAGGCCGTCTTTTTGCATGCCGTCTTCAAGAGTTCCTGGACCAAATTTTTTGGCCTTTCTGGCATTGTAGTAATGAGGAATAGAACTCATGTTTTCCATGCCTCCTGCAACAATAATATCGGCATCACCTAAGGCAATACTTTGTGCCGCTTGATGAATGGCTTTCATACCTGAAGCACAAACTTTATTTATTGTAGTGCAAGGGACTGTTTCTGGAATTCCAGCAAAAATAGCAGCTTGTCTTGCAGGCGCTTGACCAGTACCTGCTTGTACGACATGGCCCATTAAGACCGCGTCAATATTATTGGGGTTCAAATTAATTTTGTCTATAGCGCCTTTGATGGCTATAGCGCCTAGTTTTGGAGCTGAAATACTTGCTAAGCCGCCCATAAAACTTCCTATGGGGGTACGGATTGCAGAAACAATCACAACGTCTTTATTCATAGTAAAAGATTTAATTTAAGTACCTCTAATTTAATTAATTTTAGGATATAAGGGATGGTATTTTTAGCTTTTTATAACAAAATGCCCTAATTTTAGAACTTTTGAGAGTCCTCTTTTATATGGACCTTATTTTAATTTCATATTGCAGTTATTTAAATATTATTAATGAATCAATTTTTAAATAAATTTTACAAAAGTCACAGCCTTATATACAAGATTTTTCTTTTTGTTATAACCACTACCTTAATTGTTTACCTGTTTCCGAAAAGCGGTACATTTAGACACAGTTTTGAAAAGGGAAAACCTTGGCAATCTGAAAATTTATACGCCCCTTTTGATTTTGCGATTCAAAAATCTAATGAGGAGATTGAAAATGAAAAAATATTAATTTCAAAAGAAGCATCTGTTTTTTTTGAAGTTGATACAGCGCTTTTAAATCAAGTTAAATTAAATCTTAAAACAGCATTTGATAAAGGTTTTTTTGATATGCCCACCGGCCCATTAAAACTAAAAATGTTTGATGTAAGCATTTCTATTTTAGATGAGTTTTACAAAGTTGGTGTTCTTTCCGAGGAATACAATTTTAGCCCAAATAAAATTATTTCAATTTTAATTGACAATACCCAAACTAAAGCCGTCGCTTACAATCAATTTTTTCCACAAACAAATTTGAATGCCTTTATTGATTCAAAATTATTAGGGACAGAAGCGGAATCATATATAACGATTTTTAAAACTATTTTCTTTGATATTGTTGTTCCTAATGCAGTTTACAATGATGCGCTAACACAATCCGCTTTAAATGAGCGTCTTGACCGAATTGCTTTGGTGCGTGGTCGTGTTGAAAAAGGGACTTTAATCATTTCCAAAGGTGAGGTTGTCCAAGGTGATAAATTGGCTGTTTTAAAATCGCTGCAATCAGAATATGAATCGCAAGTATGGACAGAGGCCAATTATGTTTGGATTTTAGCAGCCTACACTGTTTTAGTAGCCTTGGCCTTACTTATGTTGCTGTTATTCTTACGAAAGTACCGTTCAGAAATTTTTTCAAATAACACCAAGGTCACTTTTATATTTTTTAATGTTTCGTTGATGGTCCTGTTGACCACACTGGTCATTAATTTTAATTCTGGCTACATTTATGTGGTTCCCCTTTGTATTTTACCACTTATTTTAAAAGCTTTTTTTGACGCGCGATTGGGGCTTTTTACGCATGTTATAACGGTTTTACTGTTGGGGTTTGTCGTCACAAACAATTATGAGTATATGTTCTTACAGATAATTGCAGGAATTGTTACAATTTTGACGGTTTCTGAGCTCTACAAAAGGGCTAATTTATTTATTTCAGTAGGACAAATTACAATTATATATATCATTGCTTATTTTGCATTCTATGTCATACATGAAGGCAATATTGATGGCCTCAAGTGGGAAAACTTTTTACTCTTTGTACTTTGTGGTTTGGCGACCCTGTTTGTTCAGCCCCTTATTTATGCCTATGAGAAACTTTTTGGTTTGGTTTCTGATGTCTCTTTATTGGAACTTTCAGATACCAATACGCCCCTCTTAAAAGAATTATCCGACAAAGCCCCTGGAACTTTTCATCATTCTTTAAATGTGGCAAATCTTTCTGAAGCTTGTGCGAATGAAATTGGAGCCAATGCGATGTTGATACGTGTTGGTGCTTTATACCATGACATCGGTAAAATGGCCAACCCAACCTATTTTACTGAAAATCAATCTACCGGGACCAACCCGCACGACGAACTATCTCCAAAAGAAAGTGCCAAAATTATAATAGACCACGTAATCAATGGCATTGAAATCGCTAAAAAATACAAATTACCAGACCGTGTGGTAGAGTTTATAAGAACACACCATGGTACTAGCACTGTACGTTATTTTTACAATAAACAAATGGAATTAAATTCAGAATTTGATTCCTCAGTTTTCAAATATAATGGTCCCAAACCATTTAGTAAAGAAACAGCTATTTTAATGATGTGCGATAGTGTTGAGGCCGCTTCTAAGAGCCTAAAAGACCCAACATCTACAAAAATTAATTCGTTCGTAGATACTATTATTGGCATTCAAATGGATGCTAATCAATTTTTAAATGCCAGCATTACCTTCAAGGAAATTGAGTCCATAAAAAAAGTTTTAAAGCACAAGTTGGCAAACATGTACCACCTTCGTATTGAATATCCTGAATGAAGACGTTTTAGGAATTAAAAAATTAAATAAATTGTTTGCGTTCTTCCCAATGAAAAGGTACATTTGCATCCGCAATTTTATTGCACAAGTTCATTATAAATAGGAGAGGTGCCAGAGTGGTAATGGAGCAGATTGCTAATCTGTCAACGCGTAAGT
>ERZ1048068.1318-NODE-1318-length-19337-cov-4.534281_pt1 | contig 19337 bp, 16 predicted proteins | sample MGYA00383098_ERZ1048068 | MGnify/ENA primary metagenome ERZ1048068 (study PRJEB29581, sample SAMEA5548368) | metagenome | biome: marine; feature: coastal; material: water | depth 1 m | study: Short-term variability in the microbial, nano- and picoplankton... | reverse complement strand
GCAGAATATATGTATCAAGTGCCAGCACAAAGGCCGCATTATCAAAACTGTCACGAACAATAATGGATTGATCAGCCAGAGCATGACGAACAGAACCGCCCAGAACATTAGGCGTGACAAGCACCGATTGTTTCAATGGCATTTTCACATATGATGTTGTTTCTATACTTGTCGCACCAATGGGATCAAGCGCATCTGGCAGATTGATCAATCCCTGACCGAATACATTCGCCATCTGGGCTTCGGTGCAGGTTGCTATGGTGCATCCATCCGCCGTCACCAGACCATCATAATTAGCGGTTGCCAGCAAACGGGCGGCGGCTTGCCGTGGCGTCATCCCCGGAAACTGTTCCAGTAATAGCGCAATAGAACCGGATACAAACGGCGCCGCCATGGATGTGCCGGATTTACGCGAATACTGATCATCCGGTATCGCCGCATATATGCCGCCGGAATATTGATCATCACCGCCCCCCGGTGCCGTAATGCACCATGCTTGCGCGACCCCACACCGGTTTGTATAACGCGGCTCTCGCAGGTTATTATCGGCGGCAACAACCGTTAACCAGTTTTGTCTTAAATCCGGATAGTGATAGGGAAGCCCGCTGCGGATAGATACCTGATCATCGCTATCATTTCCTGCCGCCCAGACCATAATAGGGCCATTGACTTGCGCCAGTTGAAAATAGCTTTGCAATTCCTGACGCAAAATCTGATCAAGGGTTGATTTGGGAATATCGTTAATTTCATGAATCGATGCCCATGAATTATTGATTACCGGCAACCCTCTGCTTAGGGCATTGCCCAGAATGGCTGGCACCATATCATTACCGGATTGGCTTCCGAACCTTCCTTCTGCGTTTAATATCCGGTAACTGACCAGATTAGCATAAGGCGCAACCCCGTGAATGCCGCGCTGATTGCGTGCCGCCGCAATAATACTGGCGACATGCGTGCCATGCCCGAACGGATCAGTCACTCCTTGGGTATCACCCTGCCAGTCACCGCCGCCAGAAACGCGGCCATCCAGTTCTTCGTGATCACCATCAATGCCGCTATCCAGCACCCCGACAGATATGCCAGAGCCGGATAAACCGGTCGCGTAAAATGGCGTTAACCCCATTTCCCGTAATGTTGGTGTATCCACATATTCTGTTGCAGATGCATCAAAATCGGGCACCGCTGGATCAGCAATGAATGGTCTGATTTGCGGTAATGTTCCGCTTTTGGTATCGGTTGTAACGGTAAAGCTACTGCCACCGCCGCCGCCGCCGCCACAAGCCGTTAATGCTGTGCTGGCTAAAAGGATAACCATATATAAAGACTTTTTCGGAAAAACATTCAACATCTGCACCACCTAAACTATCCAAAAAGGGTATTATCGGTAACAGATGCCGCCTTTCATATGATGCAAAGGCAGGAATACGCCGGACGGAAAGTATCAGTGATACCCCTAGCGAATGGTAAAATATGATTGCGATAGCTGAAAACCGCCGTCAGCCGCTCCACGGCCGGCCTATCACGGCCTATGACGGCTTAACTGTTTATAGCGGCGTATCCGGTCATGATATCATCAATCAGATCATCGGCATGCTCAAGCCCCACAGACAGGCGGATATGACCATCCTTAATGCCAAGCAATGCCCTGTCTTTTTCATCCAGATTGCTGTGGGTTGTGGTAAAGGGATGACAGATCAGTGATTTTGCATCCCCCAGATTATTTGAGATATCAATAATGTTTAAGCTATCCAGAAAGCGGAAACACGCGGCTTGGCCGCCGGGTAATTCCATTGCAATAATATTCCCGCCATGGCGCATTTGTTTTCTGGCCAGATCATATTGCGGATGGCTTTCCAGCCACGGATAGCGGATTATGATATCCGGACAATGCTGGGTGATATATCTGGCAACATGGTCGGCGTTTGCCACCATCCGGTCAACCCGTAAGGACAGGCTTTCCAGTGATTTGAGCAAAACCCACGCATTAAACGGGCTGATCGATGGCCCTGTGCGGCAAAGAAATTTAAAAATCTGCTCATCAACCAGTTCTGATTTCCCAAGAATAGCACCGCCAAGCACCCGCCCATGACCATCAATATGTTTGGTCGCCGAATAAACCACCAGATCAACGCCATATTCAATAGGTTTCTGGCCAAGAGGCGTGGCAAAGACATTGTCAACCACCATCAAGGCACCCGCCTGATGCGCCAATGCTGTCACAAGTTCCAGATCAACCAGTTCAAGCAGAGGATTAGATGGCGTTTCCACAAACACCATTTGCGCCGGCCGTGATAAGGCATCTTCCCACGCGGTCATATCGGTGCCGTCAACCAGTTCGGTTTCAATGCCCCATTGTGGCAGAATCTGGGTTAAAATAGCATGGCACGCCCCGAATAGCGCGCGGCTGGCAACAACCCGATCACCTGATTTTAACAAACTGGCCATAGTCGCAAATACTGCCGCCATGCCAGATGCGGTCATGCGGCAGGATTCCGCGCCTTCTAGCAACGCCATGCGTTCCTGCAACATGGTAACGGTGGGGTTGCCGTAACGGGAATAAACAAACCGGTCTAAATCACCACTGAACGAATCGGCGGCTTCTTGTGCCGAGCTATAAACATAACCTGATGTCAGATATAATGCTTCTGCTGTTTCATCAAATTGAGAACGGTTCAGCCCGCCGCGTACCGCCAGCGTATCCGGATGATAGGATTTGTTTTTACTCATGCCCGCGTTCTGTTTTTAATTTGAAGACACCTATGCTTAGGGTCTTGGGGCATGTTTTGCAAGGATTCTTTGTAACGTCCGGCGGTGCAGCTTAAGCCGTCTGGCAGTTTCGGAAACATTGCGTCCACATTGCTCATAGACACGCTGGATATGTTCCCACCGCACCCGATCCGCCGACATCGGGTCTTCGGGTGGGGGCGGCATGGCTTCGCCTTTTTGCAGTAACGCCGCAACAATAGCATCCGGATCAGCAGGTTTGGGCAGATAGTCAACAGCCCCGGCTTTCACCGCTGAAACGGCCGTGGCTATATTGCCAAATCCGGTTAGCATAACGACACGGCAATCTGGCTGATTGTCTTTGAGTATCTGGACAATATCCAGACCACTGCCTTGTTCCAGTTTCAGATCAAGAATGGCATGAGTGAACTGTTCTGCCTTGATACAATCACGGGCATCCGGAATACAGGACGCTATGGTGACAACAAAACCCTTGCGCTCCATGACACGCGCCAATCGGCCTAGCAAGGATTCGTCATCATCAACGATCAGCAATTTATGTTCAGTTTTGTGCATCATCATTTTCCTATTGCTTTTATATAGGTGCAAAAATCTCAAACACAAGGTAGGCCGGATTAATCTTTATATCGCACATCAATCTCGGCGCGCGGCAGAATAAAGGTGATTTCCGCCCCGCCTTCTTTCATATTTCTGGCAACCAGCTGACCGCCCATCCCCTCAATCATGGTCGTTGCAATAAATAATCCTAGCCCCATATGCCCATCCACGCCTTTACGCGACGAATTATACGGCTCACCAAGCCGGTTGAGTACCGCGCTAACAAATCCGGGGCCATCATCGGTTATCTGGATAATCAGATGTTTTTTATCCCAGCCAACCGCGATATTAACCTTATTTTTGGCAAATTGCGCGGCGTTATCAATCATCATTTCAAGGCTATGGATAATATCCGGCCGCCGCCCCAGAATAGGCGTTTCACCAATAAGCGTATCCATTGTCTGCAAATGGATCATATCACGGATATCTGCGAATCGATCATCAATCAACCCCTGCACCAACGCCAGCGCCGCCGCGGGATCATGGCTCATCTGATCAATTTGATTAGCATCTTCGCTTAACCCGGCCAGAATCATCCGGCAGCGTTCTGTTTCCACTTTCAATGCCTTTATTTCATTGGCCAATGTGGGGTAATCCGCTTTTTCATCCAGCAATTCTGCCAGCTCATGGGTGATTAGGGTAATCGTATTTAATGGCGATCCTAATTTATGGGCGGCCACGGTAGCAAGGCTTCCTAATGATACCATTTGCTGTTCCCGCGCCATATTAAACCGCGCATCTGAAAGCCCGCGCAGAACATGCCGGGCATGGCTAGTCAGTAGCCCGGTATAAATGCCAATAAATCCAACAGCAAAAACAATAGCAACCCATAACCCGACCAGATATAGCCACGGCCATTCCGGTGACGCATCCGGCCATGGCAAGGGAATATGATAAATAGAAAGCAGGCTGGCCAGAAATGCTACCATCAGAATGAGCGCAATCGTATAGCGCATGGATAAAAGCGATGCCGATACCGCCACCGGTGCCAGCAAGAGCAAGGCAAATGGATTGGTCAGCCCGCCAGTTAAAAACAGCAATCCAAACAGCTGAAGCGTATCAAATCCAAGCAGAAAAAATGCTTCGTAATTATTAATGCGATTCCGCAATCGGCTAAACAGATAATGCCAGACACCAACAACAGCTGAAATCATTATGATCAGCAACAGCCAGAAAATGGGAATGTCAAAATCAAGTGCCAGATATATGATCATGACTGTCAGCAACTGACCGCCTAGCGCAATCCAGCGCACCATAGCCAGCTGGCCACTATCAATCAGATCATTAATCTGGAGAAAGGCATAATCCTGATGCGGCAAATCAATCCCCTGTCATTGGTGATCAGATATCCAGATTGGCTACTTTGAGGGCGTTTTCCTGAATAAACTTGCGCCGTTCTTCGACGGCTTCGCCCATTAACATGGCAAAGGATTCTTCGGCAGCGTCTTCATGATCAATAGTTACCTTCAACAACGTGCGTTGATTGGGATCAAGAGTAGTTTCCCATAACTGTTCCGGATTCATTTCGCCCAATCCTTTATATCGGGATACCTGCGCGCCTTTACGCCCCATATCAAAAACATGATTAACCATATCTATCGGGCCATTAATCAGCAATGATTTGCTACCCGCAATCAGTTGTGCCGGTTTACCAAAATGATGCTGTAATTCGCTAATCATCGGATCAAGTAGCCGGGATTCTTCTGTTGCCAGAAGCCGCGAGGTCAAATGATAGCGTTCGGTGACACCGCGCAAGGTGCGTGATATTTCCATCACCGGCTGATCATTCTTATCCGTGATAATCTGGCCTTGCCAGCCACGTTCCAGCATATCGGATAGACCCTCAAGCCGCTTGGCCAGATAATCGGCGGCTTCCGGCTTTGCGATACTGTCCTGCGTAAGAACACCGGCAATAGCGGCCTGTTCTACGACATGCGCTGATCCGACAATCCGTGCCATGGTATGTATGCTTTTGCTGGCTTTAATAGCCATCATCATTAACGCATTCAAGTCTGCACCGGCGATTTGCTGACCTTCTGACAATTCCAGCACAACGTCTTTCAATCCCTGTTCTTTTAAATATTCATCCATCGCTGGCTGATCTTTGAGATAGACTTCTGATTGGCCGCGCTTGGCACGGAATAAGGGCGGCTGGGCAATATAGAGATATCCGCGTTCGATCAATGGTTTCATATGACGGAAGAAAAACGTCAATAGCAATGTCCGGATATGGCTGCCGTCAACATCCGCATCGGTCATAATGACAATCTTATGATAGCGGGCTTTATCCGGGTCGATATCCGTGTTGCCAACCCCAGCACCGATAGCGGTAATCAGCGTTCCCAGTTCGGCCGAGCCGAGCATTTTATCAATACGCGCTCTTTCCACATTCAGAATCTTACCCCGAAGTGGCAGAATGGCCTGATTAGCACGGTCACGCCCCTGTTTGGCAGAACCACCCGCCGAATCGCCCTCAACCAGAAAGATTTCTGATTTTTCCGGGTCTTTTTCCTGACAATCGGCAAGCTTACCCGGCAGGCTGGTAATATCCAGAACACCTTTCCGGCGTGTTAATTCCCGCGCTCTGCGTGCCGCTTCACGGGCGGCGGCGGCTTCAAATGCCTTGGACACAATTTTTTTGGCTTCTGTGGGATGTTCTTCCAGCCATTGCGACAACGCTTCGGCAACAGCCTGTTCCACTAATGGCCGGACTTCTGATGATACCAGCTTGTCTTTTGTTTGTGACGAAAACTTCGGGTCTGGGACTTTTGTTGAAATAATCGCTGTTAATCCTTCGCGGGCATCATCGCCTGATAGCTGTGTTTTTTCTCTTTTTGCGATTCCGCTTGATTGGGCATAATTATTAATGACCCGCGTCATTGCTGCTCTGAAACCGGCCAGATGCGTGCCGCCATCACGTTGCGGAATATTATTGGTAAAGCACATGGTTGTTTCATGATAGGAATCTGTCCATTCCATCGCCAGCTCAACCCCGACATCTTCTTTTTCGATATTGGCGACAATCGGCTCATGCAGAGATGACCGCGACCGGTCAATCCATGTCACATATTCCCGCAAGCCGCCTTCGAATTTAAACTCACGCTGTTTTTGTTCTACCTGCCGGTCATCTGTCAGAATAATGCTAATCCCGCTATTCAGAAAAGCCAGGTCACGCAACCGGTGTTCCAGCGTGCCAAAATCAAAATCGACATTGGTAAATGTCTCTTGTGATGGCGTAAAAGTAATGGATGTTCCGGTTTCCCCGCCAGCATCACCGACAACACTAAGCGGCGAGACAGCATCACCATGCTCAAAGCTCATCGCATGGCGTTTGCCATCGCGCTTGATTTCCATATCCAGCCTTGAGCTAAGCGCGTTAACAACAGAAACACCAACACCGTGCAATCCGCCAGATACCTTATAGGTATTGCTATCAAATTTACCGCCAGCATGAAGCTGGGTCATGATGACTTCGGCGGCAGACACGCCTTCTTCGGGGTGAATTTGAGTCGGTATGCCACGGCCATTATCCGTCACTGTCACAGACCCGTTACCATTCATGGTAATCGTGACCTTGTCACAATGTCCGGCCAGAGCCTCATCAATGGCATTATCCACGACTTCGTAAATCATATGGTGCAGACCTGATCCATCATCGGTATCACCAATATACATACCGGGACGTTTGCGGACAGCATCAAGGCCACGCAGGACCTTAATCTGATCGGCGCCATATTCACCTTTGGTTTGGCTACCCTGATCTTGATCGCTCATATGCTTATCCTTCCCACTGTAATGATATCATCATTCCATGTTTGTTAACTGCCATTATATTATACTACCTGCCCTTTATCGAGATGAATGACATTGGCATCCCGACTAATTGGCGCAAAGCTGATGCTATCTGTTCCGCTAAACCAGACCTGCCCCGGCAATGCGGCGGTGAGCTCAAAAAGCGCAAGCCGTCTTTCTGCATCCAGATGCGAGACAATATCATCAAGCAAAAGCACTGGCGGCCGTGATAAGCGCTGATTTTGTAGGCGCGCATGTGCCAGAATAACCGATATGACTAGCGATTTCTGTTCACCTGTTGAGGATGTTTCGGCCATCTGGCCAGTTTGCGAATGTTGTACTTCTAACAGACTATTATGTGCGCCGGGCATATTCATCTCACCATTCTGGCGCTGGTGACGGGCGGCGGCAAGAATACGATCCTCAACATCGACCGCTGGCATATCTTTGAGCCATGATTCCGCTGTGCCGGTCATGGTTAATCGCGCCGCCGGAAAACCGGCAACAGGAATTGATGCTTCATGATCCAGCGCATCCACCATCGCCTGACGCGCCGCAATAATGGCTACCCCTGTTTCGGCAAGCTCTTGTTCAACCGCGCATAGCCAGCAATCTTCGGCGCGATCTTCGAGCAAACGGTTTCTTTGCCGCATTGCACGATCATAACGGCTTAACCGGCCAGCATGTGCCGGATCAAACGCAATCACCAACCGATCCAGAAATCGCCGTCTTTCACTGGGTGATCCCCCCAGAATACCGTCCATATCCGGGGTCAGCCATGATATCGCCAGCCGTTCGGCCAACGCGGTCTGTGATGCGGTTTCACCATCTATGCGGATCACCCGCCGGCTGTTTTCCTGTTGAATATCTTCACCGGTGCCAGCCCGGAACGCGCCCAGCTCTGTCACCGCTTCACAAGACACCGCCCAGCGCCAGCTCTGTGCTGTATCAGAAACAGATCGCTGTGCGGCTTTAGCATTTTGCATAAACTGATCACGTTTTGCCCGGCGCAATCCTCTGCCCGGTGCCATCAACGATACCGCTTCCATAATGTTTGTTTTGCCAGCACCATTTGGCCCCACAAGAATCACCATGCGGTCATCCAGTGTCAGATCAAGCTGATGGTAATTGCGAAACCGGCTAAGGCCAAGGCGACGTATCCATGCCTGACAAGTGGCATTGGCCGGATGAGGAATGGGTTGACTGGCGATCACACAAACATCCTGAACTGGCTCAGACGCGCATCGGCATCACCACAAACAGACTGGCATCATCCTTGGGTGAACGGATCAGTGTTGGGTTTGATGGTTCGGCAAATGCAAATTCCATATCATCGCCCTCAATCAAATTGGTAATGTCCAGCAAATAACGGGCATTGAATCCGATTTTGAGATCATCATCAGCCCAGCTAGCCTCAATCACTTCTGTGGCGCTGGCTTGATCTGTGCTACTTGCTGATATTGTCAAACTACCGCTGCTGAAAGTCAGCTGAACCGTGCGTGTTTTTTCAGCCGAGATTGTTGATACCCGATCAACCGCCGCGCTGAAATCAGACACCTTAACAATGGATTTGCGTTGATTATCCTTGGGGACAACCCGATCATAATCGGGGAATGTGCCATCAATCAGCTTAGTTGTCATCACAACCTGACCAAGTGCAAACCGGGCGCGTGTATCAGAAAGACCAACCTCAACATCGCCATCGAAGTCTTCCATCAGACGGAATAATTCGGTATAGGCTTTGCGCGGGATAATAACAGACGGCATCGTTTCCGCCCCTTGCGGCAAATCCATCTGGGTCAAGGCAAGCCTATGTCCATCTGTTGCCACGGCACGCAATTGCCGTTCCGGAGTTTGATGAAAATAAATGCCATTCAGATAATAGCGGGATTCTTCGGTTGAAGTCGCCATACGGGTTAATTCAATCATGGATTTAAAATCCGCGGCTGGCAGATGGAAAGCGACTGGCATTTCAGCGCTACTGATTGCCGGAAAATCATCAACCGAAAGCGTTGGCAGACGGAAAGTAGAACGTCCGGCGCTGATCTGTGCCTGACCGGTGGTATCTGCAGAAATCGTAATCTCAGAGCCTTCGGGGAGCTTGCGAACAATATCATAAAACATATGCGCCGGCGTTGTAATCACGCCTTCTTCGGCAACCGCGGCATGGGTGGTTTCCACCATATCCATTTCCATGTCTGTTGCCGTGAGCTTGAGCTGGCCGGATTCTGCCTTGATAACCATGTTGGATAAAATGGGGATTGTATTCCGCCGTTCCACCACACTCTGGATATGACCAAGCGGCTTAATCAATGCGGCGCGATCAATACTTAATTTCATGGCTAGGCCTTTCTCTTGTCTTTATTTTATGTTCTTACCAGTTTAAGCCCACCGCCATCGCCATCATGATCAGACAGCATAAATGGAACGAATGAGCCTCCCGAATAGCAAAAGATAACCATGATAATCATGAATAAATATGCATCATGATCATGCTATCATGACTTTTGCCAATAACACAATTTATAGCATGTTTTTATGCGTTAATACCACAATATAATGTGGTTTTGCCAAATTTGGGCAGACGCGTTTATGTGCTGAGCAGAGAACGGATCATAACAACATCATCAGCCATTTGCCGGTCTTCTGTCATCATATCCTCAATTTTTCGTACCGCATGCATGACCGTTGTGTGATCTCTATCACCAAAGCGGCTACCAATTTGCGGATAGGAGCAATTGGTCAGATTTTTTGCCAGATACATGGCAATCTGTCGTGGCCGGACGATATTGCGTGACCGGCGGTTGGAATGCATTTCCGTTTGACGAATATTATAATATCGCGCGACTTCGCGCTGAATAGCGTCAATTGATATCTGCGCCGAGCTTGACCGCAATAAATCGCTAAGCACTTCATGCACGGTATCAATGGTAATCGGCACATCAAATAAAGAAGCGTAAGCAGAAAGCCGGTTAAGCGCGCCTTCGAGTTCGCGAACATTCGATGTGATTTTATGCGCCAGATATTCCATCACTTTATGCGGAAGATCAATTTTTTCCAGCTCTGCTCTGGCCTGAAGAATGCCGAGCCGCAATTCAAAGGTTGTTGGATGAATATCAGCAACCATGCCCCAGTTCAGGCGCGATTTCAGCCGTTCTTCCATTCCGTTCAGATTTGTCGGGGATTTATCCGCCGATAGAATGATTTGCCGGTTCTGATCAATCAACGCATTGAATGTATGGAGAAATTCTTCCTGCGTGCTGTCTTTGCCGCTAATAAACTGAACATCATCAACCATCAGCACATCAACAGAACGGAATTGTTCCTTGAATTGCATCGTATCCCGATAACGAAGCGCCCGGATAAACCGGTACATGAATTTTTCTGCCGATAGATACACCACTTTACGTGACGGATCACGGCGCCGAATATGCCAAGCAATAGCGTGCATCAGGTGCGTTTTACCAAGCCCGACACCGCCATGCAGGAAAAGCGGATTGAAAGATGGCACATCTGATTCCGCCGCCCGCATCGCCGCCGCATAAGCCAGTTCATTCGGTTTGCCGACAATAAAATTATCAAACGTCATACGCTGATCAAGAATGCCGCCAAGCTCATCACCGCTATCGCTTTTGACCAGTGGTGCTGATGGAATGCCGGGTTCTGTTTCCAGTGACGGTTTTTCCGGCATGACAGGAATATGCTGTTTATGGGTTACTTTGACATCACGAACAGATGCGTCTTCGGCTTGCCAGTACATGCGCAACCGGTCAGCATATTGGCTGTTTACCCGCGCCGTTACAAAACTTGACCCCGACCCCAGCATAACCGTGCCCTGCTCAAGGCCATAAATATCAAGCCCTTTAATCCAGCTCCGCCAGATGTTATCGCCAAGATCAGCACGGAGCCGGTCTTGAACGCGTGTCCATTTTGTCAAAACATGCGCATCAGCTTGCATTGAGCTGGGCGTTTGGCTGGTTTGATTTTGCTTATTGCCTTCCCAGCTCATTTATAGCGCCCTTTAAATCATTTTTTCAAATCATCCCTGAATAGCAAAGACAATCACAAGCTTCGGCAATGAAGCAAAAGCGGATTTCAAAAGCTAGGTTCAAGAACAGGTAACAGGATATTCAGAAACAGATGTTAAGACCGTTATCTAATCGTCACCATGAAGTAGCATATTTCCAGAACTAGGGATGGGCTTCAAGTCAATTTATCGCTATCTAGCGGTCAAGCCCTAAAATAAAAAAAACAAAAAAAATGCGTCCATAAAATCAATACTTTGCAACCATAAGCCCGATAAAAATATTGTTTATAAAAAGCTAATTCTGATCTGCTGACCGCGCTGTTGGGACAGATTCAAAGCGATCATATTTCAGAAAAGCTAACAGAATCAGTATCCGAATCAATCAAACCTAGAAAAGAGATCAATTCAGCTATCTGAAGCATTTTATCGAATCGCAACAAAGCCTGATACCGGAGGGGTTAACGGTACGAAGCACAATAAAAAAGCCTGTCAAAAGACAGGCTTTCCTGAACGGGTAATATGTAACGGTCAATTAAGCCGCTAAACCCTTAATGGCTGCAGATAGCCGTGATAGCTTTCTGGAAATGGTGTTCTTGTGAAAGATGCCTCTGGTGACACCGCGATGCATTTCTGGCTGTGCCACTTTGAGTGCTTCGCGGGCAACTGTCTGATCACCGGTTGCAATAGCTGCTTCTACCTTTTTGATAAAGGTACGGATACGGCTACGGCGATCCCGATTGATTTCTTCAAAAGCTGCATTACGTCTGATGCGTTTTTTCGCTGATTTATGGTTGGCCATGAACCAATCCTCTTACAAATATGTCTCAAGTTCGGCGTTAATGCCTTAAACTACTGGCATTGTCAAGGGTTTCTGCAAATTTGGCTAGTATTGATACTAATGCCCATCCTTATTCTGGCATAATCGCAATTTTCCATAGATTTGCATCACCAACCCGTGCCGCCGTAATCGTCAGCTGTTCGCTTTCGCGATTCCACATCAGATCAGCGGCCACAGACCACCCAAGCGGAATCAGTGCCATATCATAATACTCATGCAGAGCCGTTTTATCCACCTTGCCAGATACATAAATAACGACAATTCGACCATCAGGGCTATCAAAAGCGAACCCCAAATCGCTTTCTATGGTCATGGTTTCCATAATTGGAACGTCACCAATCCAGCGTTGTTGCGGGGTTTCTGCCAAAACAGTGGTGGCAAGCATCACGGCCAGCCATATCATTACTATGCGTATCATCATTCATTATTACCTTATCGTTGGCATTGAGAGCAATAAAAACTCGCACGGCCAGACTGTCTAATCATTTTTATCGGCTGGGCGCAATGGTGGCAAGCCTTACCTTCGCGGCCATATACATGCAATTGTTGCGCAAAATATCCTATTTCACCACCGGGTTGCACATGGTCACGCAAGCTTGTCCCCCCGGCGGCAATGGCCTGTTCCAGCACCTGCCGGACAGATCGGGTCAGATCATTTGCCTTGGCCTTGCTAATCCGGCTTGATTTCCGGCGCGGCGTTATTCCCGCCAGATATAAAGCTTCCGAGGCATAGATATTTCCAATGCCAGCCACAACATGCTGATCCAGAAGCACGGATTTAATCGGGGCTTGCCGCTTGGTTATGGCCGCATGCAAGGCATCACCATTCCATTGATTCCCCAACGGCTCCGGCCCCAGATTTTTGATCAGCGGATGCGCATCAACCGCATCTGCCGGTATTAATGCTACCCCGCCAAACCGTCTGGGGTCATTTAATACGGCGGTGATATGGCCATTCTTTTCACCGGACTGTTGACTATCACGGCAACCGATAATCAGATGATCATGTTTTTTTGGTATGATATCCGTGATGGGTTCAGGATAAATCCGGACAGACCCCGACATGCCAAGATGCAATATCAGGCATAAATCCTGTTGCCGCGTCTTCATTTCCATTAAAATATATTTAGCACGCCGCCGCACATGTGTGATCATTGCCCCGTTTATCCGTTCTTCCAGATCAGACGGAATAGGCCAGCGCATGTTTTTGCCAGATGTAATGATATGATGGATCATTTTGCCTTTGACCGCTTCATCCAATGCCGCTTTCACGGTTTCTACTTCTGGTAATTCTGGCATTATGCCCTTCCTTTATTTATGGCACATGATATATGGTGAGGTATGACCAAAACCAGCACCACAAACCCGTCTTCGGGTACTGATGACATGCTTGTTGATTTCGGTGATCAGCTTATTCCAGCGTCAACGAAACAGCAACGTGTTAATGATGTTTTCCGTTCAGTAGCGTCATCATATGATGTGATGAACGATGTGATGAGCCTTGGTATCCATCGCCTGTGGAAAGACCAGTTAATGAACATGATCACGCCTGAACCGCATCACCAGCTGATTGATCTGGCTGGCGGAACAGGTGATATATCTGCCCGGTTTTTAAAACGCGGCGGCAAGGCGGCGGTGATTTGTGACATTAATACCAGCATGATGATGGCTGGCCGTGACCGGTCTGATCTGCAACATTTTGGTAAATCCGTGCAATGGCTGGCCGGCGATGCAAGCGCCCTGCCGCTGGTGGATTGCTCTGCTGATATCGTGACCATATCCTTCGGGCTTCGCAATGTAACCGATAGAGACGCGGCACTCAGAGAAGCTTTACGCATTCTTAAACCCGGCGGACGGTTTTACTGTCTGGAATTCAGCCATATCCGCAACCGGCCATTATCCGCCATGTATTCCATGTGGTCGGAAATCCTGCCCGGTATGGGGGCATTGATTGCTAATGATGCCGAATCCTATCGCTATCTGGTTGAATCCATTAAACGGTTTCCTGATCAGGAAACGCTGGCCGCCATGATGGGCATGGCCGGTTTCGCCCGTGTCCGGCATCGCGACTTAAGTGGCGGAATCGCTGCCATTCATTGCGGATGGAAAGCAAGCTGATGGTCTGGCATATGCTAAAGCTGATGGTTTTAGCTTGTCGTTGCGGGATGGCAAAAACACTTTCCGGCCAGCTGCGCCAGCACCGGTTAATATTCGTTTTGTTACGCATCATTGATCTGGGTTTTTCCTATCAACGTGCGCGTTATTTGCATCAGCTACCTGACTGGCTTCACCGGCTTGGTGCCGGATATGTTAAACTTGGCCAGATGCTCGCCACCCGCGAAGATATCATCGGTACCGCCATGGCTGGACGGCTAGCCCGTTTGCATGATAATGTGATGCCGCCTTGCCCCGCCCGCATGAAACCATGGCTGAACCGGATTTCAGAACAAACCGGACTTATTTTCACGCCAAACCCCATTGCCGCCGGTTCAGTCGCCGTTGTCTATAAGGCGCGTTTGCCAGATGGCACTTGTTTGGCGGTTAAGTTATTGCGGCCGGATATCAAGGCTGAGCTGATCCGTAACCTGCGGCTGATCAAACAGACATACCGGTTCGCGCAATGGCTTTTCCCCAAGCAACAGATCATCCAGCTTGATCAGGCGCTCGAACAATTTGGCCAGATCATTGATCAGGAATGCGATTTGCGCATCGAAGCGGATAATATGGCGCGATTTGCGCAGTCTATCAGAACACAGCCCGATATGATCAGCCCCGTGGTGCATTGGGAATATACCAACCGCGATATGCTGACCATGAGCTACCATGACGGATATCAAATCACGGATATCACCCGCCTGAAACAATCAGGGCATGATCCGGCATATCTGGTTCAAACATTAACACAGCTCTATTTTCAACATATTTTTATTGATGGCTGGTTTCACGGTGATCCGCATCCGGGCAATATTCTGATTGATCCGGAAGGCCGGATGGTTTTTCTGGATTTCGGGCTGACCGGACAGCTTGATCACACCGCCAGACGGTTTCTGTTATCGGTCATGATAGCCATAAAGCACCGGCAGACCGCGTTATTAATCCGCTTGCATAAGCTCGCCGGCATGATCCCCGATAGCACCAATATGACAGCATTAACCGCCGCTATTGATCAGGTATTCATGCATAGCGCATCTGATGATAAAAGCGATGATATCTTTAGCCAGATAAAAGCCGTGTTCCATATCGCTAACCGTTTTGGTATCCGCGTTGCTCCATCATGGCCTGTTCTACACAAAACGCTGATCATGCTGGACGGGCTGATTCATAAAATGGCACCAGATGGTTATTCTGAAAAAACAATCGCCGACTGGTTCACCGATTATCTGTTGCGGGACATGAATGCCGCTTTTGTTCCTCTATCTATGGTGCCTGTTTTCATTGAATGGGATCAGGCTACTGACCATGTTTTGTTAAATATGTGGGAAAATAGTAATTTTCAGCAAAATAAAGCCGCCTGACTTTACATTTTGTGAAATTATATTCATAATCTATTCACAATATGTGAAATATAACGGATATACAGCATTATGGATATGGATGCGATTATTGATGCGCTTGGCGGCGCCACGCAAGTTCAAACCCTGTTAGGGGTTGGCCCCAGCGCGGTTAGCAATTACCGGGCGCGTGGCCAGTTTCCAGAATATGCAAGAGTCCGCATCTGGCAGGCATTAAAAGCACGCGGGGTTACGGTTGATCCGGAAACCCTCGCCTTTGCCGATAAAATCAGCACTGGTGATGCCAAAACCGGACAGCATAGCCCCCATCCGAAAATAATTCCGAAATCACCACAAATCCTGCTGATCATCAGCGGCGGTATTGCGGCCTATAAATCGCTTGAGCTGATCCGCCGGATTAAGGATAAAGGCTGGCAGGTGCGATGTATCATGACCGCATCTGCCGAACAATTCATCACTCCGTTATCGGTATCGGCGTTGAGCGGCCAGACAACCTATACCCAGCTCTTTTCGCTGACAGACGAAGCAGAAATGGGGCATATCCGGCTAGCCAGAGAAGCCGATGCCATTGTTGTTGCACCGGCCACCGCGAATATCATGGCAAAAGCCGCTTATGGGCTGGCTGATGATCTGGCTAGCACGGTGTTGCTTGCCAGTGATGCCCCGTTATTGATGGCACCGGCCATGAATCCCTTTATGTGGGCGCATCCCGCCACTCAAGCCAATCAGCGGCAATTGCATATGCGTGGGGTGCGTTTTATCGGGCCTGATAGTGGTGATATGGCATGTGGCGAAGACGGTGCCGGACGGCTGGCTGACATTCCCATGATCATTGATGCTATTGACCGGATTCTGCCGGGGCAAGGCGCGCTTAATGGCATGACAGCATTAGTCACATCGGGCCCCACGCATGAGCCAATTGACCGTGTTCGCTATATTGCCAACCGGTCATCCGGCAAGCAAGGCCATGCCATCGCCACGGCACTTGCGCGTCAGGGGGCAAAAGTAACGCTAATATCCGGCCCGGTTGATATACCGCCACCAGCAGGGGTGCATCTGGTTGCCGTTGAAACCGCCCAGCAAATGCATACCGCCGCGCTTGCCGCTATGCCGGCAGATATTGCTGTTTGTGCGGCGGCGGTTGGTGATTTTTCGGTGGCTGATGCAGCTAACCATAAAATCAAGAAAACCGGTGATGATAATGATATACCAAGCCTGACGTTGCGGCAAAATCCTGATATTCTGGCAACCATAGCGGCGCATCAGATGCGGCCACGGCTAGTCATTGGCTTTGCCGCAGAAACCGATGATGTGGTAAATTATGCCACGGCCAAACGGCTTCGCAAAAAAGCGGACTGGATTCTGGCTAATGATGTCGGGCAGGATGATAAACCTGTTTTCGGAAGTGAGCATAATATGGTGCATCTGGTGACCGAATATGGGGTTGAACCATGGCCGGAAATGTCAAAAACTGATTTAGCTGATCAGCTAGTCAAACGCATTGCCAAAGACCTCACGGCGAAGGAGATATCTGTATGAACCCGCATCATTCCGCACATATGCCAGAATTAAACATCATGCCGTTGCCGCATCACGCTGGCCTGCCCATGCCGGCATATCAGACAGCATCAGCGGCAGGGATGGATTTAGCGGCGGCTATTGATGCCGATATCATGCTTGAACCAGCTCAGCGTCTGGCCATTGCAACCGGTCTGGCCATGGCTATTCCGGATGGATACGAAGGTCAGGTCAGACCACGATCCGGTCTTGCCGCCAAACATGGCGTTACCGTTGCCAATGCACCGGGCACAATTGATGCCGATTACAGAGGTGAGATTCTGGTCATTCTGATTAATCTGGGTGATGCCCCCCTCATTATCACTCGCGGGATGCGCATAGCACAGCTGATTATTGCCCCTGTATCACAAGCCAGAATTAACATAGTCGAACAGCTGGATGATACCATACGCGGCGATGGCGGATTTGGTTCAACCGGCACAACCACATCAGAATAGGGATATGCCGCATGATGAGGAAAAACAATGACGTTAAGTGATGATGATCTTTATCGTTATGCGCGCCAGCTGATTTTAAACGGTATGACAGAAACCCATCAGCGGCGTTTGCTAGACGCGCATATTCTGCTGGTCGGAGCAGGTGGGCTGGGCGCGCCTGCGCTATTATATATGGCGGCGGCTGGCATTGGGCATATTACGGTGATGGATGGTGATGTCGTGGATGCCACAAATCTGAACCGCCAGATTTGCTTTACCGCCGATGATATCGGAAAACCGAAAGCTAGCACTGCGGCCGAAGCCGCACGAAAATGTAACCCTGCGCTTACAATCACCGCCATTGATGAATGGCTGGATCATGCCGCCGCGGATCAAATCATTACCAAAGACATGATTGTTGCCGATGCCACCGATCAGGCGGCTACACGGGTGCTGATCAATCAGGCCTGTCATGATCATGGCGCGGTCATGGTATTTGCCGGTGCTAGCCGATTTGAAGGCCAGATAGCCAGCTTCCGGTCTGGGCTGAATGCTGATATGCCCTGTTTTTCATGTCTGTTTCCGGATATCAGCGGCACCAGCCAGATACCCCGTTGTTCCGAGGTCGGTATTCTGGGGCCAGTTACCGGCATGATAGGCAGCTTGATGGCGATGGAAGTCATGCGCCAGTGTTTATGGCCAGATCAAGTATTCGGCCGTAATTTATCTGGCCAGCTGATGCTGTATGACGGACTTGATTATCATATGCAGACGATAACCGTGAATAAACGTCCGGATTGTCCGGTTTGTTCATCCGGCACAACGCATTAGATCATGCCGTCAATGACGCGATCCGGCGGCGAATGGCCGTCAATATAGGTGCGGATATTGATAATCACCTTATCACCCATGCTCAGCCGGCCTTCTATGGTGGCAGAACCGATATGCGGCAATAGCACCACATTAGGCATGGCCATCAAAGCGTTGGTAATGTCTGGCTCATTTTCATAGACGTCTAGCCCGGCGCCTGCGATTTGACCCTGTGCCAGCAATTCGGTCAAAGCTGTTTCATCCACGACACCGCCACGCGCGGCATTCACCAGATAAGAATGATTAGGCATTTTGCTCAACCGGTCACGCGATAACAAATGATGGGTTTCCGGCGTATAAGGACAATTAATAGAAATAATATCCATCCGCGAGATCATCTGATCAATATCCTGCCAGTACGTTGCCTCAAGCTCTTGTTCAATTTCCGGATGAACAGGATGGCGATTGTGATAATGAATAGACATGCCAAAACCACGCGCGCGTCTGGCCACGGCCTGACCAATGCGGCCTAAACCGATAATGCCAAGCCGTTTGCCATTAATGCGATGGCCAAGCATGCCGGTTGGCGCCCAGCCGTTCCATTTCCCACTTCGGACAAGTGCGTCACCTTCGGCTAGTCGGCGCGGTACCGATAGAATAAGCGACATCACAACATCAGCGGTATCTTCGGTTAAAACACCGGGGGTATTTGTGACAATAATGCCGGCCTTGCGGGCAGCTTTCAGATCAATGTGATCAACACCAGTTCCAAAAGACGCAATCAGCTTGAGTTGCGATCCTGCGGCAGAAATAATTTCTTCATCAATACGGTCGGTAACCGTTGGAACCAGAACATGCGCGCGGGCAACTACCTGTTTTAATTCTTCGCGCGAAAGGGGAATATCAGTTTGATTAAGTTCGGCATTAAACAGCTCACGCATCCGCGTTTCTACATTATCCGGCAATTTGCGCGTTAATATAACAATATGATCTCGACTGGCCATAAACGGTTAACCCTGTAT
>ERZ1048068.1313-NODE-1313-length-19362-cov-5.810949_pt1 | contig 19362 bp, 15 predicted proteins | sample MGYA00383098_ERZ1048068 | MGnify/ENA primary metagenome ERZ1048068 (study PRJEB29581, sample SAMEA5548368) | metagenome | biome: marine; feature: coastal; material: water | depth 1 m | study: Short-term variability in the microbial, nano- and picoplankton... | reverse complement strand
AAAAGTTTTTTCATTTTTTTATAATTGGTTAATAATTTGTTACAATATAAAAAAATAAATTGTGTTTTGAAAGTAAAAAGAAACAGCGTGTATTACGTTTTATGAATTATATTTTTTCACAAATCAAAACCCATTTTTTTTGTTCTGATTTAGTAAAGAAAATAAACATATCGCCGCCGTCTGAAATGTTAAATTCTTTTTTGAGCTGTGGAATAGATTCATTAAAATTTCGGGTTTTCACATTGGCTTTTTGGCCAGTGAGTACAGATTTCAGCTTTTTTTTGTGATAAGGAATCACTTGTTTGATGCGGTAGATTTTTCCAGGAAAATCGTTAATTATTTTTAATGAAGTATAAAGGTGAGTATGTTTTGCCAACTTTTCGATATCAAATCTTGAAGTAATACATTTAAATGCTCCTGCTTTGAGTATCGAAGTATTGGGTTCATAAAGATATCCTGATGGGGTAGCGTAGCTGACCTGAGTTTTGTTTTCACTACTTATTTTGAATTCAAAAACAGGTTGTACAGTATTTAAATTAATGGTTTTTAGAATGGGCTCTTCAGTAAATCCTCGTTCTAAAATGAATAATAATTCTTTCACTTCATTTTTGATGGCAACCACATGAATTTCCTTTGTTTGAGGCAACGATTTTAGTGCGGCATGAAGATCTAACATAGGCGACAATTTGACCAAAATATTTTTACTGCAAGACAAAAATAATTCCAGATGTTTGCTTACATCAGGGCTGCAATCTTCTATAAAAAAGCGTCTATTTTTTTGTGTATCTCGCCTCGATGGATCGATATATATCCAATCAAAATAATGCTCTTTTTCTTCTAAATATTCAAGTCCATTTTGCGCTAACGTTACGATGTTGTTAACTTTCAGAGACTTAAAATTGTGCTGCACGATTTTTGATAATTTTACGTCAATTTCGCAATGCGTTACCGATTTTATTTTCTTTGAAAAATAAAAGCTGTCGACACCAAATCCACCAGTAAGATCCAATAGGCGATGTCCTTCAACCAATTTGCTTTTGTATGCAGCACTTACTTCTGATGAGGTTTGTTCGATGTTTAATTTATTTGGATAAATAATATTTTGAGCATGAAACCACGAGGGTAGCTTTTTTGTGCACTTGCTTTTGGCTTGAATTTGTTCTAAAAGTTGTATGGTTTCAATATCCAAAAAAGGGCTTCCTTTAAGCGCCAAATCTTCAATATTTGCCCCTAGATGCTCATTAATAAATGTTTGTACTTTATGCTCTAAAAGTTTTGGATTAAACATTTTGCAGCTTTTTTGTGAGTTCATAGAGTGCAATTGAAGTCGCTTGTGCGACATTCATACTGCTGTTTTGACCATACATTTCAATGTGGTAACAGTTATCCAAAATATTGAGAATATCTTCACTTATTCCATGTCTTTCGGCGCCAATTATTAATGCGATTTTTTGCGATTTTTTGAATTCAATTTTTGTCAAAGGTGTGCTTTTGCTTGTAATTTCTAGTCCAATCAATAAATAACCCTCTGTGCGTAATTTTTCAAGTTCTAAAAGAGTCTCTATTGTTTGCTCAAAATGCACTACTTTTTCTGTGGCTCTAGAAGTATTCCAAACTTTTCTGTTGAGTTCGATGGGTGGGCCGCCCAAAATAAGTTTTTCTACACCAAATGCATCAGCCAATCGAAATAAACTTCCGACATTGGTGGGGCGCAGCACTTGATCGGCAACCAAAACAATTGGAAATTTTTTCTTCACAAATTTTGAAGTATAGTGATCTAATTGCATCGTTTCAAGAATTAAAATTCAAATGCATATTTTATAATATTTGCACCCATTTTTAGCGCCTTCAAACGTATTTCTTCGGGATCGTTATGGACCACCTGATCTTCCCAGCCATCTCCAAGATCACTTTCAAATGTACACAAAAGAATGAGTCTATTGTCGTGAAATATTCCTAGTGCTTGTGGTGGCAGTCCATCGTGCTCATGAATTTTCGGAAGTCCGTTTGGGAATTTATAAGCCAAATTATAAATAGGGTGATCCAATGGAATTTCTTTTAGTGTTTTATTGGGAAATAGATTTTTTATTTGAGGTGAAATATATGATTTCATTCCATAATTATCATCTATGTGCAGGAATCCACCACCCATCAAATAAGTTTTTAGATTATTCAATGCTTCATCAGAAAACACAACATTACCATGTCCTGTCATATGAACAAGAGGGTAGCTAAATAGCGCTGGATCTTCGGGGTGCACTACCATGGGTTCTGGTGCTAATGAGGTGTTGATTTGCTCGTTGCAGAACTCAATCAAATTTTTCATTGCAGTTGGATTGCTGTACCAATCTCCTCCGCCATCGTATTTTAGCACTGCGAGGGATTGGCCATGTACTTTTGGTAAAGTACAACTTAAGAACATGAATAAAATGAAAAGAGAATTACGCATTGCAAAGTTCTATAATGTGACAAGCAACTACGGCAGCAGTTTCAGTGCGCAAGCGTGCATTGCCCAAGCTTACGGATTCGAAACCTAATGTTTGGGCAAGATTAATTTCATCCATAGTAAAATCACCCTCTGGTCCAATTAAAATCAAAACGCTTTTTTTTGGTGCGATTAGGTCTTTTAAATGAGGTTGATTTTGTTCTAAACAATGCGCTATGTAGCAAGGGTTGTCAGTTGTATTTTTTATAAAATCTGTAAAACGAGCCGTTGGATTAATTTTGGGGAAATGTGCCCGAAGTGACTGTTTTGATGCCGCATGAATGATTTTTTCAAAGCGTTCTGTTTTAACAGTTTTACGTTCGCTACGCGCACAGATAATGGGAGTAATCTGGTCTACGCCAATCTCAGTTGCTTTTTCGAGAAACCATTCGTAGCGGTCATTCATTTTGGTGGGTGCAACAGCCAAATGTATGCTGTATTGTTTTGGAGGGATAACTGTTGTTTTTGTAATTGAAACTTCACACTTGTTGTGGTTGGTGGTTAAAATTTCAGCATCAAAAATAAATCCTAAACCATTGGTAATGCGTAATTTATCTCCTATATTTTTACGTAATACTTTCACAATATGACGACTTTCATTTTTATCAAAACAAAAGTGTTTGTCGCTAGGTTGTAATTCTGAATTGTAAAATAGTTGCATCTTAATATTTATAATTTTAACCTTGCTGTTGCCATTGTGTTTTGTGAAGCAAAATCACTTTTAAAGTACTTTAAATGCCCAACAATTGCAATCATAGCGGCATTGTCGGTTGTGAATTCAAAAGCGGGAATGAAGGGCTTCCAGCCGTGTTTTTGTTCTGCATTTATGAGTGCATTTCGCACACCAGAATTGGCCGACACACCACCGCCAATTGCGATGCGGTTTATGCCAGTTTCTTTCACTGCTAATTTAAGTTTGTCCATCAAAATTCCAACAATTGTATATTGTATGGAAGCACAAATGTCATTCAAGTGTTCTTGAATAAAATTAGGGTTTTCTTTTAACTGCTTTTTTATAAAGTACAAAATAGCTGTTTTCAATCCTGAAAAGCTAAAATTTAACCCTTCAACTTTCGGTTTTGTAAAATGAAAAGCTTTGGGATTTCCCAACTTTGCACGTTTGTCTATTTCAGGACCGGCAGGGTAACCAAGCCCTAGTATTTTTCCGCTTTTATCAAATGCTTCACCAACGGCATCATCAATAGTTTCTCCAATAACTTCCATGTCAAAGGCATCATTCACGCGAACAATTTGTGTATGTCCACCCGAAATGGTCATGGCTAAAAAAGGATAATCGGGTTTTTTATACCCCTCTTTTTCAATGAAATGCGCCAAAATATGCGCTTGCATATGATTGACCTCTATTAAAGGAATATTTAGTCCGAAGGCCAAAGATTTTGCAAAAGAGGTACCTACAAGTAATGAGCCCATAAGTCCTGGACCTTTTGTAAATGCTACGGCAGATAAATCGCTTTTAGAAATACCAGCAATTTTGAGTGCCTGATCAACTACAGGGACAATATTTTGTTGGTGCGCACGTGAAGCCAGCTCAGGAACAACTCCTCCGTAGGCCTCATGAATGGATTGATTGGCAATAACATTGCTCAATACTTTTCCGTTGTGCAAAACGGATGCAGCTGTGTCGTCACAAGAGGATTCAATCCCTAAAATAAATATATTTTTTTCGTTCATTAATGTTAATGCCCTATTTATTCGTTTTCTTTGTACAAGTTTGGCAAAACTATTGCAGTGTCAACTTATAGTTTTACAAAGAAATAAAAAATGGTCGATGCATAGTGTAAAATTGGCTGTAAATTTTTTGTTTGTTTTTTGATTTTTTAATTTTATACCATTCTTTTAAGTTATTAAAACACGGTTCAACATATTTATAAAGATTTTAGCAGCAATTGTTTTGCTCTTTATTGTCTTGATGTTGGTTTTTTCTATTCCAAGTGTTCAAACCTATTTTGGGCGATATGCCACCAAACGCATCAATGAATCCTATGGAACGTCAATTAATGTTGAAAAAGTTGGTCTACAATTTAATGGAGATTTGGAGTTAAAAAATATTCTAATCAAGGATCATTTCAATGATACACTTATTGCTGTTTCTGAGTTGAACAGTTCTCTCTTAAATTTTGCAAATTTAAATGATAATAAACTCATTTTTGGTGATATCGATTTGTATGGTTTACGGTTTCATATTAAGACTTACAAAGGAGAGGAAAAGTCCAATTTGGATGTTTTTGTCGATAGTTTTGATGATGGTAAGAAGAAATCGAAAACTCCTTTTGTATTGTCTTCAAGCGATGTAACTATTTCCGATAGTCATTTCTTGCTTACTGACGAAAATAAAGAAGATAATTCGCATATTTTAGATTTTAAAGAATTGGATATCAATGCTACCGATTTCTTTATCAGTGGGCCAGATGTAAGTTTGCGTGTAAATTCATTGAGTTTTTCGGATCCGAGAGGAGTCGAAATGCACAATTTGCAGACCTATTTCAAGTATACCTTGACCTCTATGAAATTTGAGGATTTAAATATTCAAACTCTAAACTCTGAGTTGCAAGGCGATATAGTTTTCAATTACAAAAGAGAAGATTTAAAAGAATTTACAGACAAAGTTTTGCTCTCCGGAAACTTCACAAAAAGTACGGTTAATTTAGGAGAACTTAATGTGTTTTTTCCAGAGTTTGGTGCATCAGAAAACGTAACTTTTGACACTAAAATTTCGGGAACACTAAATGATTTATCACTTCAAAACCTTCGACTTTCTACCAACAGAAGCACATACATTAGTGGTCAATTTGCATTTAAAAACTTAATTGACTCCAAGTCAAAACCACTTGAAATGACGGGGCAAATCGGCCAAATGAGGTCAAAGTATACAGATTTAAAAGGGATTCTACCACGTATTTTGGGCAAAAATATTCCTTCGAATTTGGCTGCTCTTGGGGTGTTTAACTTACAGGGAAATATATTACTTTCTGGTCCTTCTATTAAAGCCGATTTTGATGCCAAAACCGAACTTGGATCGGTTGCAGCTGATCTTGTTCTTTCCAAAATAAAAACTATTGATAATGCTCAATATGAAGGGGTTATTCAATTAAATGATTTTGATCTAGGTGCACTTATCGATCAACCTAATTTAGGGCGCATAAGCTCAGATTTTTTATTGGAAGGTACCGGTTTTATGTTGGAAAATTTAAAATCTAATATCAAAGGTACATGTTCTGCGTTTGAGCTTAATGACTACGTTTATAAGAATTTAGATGTTCAAGGACTTATTGAGGATAGAGTGTTTAATGGCGCTTTGAAGGTTGATGATGTTCATTTGAAAATGGATTTCGAGGGGCTTGTCGATTTTTCAGAAGAAGAAAATATTTATGATTTTTCGGCTAATATCCGCAACGCAAATTTGAATGCACTAAATTTTGTTTCTCGCGATTCAATATCTGTCTTCAAAGGAGAGGTAGCTATGGATATGAAAGGCACAGATTTGGATGATGTTCGTGGTTTTCTTCAATTTAAAAATACGTCTTATACAAATCAAAATGAAGATTATTACTTCAAAGATTTTCAAATTTTATCAGATTTTGATTTAAACAATGTACGCACCATTTCCATTAATTCGCCTGAAATTATACAAGGAACTTTTAAGGGTAAGTTTTTTGTGAAAGAACTTCCAAAAATGTTGAATAATGCCCTGAGCGAAATTTACTTCAGAGGATCAACAAACGACATTTCCCCCAATCAGTTTATGAATTTTAATTTCAAAATTTATAATAAAATCATCGAGGTATTTTATCCGAACCTACGTTTGGGTGCCAACACTTATGTTCGCGGAACTTTGGATAGTGACCCCAAAAAATTTACTCTCAAATTTAAATCGCCAAACATCAGCATTGAAGATTATTTTGCCAAACGTATTGAAGTTCAACTCATAAACGACAATCCGATTTTCAATACCTATGTAGAGCTGGATAGTTTGAGTACACCTTATTATGATGCTAATGCATTTAGTCTGATTAACCTTACGCTAAACGACACGCTTTATATCAAATCTGAATTTAAAGGGGGAAAAGAGAATTTAGACACCTTTGACTTCAATTTATTTTACACCAATGAGGGTGATAAATCTGTTGTTGGTTTGAAGCCGTCTTTTATCAATTTTAAGAACACGCCTTGGAAATTGAATGCAAAAAACAATGCCAAAAATAAACTTGTTTTTGATTCAGATTTTAATGAAGTATCTATTCAGGATATGGATATGTCCTACAAGGACGAACACATTGTGTTGAGTGCTCAATCACAAGATTCTCTATCAGGTAATATGAATTTGAGATTCAATAATGTTGACCTTGCCAAAGTCACTCCTGAAATAGACAGTCTTCAACTTGGAGGAACTATCAACGGTAATTTAAACATTGTGAAACAAAATAAAATTTATGTTCCAAAATCGCTGCTCACAATTGATGATTTTGAGGTCAATCAATTCAATTTGGGTGCTTTTAATGCTGACATAAAAGGGAACGCTTCACTTACAAATTACGATGTAGATGTGACCATTAAGGACGACCTAAATGAGTCATTTTCTGCTCAAGGCAGTCTAGATGTTTCAGGAACCAATTCCAATCTGGATTTGCAGCTCAAATTTAAAGATTTTTTATTGGAACCACTTGATCCTTTCGGAAGTGGTGTCATTACCAATATTAGAGGAAAAGTATCTGGAACATCGTCCATAACAGGGCGTTTGCAACGCCCTCAAATCAATGGTGTTTTGACCCTTAATCAAGGGGGGATGTCTGTTCCGTATCTAAATATAGACTATGCTTTTGCAGACCGTACTAGAGTTGACTTGGTAGCTCAAAAATTCATATTTGAATCTGCCAAATTTACCGATACAGCATTTTCTTCGGAGGGAGTTTTAAGCGGTCAACTTAGTCATACAAATTTTAAGGATTGGGCATTAGACTTAGATATAGATTCAGATCGTTTATTGGTTTTGAATACAGAAGAAACCGATGAATCGTTATATTACGGAACTGGATTTGTGGCTGGAAATATCAACATTTCAGGGCCAATGAATCAGCTTTTTGTTGAAGCTAATGTTACCACATCTAAAGGGACAATTTTTAAAATTCCTCTCAACGATAATGAGATGATTAGTGAGAATTCGTACATCAAGTTTTTGAGTCCAAAAGAAAAGAAAATAGAAAGTCAAGGAAGAGATATCAAACTAGATGATATAAAGGGTGTTGAGATGGAGTTTAATATGGATGTTACGGATGATGCTGAAATAGAAATTGTAATTGATAAAGAAAATGGGAGTTCTATATTGGGACGCGGAAACGGAAGTATGTTGGCTCAGATAAATACCAATGATAAATTTTTGATGTTTGGGGATTTTTTGGTGCTTTCAGGTTATTATAATTATCGTTTCGGAAAGTTGATTCAAAAAAAATTCAAACTCGTCAAGGATGGATCATTGGTTTGGGAGGGCGATCCATTACAAGCCGAGATAAATTTAGAAGCAATTTATGATGATATTTCCGTAAATCCATCAACGCTTTTAGATAATCCAATCAATCAAACCATAGCTGTTGAAGTTATTACCAATCTTACAGGTGCACTCGAAAAACCAGATTTAGATTTTGACCTCCGTTTTCCTAATGTAAATTCTGCGCTTAATAGTGAGCTAAAAGACCGTCTTCGCGACAAGGACAAACGGAACTTTCAAGCACTTTCATTACTTGCAACAGGATCTTTTAGAAGCAAATTGGCTTTGGACTCACAAGATGCTTTTGAGTTGGTATCCGATGGCGTAACCAACATGTTGAATGATGTTTTTTCGGATGAAGACAACAAAGTAAAACTGGGCTTAGATTTAGATATTGGAAAAACAACTCCAGAATTTGAAACGGATAGTCGAGTAGGGGTAACTCTGTCCACAAAGATTAGTGAAAATGTATTGATCAATGGAAAAGTTGGTGTTCCTGTAGGTGGAGTAAGCGAAACCACTGTAGCAGGAGATTTTGAAGTTCAAGTCTTATTGAACGAAGACAGGACGCTTTCATTGAAATTTTTCAATAGAGAAAACAGTATTCAGAATTTTGGAGAACAAATAGGATATACACAAGGGCTTGGGTTGTCGTACAATATTGAATTTGACAACCTCAGAGAATTGTTTAATGAATTATTTTCAATTAAAAACAAACCCACCAACCCTGATACCAAAAATAAAAAAGACAATTCCGCTCTACCAAATTATATGGAATTCAAACAATAACGACTTGAAACCTATCAAATACTTAAGTTTTTACTTTAAAAATAAGATAGTTATTAACGAAAACGTTTGAATTTTATGTTGTATCAAAATTATGTGCTCATCCCCTCATTTATAAAGTATAAGTTTATTAATTTAGCCGCCTAAAGCTATACCGCTATGGCCAAATCAATAAAAAAAATAGGTGTTTTAACTTCTGGTGGGGACTCACCTGGGATGAATGCAGCTATCAGATCTGTAGTTCGTACTTGTGCATTTCACAATATAGAATGTGTTGGAATTTACAGAGGATATGAAGGCATGATTGATGGTGATTTCAAAGTGCTTGATGCACGAAGTGTCAATAATATCATCAACAAAGGAGGAACTTTTCTAAAATCTGCTCGGTCAGATCGTTTTAGAACTAAAGAAGGAAGGAAAATAGCCCACGAACAGTTACAGAAAATTGGTATTGAAGCTCTAGTGCTCATAGGCGGTGATGGTACATTTACAGGGGGTATGGTTTTCAACGAAGAATTTAACTTTCCAGTAATTGGTATACCAGGCACTATCGATAATGATATTGTTGGAACCAATTTTACACTCGGATACGATACTGCATTAAATACTGCTGTAGAAGCCATAGATAAAATCAGAGATACTGCAAGTTCACACAAACGCTTATTTTTTGTTGAAGTAATGGGTAGAGATGTTGGACATATAGCTCTAAATGCTGGAGTTGGATCTGGTGCAGAAGAAATTTTAGTCCCCGAAGAAGATCTTGGACTAGACCGCTTATTAGAATCTTTAGAAAAAAGCAAGCATACTGGAAAATCATCAAGTATTGTCGTTGTTGCAGAAGGGGACAAAACAGGCAAAAATGTTTTTGAACTTCGTGATTATGTAGAGGAGAACCTTGAAGGGTACGATGTAAGAGTATCTGTTTTGGGACATATGCAACGCGGAGGTTCACCTTCATGTTTCGATAGAGTTTTGGCTTCAAGAATGGGTGTGAAAGCTGTAGAATCATTAATGGAAGGAAAAAATAATGTAATGGTAGGAACCATCAACAATAAATTGGAATTATACCCTATTGACAAGGCCGTAAAGGGGCATTCAAAAATTGATACTGAACTCCTAAGAGTTTCTGATATAATGAGTACATAAATTAAACTAACTAGAAACATAAAACACAAAAATGACAAACGTAAAAATTGGTATTAACGGATTTGGAAGAATTGGAAGAATTGCTTTTAGAATTGCCTCTGAACGACCTGATGTTGAGGTTGTAGGAATCAATGATTTATTAGATGTTGAACACCTTGCATATCTTTTAAAGTACGATTCAGTACATGGACAATTCAAAGGGACTATTGATGTAAAAAATGGAAATTTAGTTGTAAATGGTAAGGAAATCCGTGTTACTGCTGAGCGTAATCCAGAAGATCTTAAGTGGGATGCTATTGGAGCAGATGTAGTGATGGACTGTACAGGAATTTTCACAACCCTTGAAGGTGCACAAAAGCACATCACAGCTGGAGCCAAAAAAGTAGCCATTTCTGCACCCTCTGCAGATGCGCCTATGTTCGTTATGGGTGTAAACCACCACGAAATTACAGCAGACCATACAATCGTGTCTAATGCATCTTGTACAACCAATTGTTTGGCGCCACTAGCCAAAGTCATCAACGACAACTTTGGTATTGTAGAAGGTTTAATGACCACTGTTCATGCTGCTACAGCAACACAATTTACTGTTGATGGGCCATCGCGTAAAAACTACCGATTAGGTCGTGCATCTCTAAATAATATTGTACCAGCATCTACAGGTGCTGCAAAAGCCGTAGGAAAAGTAATTCCAGAGCTTAACGGTAAACTTACAGGGATGGCTTTTAGAGTTCCCACAGTAGATGTTTCTGTTGTAGATTTAACTTGTCGTCTAGAAAAAAGCGCAACATTTGAAGAAGTCAAAGCAGCACTCAAAAACGCATCAGAAAACGAGTTGAACGGCGTTTTAGGATATACTGAAGAAGGTGTTGTGTCACAAGATTTTGTATCAGAACCAAAAACAAGTACTTTTGATGCCAACGCAAGTATCGGACTTAACGACAACTTTGTGAAATTAATCTCTTGGTACGATAATGAATATGGCTATTCTTCAAAATTAGTAGATTTAGCACAACATATCAACTCACTATAAATCATAGAAAAAAACACTGTTCTTTTGGGCAGTGTTTTTTTTATTAATTATTCATCATGATTTTTATAATAGACAGTGGTTCTACTAAGTGTGATTGGATTGCAATTGACCCAAAAACTGGAGCACAAGTTTTTGAAAAACAACGTACCAAAGGATTGAATCCAGCCATTATCTCGGAACAAGAGGCCTTTACAATCATAAACGCCAACAAAATACTTATCGAGCACAAGTTAGATGTTGATCATGTATTTTTTTATGGTGCTGGATGTGGTACTGTGGAAGCACCAAAAATGCTTAAGAAAGTTATCCAATCTGTCTTTACAAATGCTGTTGTTGATGTTAAAGAAGACACCTATGCAGCCATATATTCTACAGTTGGTGTAGAGCATTCTCCAGCTGTTGTATGTATTTTGGGGACAGGTTCAAATTGTACTTATTTTGATGGAACTGACATTCATCAGCGCGTGATTTCCTTAGGATATTCCATCATGGATGATGCTTCTGGGAACTATTTTGGCCGTCAATTACTGCGCGATTATTATTTTGATTTTATGCCGCATGATTTGAAATTAATTTTCAAAACACGCTACAACATGAATGATGATTTCATTAAAGTCAATCTTTACAAAAAACCAAATCCTAACGCATATTTAGCCACTTTTGCAGAGTTCTTGATTTTGAATAAAGAATCAAATTATGTACAAGGAGTCATCAAAAAGGGATTACGAGTTTTTGTTGAAACAATGATCATGCAATTCAAAGACGAAATCAAAACTGTCCCTGTACACTTTGCTGGCTCAATTTCATTTTTCTTACAACGTGAAATAAAAGAAATTGCTCAAGAATATGGGTTTACAGTTGGTAATTTTCAAAGACGCCCTATCGAAGGCTTAGCAGAATACCATGTGCGCCAAATAGAAGCGTTATAAGCGGTACTAACGCGCAGCAATTACGCTGATTTCAACATTTACAAATTTTGGCAAATTTGCAACCTCTACGGTTTCTCTGGCAGGAGCTGTTTCAGTATTGAAATAGCGTCCGTAAATTTCATTTATCTTTGAGAAATTATGCATATCAGAGACGAAAATAGAAGATTTTACAACATTTTCGAAAGTCATTTCTGCGGCTTCCAAAATCGCCTTTATGTTTTCCATTACCAAAGTCGTTTCAGATTCAATATCGTCTATTTCCAATACACCTGTTTTTGGATCAATTGCAATCTGTCCTGAAGTGTAAAGCAAATCTCCTAAAAGTACAGCTTGGTTATATGGTCCAATAGGTGCCGGGGCTTTGTCTGTAGTTATAATTTTTTTCATTTTGTATTATAAATTTTAAAGCGTTTTATCTCGCTGACGCTGTTTGTCATATTTTATATCACTCAGTATACTTGATCGAATTCCGATAAAAAAGTTCCATGAACTTCTATTGCTGAATGGAATCCATGAAAAATTCATACGCCAACTCTCTAAATCACGTTCAAAACGCAATTGAGTGTACGTAAATCCTTTGTTTTTAAAGTCGTATCCAGAAGATGCGCCAATACTCCAGCGAGGTGATAAATCTATATCACCAGAAAACATCAGTGAATGTGAAGAAATCTCACTTTGACGCCTAGAATTATTGTAATTTAGAGCATAGGCAAGACGTAAACTCCACGGAATTTTGTACTTATATAAATCTGTGGGTTCGGGCTTTTCATCTTTTGATTTGCTATTATTCAGTCGTCGATCTGCAAAATCTTGTGGTTTTCCAAATAAATCATCTGCACGACCACCACTTCTCAATGATTCATTTTTTGCGGCATCATTCTCATCAGAATCTCCCCCAAATGAATCACTAGAAAGGTTGTAACTCATGGTTAAATTTGCACTTGAAATTCGGAACAAACTCCCTCCATTATCAATGTTGAATGTATTGATTTTTCTGTTGGTATTATCTAGTGCGTAAGGGTCTAGAGTCGCGCCAAAGTTTACACTCATCTTATTGTCAAACAACTGCGTACCCCCTGACATTCGAACTGGACTCCAATTCAAAGAGTCACTAGCAATATTGTAGTTTGTTGAGAAATTCAGAGAATTTAGTAAGAATATTTTTTTTGGTTCTGTAGCTGTACTATCTTTTGGCCGAACTTTAGCTTCTAAGTTGTTGCTCAACGAAAGCCCAATGCTACTCGAAAAGCGATTTCCTGGAGCGCCAAATAACGATCCTTCAAATCGGCTATATTCGATTTGGTCCGTAGTCAATCCATCCGCACTCACCACTTCGTAAGTGTCATAATACTGTTCGAATGCCGGAGAAATATTATAACTCACCGATGGACGTAAGACATGACGAATTGCTTGTATTTTTTTGTCCTCACCAAAATCAAAAAGACCATAGATGGTTGTCCCTAAGCTTGTACTAAAGTTATAGGTGGTATAGGAGTCAAATCCTTTCAGTGGGGTCGTTTCCACTTTTTGATCATCTATGTTGTAATTCTTTTCAATGGTATTGAAAGTCCAATTATGATTAAAATTGGCACTTGTACTCATACTGAAATAGTTGAATAATTTAAAATTTGTACTGATGGGTATAGTGTGTTGTACTCCAGTTTTTGCATCATCAAACATTTCTTTTTTAAAGAATAAAGAATCTGTGGTTTGAATGCGGTTTTCGCCTCGTACATTGTATTGGAAATTAATGTTTTGAAACACTCCTTTTTTACTTCCAGTTTTTGGTGCGAATGGGAAAACACGATCTACACTCCCTTGAAATGTAGGCAACGTCATGTTGATCGTTTCTGTATTTGTGTTTTGTGAATGCGTAGCTGTAACACTAAGATTCACTTGAGGTTCGCCTTGAAAAGTCTTTGAGTAAGAAACAGAAGAAGCCAGCGTATTGTTCAGAAAGTTAGAAGTATTCAGTTGATTGATGGATTCTTGATAATAGGTACTACTCCCCAAATTCACAGAGGCAGAAAATCGTGAACTGGGATTGGACTTGCCATCTTGACTTTGATTCCAGCGCAAATTGTAAATAATGCTTTTGGAATAGTCAGGGAAACCTCTTTCGCTGTTGATTAAGTTTTCATACCTAAAACTCAGTGATCCTCTAAATTTGTACCGCACGGCATAGTTGCTTTCGAGGCGTAAACCATAACTTCCATTGGTATAATAATCACCCAGAGTGGCCAAATCAATATAATCGCTAAGTGCAAAATAATAACCGCCATTTTGCAGAAAATATCCACGGTTATTTTGTTCACCAAATGAAGGGAAAATGATCCCTGAAGTTCTTTTTTTACTTAACGGAAAAAATGCAAAAGGTAATCCAATGGGTGTGGGAACATCTGCAATAAACATATTGGTAAGTCCAGTAACCACCTTTTTTCCAGGAACAACTTTTGCTTTACGCAAAAGAAAATAATACTCTGGATTTTCTTCATTTTCTGAGGTCGTAAACTTTGCGCGTTTTACAAAGTAAACCGAGTCATTTTCTTTTTTGGTCAGTTTAGAAATAATTCTACCCCCTTGTTGTTCGGTTTTGGAATTCCATATCAATGCCTTTTTTGTTTTCATATTAAAAACAATGGAGTCGGGCTCTACGACATCACTACCTTGTTTAAAAATAGGAGATTGCGAATAATTGCCAAGAGAATCTTTAATTCGCCCAGCATAAACCAAATCTTTACCATAATCTATGATGATGGTTCCAGATTGAATATCCATGTCTTTGTACTGTACTTGTGCCTCGTTATACAAGTAAATTTGCTGTGTTTTCTGATTCACAGATGTGAAATCTTTGGCCTTGTAATTTACAATACCTTCCAAAAAACCTTTTGGCTTTGAAATACTATCGTTGGCAATCGAATCTTGCTGAATTTTTTTAGGTTCAATTTTTGGAATAGAATCCAAATTTTTTTCACCGGGTTTAGTTGGTAAACTAGGCACTTGAGTAGAGGAGTTGGGTAAGTCCTGCGCTGCGCTGTAAGTGTTAGTAAGCACTGTAAAACTAATAATAAAAAGTAGTTGAAAGTATGTTGTTTTCAATGCTTTTAGGTGTATTTTTGTATTAAATGGCCTAGTTTTTGAAGTATCAAAGTTAAGGATATTTTTGTCGTTTCTTATACTAAAACGCTTCAACAACACGCAAAGTAATATTTTGTATGCAAATTAAATCATTTTTGACAATCCTCTTGTGTTTTTTTGGATTGATTTCCCTTGCACAGTCCAAAAATAATACCAAACCCTTTATTGTGGTTTTAGATGCTGGTCATGGTGGTAAAGATCCTGGACGGCCAACATCTTATGGATATAAAGAAAAAGATATTGTTTTGGATGTTGTTTTATTGGTAGGTAAACAGTTAGAAGCTTTGGAAAATACTGAGGTCATTTACACTCGTAAAAAAGACGTTTTTTTAGAGCTACGTGAGCGTGCTGCAATCGCCAATAAAGCAGATGCAGACCTTTTTGTCTCAATACACTGTAATGCCCACGATTCTCAAGCTCATGGAACCGAAACTTTTGTTCTAGGTTTACATAGAAATGCATCTAATTTTCGTGTAGCGCAACAAGAAAATGAGGTGATCTTTTTGGAGGACGATTATGAGCAAAATTATGAAGGTTTTGATCCCAGCTCTCCAGAATCTTTCATTGGATTAACCCTATTACAAGAAGATTATTTGGATCAAAGTATTTTATTGGCGAGAACTATTCAAGACAATTTCACCCAACAGCTAAAACGCCGTGACCGTGGCGTCAAGCAAGCTGGATTTTGGGTATTGCACAATACCTATATGCCTAGTGTTTTGATAGAAACTGGGTTTATCACCAACAGAAAGGAAGGCGATTATTTGAACTCCTCAAGAGGAAAACAACAAATTTCAAAAAGTATTTTTGACGCTATTTTAGACTACAAGTCAAGTTTAAATTCAGATGTTGCGCTTCAAAGTACAGTTATTGATTCCAGTCCTGTTGCATCATCAATTTTGTTTAAAGTTCAAATTGCTGCGAGTTCAAAAAAGGTGGCAACTAAGCCCTATAACTTTAAAGGGCTAAAACCAATTTCTCGCACCCAATCCAAGAAAGTATATCGTTATTTTTATGGAGAAACATCAGACTATGAAACAGCACTGAGTATGAAGGGTGAGGCCGTTCAATTGGGATATACTTCAGCTTTTGTTGTCGCCTATCAAAATGGCATAAGAATTTCAGTTGAAAATGCCTTAAAAACTAAAACAAATTAACCATAGAAATTACAAATTAATTATTAGATTTGTAAGGCATCAAAACCTTAATAATTGAGAACAACAAAAGAAATTAAAACAGCAATATTGGTCCTTTCGGGGATTTTGTTATTCATTTTTATATTTAATTACTTAAAGGGAGAGAATTTGTTGAGCAATGCTCGAAAAATTACTGCTATTTATGACAATGTTGAAGGTTTGGCATCGTCTGCTGCTGTAACGATAAATGGGCATACAGTAGGTAAAGTTCAAGACATTAGATTCACAGAAGATGGCAGTGGAAAATTGGAAGTTCTGATGTTAGTTGATAGTGATTTTGAATTTTCTAAAAACAGTACTGCACAACTCTATGAATCGGGACTTATTGGTGGCAAAGCTATCGCCATTATTCCAGCGTTTGATGGTGCCGAAAATGCAGTATCTGGAGGTGTGCTTTATTCGTCTGTCAAACCAGGGCTCACAGAGTTAGTAAATCAGCGGCTCACTCCATTGCAAGAAAAAATTGAATCTGTAATGGTTAGTGCAGACCAACTTTTAACCAATGTTAACACTGTTTTTGATGCAGAGACAAAGACCCACCTCAAAGGCAGTATCGCTCAATTGAAACAAACTATTAGCTCGTTTGAAACCACATCCAATACACTCAATGAACTATTGGTAGACAACAAAACATCAATTACATCAACGCTAAATAACTTTAGTGAGATCTCTGAAGATTTATCTGAAGTCAGTACCACTCTAGTTGACGCAAATTTAAAAGAAACCATCAATGGACTTCAGTCTACTATAAGTAGTTTTGACGCCCTTCTGAAGGATATTGAACAAGGAGAAGGTTCGGTAGGAAAACTCATGAAAGACGAAGGATTATATAACAATTTAGAAGGTGCTTTGGGGCAACTAGAAGCACTTCTGGAGGACATGAAACTTAATCCGAAGCGTTATGTTCATTTTTCACTATTTGGTAAAAAAAGCAAGCCCTACAATACAACAGAAACACAAACAGAATTAAAAGAATAACACTATAGAATGACGCTATTGCCAAACTTTATTTTTGGGCTCATTTTAGTGGGCGGCATTGGTTTTTTTGTTAGAAATATCAATAAGCTTAAGCGCAATATAAAATTGGGAAAAAAGGTTAGTGTAGAAGGACCGTCGAAAGAACGCTGGGCCAATATGGCGCGAATCGCATTAGGGCAAAGCAAAATGGTTCGCAGACCAATTTCAGGGCTACTTCACGTTGTAGTTTATATTGGTTTTGTAGTCATCAACATCGAGGTATTGGAAATTGTTATTGATGGACTTTTTGGTACACACCGTATTTTTTCTTCCATAGGTCCATTGTACGGCTTTCTTATAGGTGTTTTTGAAGTATTTGCACTTTTAGTTTTTGTCGCAGTAGTTGTTTTTTGGTTGCGTAGAAATGTACTCCGCATCAAACGCTTTATGAGTTCCGAAATGAAAGGTTGGCCAAAACAAGACGGAAACCTTATTCTCTATTTTGAAATTGTGCTGATGGCACTGTTTATCATCATGAATGCTACAGATGTTCAATTTCAAGAGGTGAGCTCTGGAAATGTCATCAGTCAGTTTGTAGCACCATGGTTTGAAGGGTTACCGCTTCACCTCATCGAAAGAACAGCATGGTGGTTGCACATTGTGGGTATTTTAGTCTTTCTCAACTACCTGTACTATTCGAAGCATCTACATATTTTACTGGCCTTCCCCAATACTTATTTTGGAGGTTTAACTCCAAAAGGTCAAATGGACAATCTTGAATCTGTTACCAACGAAGTGAAACTCATGATGGATCCTGATGCTGATCCTTTTGCTGTACCAGATGATTCTACAGAAGAACCTGAAAAATTTGGTGCTAGTGATGTTTTCGATTTAAATAGAATTCAATTGTTGAATGCCTACACTTGTACCGAATGTGGTCGATGTACAAGCGAATGTCCTGCCAATAACACTGGCAAAAAACTATCTCCAAGGAAAATCATGATGGACACTCGAGATCGTCTGCAAGAAGTTGGACAAAATATAGACAGTAATAAAGGCACTTTCAAACCAGATGGGAAACAACTTCTAGGCGACTATATAACCAATGAAGAATTGTGGGCTTGTACAAGTTGTAATGCTTGTGTAGAAGCTTGCCCTATAAGCATTAATCCATTGTCAATTATTTTGGATATGCGCCGTTACTTAGTGATGGAACAAAGTGCAGCCCCAACAGAATTAAATACAATGATGAGCAACATAGAAAACAACGGTGCACCATGGCCGTATAATCAAATGGATAGACTAAACTGGAATAAAGAATAATTTTAATTTTAAAAATGAAACGAGAAGAAGCAGACGCATTATTACACCAAAAAGTAGAAGAAGGAGAATTGATAAGCCCTGTCCTCCCTGAAGGCGTAAAAAACTATTTAATAGATATCGATGGTACCATTACTGAAGATGTCCCAAATGAAGAACCAGAACGTATGGCTACATGTCTTCCTTTTGAAGATGCCAAAAGAACATGCAACAAATGGTACGATGAAGGACATATGATCTGTTTTTTTACCTCGCGTACAGAGGAACACAGAGCAGTAACTCAAACATGGTTAAAAACTCATGGTTTCAACTACCATACGCTACTAATGGGGAAGCCAAGAGGAGGGAACTACCACTGGATCGATAACCACTTAGTAAAAGCTACACGATATAGAGGTAAATTTACAGATTTGGTCGAAAAGGAAGTAACCATCCAAGTTTTTGATGATGGCAAAAATGGATAAAAGCGACAGATGATGAGCGAACAACTTAAAGTGCCTACTATGGCTGAGCTGCATGCACAGGGGATAGCCCCTGAAGTATTGTTTTGGGTTGGCTGTGCAGGAAGTTTTGACGATAGAGCCAAGAAAATTACAAAGGCCCTTGTAAAAATTTTACACAAAGCAAATGTTAAGTTTGCTGTGTTAGGCACCGAAGAAAGTTGTACTGGAGATCCAGCCAAGCGTGCTGGGAATGAGTTTCTATTTCAAATGCAGGCCGTCACCAATATAGAAGTGATGAATGCCTATGAGATCAAAAAAATAGTTACCGCTTGTCCACATTGTTTCAATACCATCAAAAATGAATACCCTTCTTTAGGAGGAACATATGAGGTGGTTCATCATACTCAATTTCTAAAAAGTTTACTC
>ERZ1048068.1311-NODE-1311-length-19386-cov-11.060731_pt1 | contig 19386 bp, 26 predicted proteins | sample MGYA00383098_ERZ1048068 | MGnify/ENA primary metagenome ERZ1048068 (study PRJEB29581, sample SAMEA5548368) | metagenome | biome: marine; feature: coastal; material: water | depth 1 m | study: Short-term variability in the microbial, nano- and picoplankton... | reverse complement strand
TTTGTTCGTGTTGGTCATCGCGAATGCGGTGCATGACCTGCTCGGAAGTCGCATACTCGTGACCGTAAACAGCTAGTGCAGTCTCAGCTATACCGATCTCGCGAGTGGCAACGTCAGTAATAAAAGACATGACAGCCTCACGCATCGCACCCCTAAAAATGACAGAGTAAGTCAGCGTGTCCGCTTTATTAGTAGTGAGCTTATGGATGCAGCCGCGAAGGACTTCGGGGTCGGCGTGGTAGAGCATGATGTCACAGAGATACTCATTGGCATCTGCGTCATGCAGTACAGAGAAGATCATCTTTTCGATGTCATCTTGGGGTACTACGTCCCAATCAATGTCACCGTCAATGAGATATTGCGTTGCGGTTGTCGGCTCAGCGAGCCACTCTTTAATGTATTTCATAGCATCCTCCTCAGAATGTGTAATCATCGTAATCTATATTAAATGTCCTTGTCAACAATTGTGTTAAAATAAAATCTTCTAGGCCGATCCTCCTGCTCGGTTAACTGTAAGCTGTTGTCGTGAAAGTAAAAATTGTATGTGCCTTCCCATCCACCGCTGTGTCTTTGCTTGGCAACGATGAGTTTTTGGTCTTTATGTTTGGCTAAATATTCCTGCTGCTTCTCATCTAGCTCGGTCATCTTAGCTAATTCCTTTAGCTGTTTTCGCTTCGCGTTGCTACAAGTTAGCAGGACATTATCAGCCATATCAGTAAGCGTACCTGCCCCGCGAATGGAATACTTATCCGGTATCCAGTTGTCATCAGCCTGTGGAGGCTTCCGAATGTGCGCCACCAAGATAATCCCGACATCCAAAGTCTTGGCGCAGTGCTGTAGCTTGTTGACGAACTCCGTCTCAGCCACATAATCTTGGAAGCCAGTGCCACATTTCGCGAGGGAATCAACGAAGACATACTTGCACCCCAATTCCTTCACGCAATAATGGATAATCGATAGCACTCGCTCCGGCTTAACCGTGTCGAGCTGATCGAAGATAACAAGGTTCTTATCAACGAACGCTGAAAATTCCGAAATAAAGGACTCGGCGGGTGTGCCATCCTGTGTACCTGCGGCTTGCATTAGCATGCGGTACAGGGATTCGCTCGGCTTCATTTCAAGGGACGCGAGGCAGACCTTGGATTCCTTCAGTAAGCTTAGGATTATCTCGCCACAGATAAGGGATTTTTTTGAGGCATTAGCTCCACCGAATATGGTTAACTCGCCCTGCCTTAAGCGAAACGTGTCATGCGTTTTAGGCCACGGTAGCTTAGCTCCCCATATCTTTTGGCCTTTGGATCGCTCGACCACCTCATCATGCCACCGACCCGCCGAGTGGATTTGAGAGGCTTCCATCATGCCTGTGAGTTCAAGGTACTGTTCTAATTCCAACCCCTGCGGCAGCTTCATAGCTCCACCCCCCATGACTGTTCGCGAGTAGGTGTCTGCTCCTGCCTACGTTTCTCCCATGTCACCACACAGGCTTTCCATGATTTCATCTTCTCTTTGCCGATCTTCCACCCTCGCGCCTCGTAAAACGCGATGAACATTTCAGGGTCTAGACCATTGCTGCGAGAGTCACAATACGCCCTAACTTCCTCAACTGTCGGGGGTATAGATTGTTGGTTGTTACTTGTTACTTGTATAGTTGTTGTCGTTTGCTTGTCAGTTGCTTGACTCTTGCTTGTCGCTTGCTTGCCCGAATCTTGATACTGTGAGTAGTTAGTTATTGAAATGATTGAGAATTTATTGGTGATTTGCTTGGCAATCATGTCCTCAGTTTCAAACCATCTTAGGAACGTGCGCAGACGGCGAATTGAGATGTTTAATCTGGCGCTCGCGGCATGTAATCCGAAGACCAGTTGACCCCGCTTAATCGTGAGCATTTTGCCGTTAAACGCTGTCGCTTTGTCTGTTAAGGACGCAGCCATTAGCAAGTAAATCCATAGCTTTAACGCTTCGGGTTCTTGCCACAGGAAGTTATCCTGTATCGCCCGATCTAGTCTTATCCATCCGTTCATAGTATCCCCCTCGCTTTCGCGCCATTAACTATCCGCTGCGCATTGTAAATATCTTCCCGATCCTTCTCAGTAAATGCTACCCCCTCGCGAGACCATACTGGCACTAATTCTAGCAGCCACTCGGCAGACTTCACCTCCTCGCGTGTATGCTTGCTTGCTTTGGGGGTATAGGGTGACCCATCCTGCGGGTAGATGTCCCGCCACGCAAGCCCTGCGGCCTTTAGAATGGACTCTGCGCTACAGTCCTGCGCAAAGCAGTGAAGCAATACCCGATCATCTGCCTCGCGGTATAGAATACTGAGTGAGTGAGACTTGTCATCATGGGCAGGGCATAAGGCCATAGCCTTGTTACCCTTGCGCCGAATCCCCTCCAACTTGCTACAAACTAATTCAAAATCAGACATTTATTCCCCCTTGCGTTGCAGGGGTAGAGCGGATAACCTGCCTGTGATCGCGCAATGCATCCTCCTCCCCCTTGTAGGTGTGATCAGTCCCCCTTCGGGGGGACACTTAATTTCAATCCTATCTAGGATTCCCGATCCTATCTAGGATCGCATTCTACTGTTAACCCCTTGTAGTTAGGCCATCCGAATTGCATATCTGTTTCAATCCCTAAGCATACCATCTCAGCGTAAAGTTTAGACTCCCTCGCTTCTAGCACCTCGCTCGGTTCGAGCAAAACACCGAGGGCGAATGAGCTTATAACAGCAGCCCCCACAAGTACACATTTCAGCCAAAAATTTTCTGCTTCTATATTTCTGCGATTATTTCTCATTCCATTATCTCCCTTGCGTTTTCTTTTGCCCTTGCCACTTCGGCGGGTGTACACATTTCCGCTATTTCGTGCGCGAGTTTAAGCGTATCGCCTAGCCTGTGTTCTGGCGCTGTCACGCATAGGACTAGCGCCTTGGTTAGTGCTGTTTCGTGTGTCATGTTATTCCCCTATCTCGTCATATGTCGCATAAGACTCGCCAAACGATTCGGCAATCTCAGTAAACCTTTGCACGCGATTTGCCCCGTATATTTCTGGCCTATCCCAGAACCCTGCGCCATGCCCGTTACGGGTAAGCCAAAAATCATGCCCCGCTTGAGCAATATTTTTAGGCGCTAAAACGCATTCGACTTGGCTATAGAATGCGAGACAGTCGATTATGCATTCGCGTAGAAAATCCTCGTCAATATCTGCGCCTATTGGCGGTTGTCCTTCCTCCCCTAGTTCCGTGAAGTCTACCGCTTCAAGGTACGCGCTAATAAATTCGGATTCTCTGTTATTAATTTCGATTGTATACATGTTATTCCCCTTACAGTATTGGTTGTTGGTTTAAGCGTACGATTACACTGTCGGGATCTAGCGACCATCGCTTTGCCAATTCCATTTTCACGCTAGCAAGTTCTGGCGTAGATGGTTGATAAGCTTTTATCCCGGTAAACTCGCAAAGCTTTGCCCATGTTATGAACTTAGACTTGCCGCCTTCTACTATTTCAAAATCGATCATAATTAACCCCTTGCTATGATATTAGCGTTATTGGTGCGCGATCCATGTGCAGGGAATGCGACTACCGAATCGCGATTGCTTACCGAGCATAGTTTGCAGGTCGCGCATGTTACCTCGTCCTTATACGTAGCAGGGCAAGTAATAAACTTTACCCCTTGAATCGTGCGCGTCTCGTTTCCGTGATCACTAGGCACAACGGCTGCAACGGGCAGATTGTGGCGTTTTAACTTGATCGCGTGATCTATGGTGTTAGCGGATAGATTAACCGTGAATCCTTTACGATTAGCGGATCGAATCGCTTTTATATTGTGCGCATTGTCGCGGTAATGGGTGTAGGTAAAGCCCCGCTTGCCAGTGTTAGCGGTCGCGAGTAGATCTAGGGCGCGAGAGTCTATATTCTCGCTATCCTTGCCATCGGGCATTAGATCGCCCGCTACGTTATGTCGCCACAAGGTTTTAACCTTAAGCTTGCCAATGTTATCTAGGAAGTCGGCGTAATTAGCGCCTCGCTCTCCGCTCGACACCTTATCCCAATTGAGGCGCGTGTAATAACCGGCCTCGGCATAACACCCGTTAACTCCCGCGTAAGGGCATGCCTTAGGGCAAGTGTCTCTCGCGCTTGTGGTGCAAGGTATAGCGCCTATTTTCTGATTAGATGATTTTTTTACAAATTGTATGTTCACGGTTTATCCCCTTAGGTTATACCCCTATTGCTAGGGGCAATAGTTATTAGACTTTTGCAATTAGTCGCGCGATTACCGCATCGGCATAGTTGCCGTATTCTTCATTGAATCCATTATGCAGATTACGGGCATCGATAGCGCATGATCCGATTACCTTTTCGATATCACCATCCTTGGTTGTCGCTAGTATTAATTTCGCACAATGGCTTGGTAATACTTGCGCCTCGTAAAAGTTAATCAATAGGTTTCCGGTAGTTGTCATAGGCTTGCTTAGTTGCATAGTGTGTTTCCCCTTGTGTTGTGTGTGTATTGCGTTGTCGTATAATACAATGCATTCACCATGCCAAGTTTTCAAAGCCCAATGATTACGGGGTGTGTAGCCGATGCACTGTGTATGCATACAGTGTTGAGAGTGTTACTGTGTTACCGCAAAGTGTTACCGTGTTACCGTTGAGGTGTTACCGGTAACAGATTGGTATGCATAGGGATGCTATTGATTGGGGTATTGGCTGCCTGCCCTCCCTTCACTTTTCGCCGCATGAGTTTGCTCGCGTCTAGATAAGCCTCGCGTGCGCGCGTTAAATGCTCGCGTGCGCGCGCGTATAAACAGACGGGGTCTCTCGAGGGGACGGGGGAGGTCTAGCTTGCGCGCAAATATGTATAGTTGCCCCCCAAATTTGCAGCAGGTCAAATTAAAAAAAAGAGCCAAAAAACATCCCTCTCAAACCTGCATGAATACAAGGGTTGGCGAATCTGACGATTTAATGGTTTAATACGCCAAATATTAATTCCAAAAGAGCTTCTATGTTGTGATTGAAGACACTGTTCCAGTAAAGAGAAAGCGTGGTCGTCCCCGTAAGTCGGAGATAGAGAAGCCGAAGAACCGCCCTATTGGTAGACCCAAGGGTGACCATTCGGCTATGGCTGAGATGAAGCAGAGATTCCTCGCGAGGAGGGATACCAATGCTGTGATCGAGTCTATCTTCCGAGCTGCTCAAGATGACGACCATAAGAATCAATCTGCTGCGTGGAAGCTAATCGTAGATCGTATACTGCCTGTCAGCTCGTTTGATAAGGACAAGCTAGGCGGTAAGCCTACGGTCAACATAACCATATCAGGGGTCACGGACACCGTGGTTGAACCAGAGATTATAGAGGGCGACTTCCATGAGGATTGAAGACCTGCTAATTAAACACGAGGGCTTGCGGCTAAAGCCTTACGAATGCACGGCGGGAGACATAACCATAGGCGTTGGGCGTAACCTAGAATCTATGGGCTTGTCAGAGGATGAGGTCTACTATCTCCTCGCGAATGACATCCGGCGCTGCGAGCAGGAGCTAACCAAAGCCTTTGAGTGGTTTACCCACTTGGACTCGGTACGCCAAGACGCTATGATGGATATGTGCTTCAACCTTGGTATGAGCCGTCTTCGCGGCTTTAGAGACGCTCTCAGAGAGATGTCTCTTTCTAACTACGAAGCAGCCTCGGTGGAGTTCTTGGACTCTAACTGGGCAGAGCAGGTAGGACAACGCGCTATAACCATTACTAATATGATACGAACCGGAGAATACGATGCCTAATGTAAACGGAAAGAAATACCCCTACACCCCTGCGGGAATGACAGCAGCTAAGAAAGCCAAGAAGAAGATGGCAACCAAAGCCCCTGCCCGTACTACGCGAACTACTCGGAAGAAGTAATGGCCTACACTAAACCGTCCCTTCGCGAAGGCATCAAGAAGAAAGTGATGGCGGGAACGAAGGGCGGCAAAGCAGGTCAATGGTCAGCCCGTAAAGCCCAACTTGTAGCACAAGAGTACAAGTCCAAGGGTGGCGGGTACTCTGGCGGCAAGACCAGTGGTCAGAAATCCTTATCCAAATGGGGTAAGGAGGATTGGGGTACTAAGTCTGGCAAGCCATCAACTCAGGGCAAGAAAGCTACTGGGGAAAGGTATCTTCCAAAGAAGGCTAGAGATTCTCTGTCGTCCAAGGAATATGCCGCTACCTCGCGGAAGAAGAAAGCTGACACAGCCAAGGGTAAGCAGTTTTCCAAACAACCCAAGAAGATTGCAACCAAAACCGCGAGAAGTAGATGAACCTAGATATCAGTCTCTTAGAGTGGCAGAAGAAAGTCTGGAACGACCCTACGCGTTTCAAGGTGGTTGCTGCGGGTCGTAGGACGGGCAAGTCTCGTCTTGCGGCTTATCTTTTGCTAGTCAACGCTTTGAAGTCCGATCAAGGGCAGGTGTTCTATGTAGCCCCCACACAGGGTCAGGCACGGGATATTATGTGGAATCTCCTATTGGAGATAGGCCAACCCGTGATAGAGAACTCCCATGTAAACAATATGCAAGTAAGACTTGTCAACGGCACAACTATCAGCTTGAAGGGCGCGGACAGACCTGAGACAATGCGCGGCGTAAGTCTCAAGTTTCTTGTCTTGGATGAATACGCAGACATGAAGCCCGATGTATGGGAGCTAATACTACGACCTGCGTTGACAGACTTGAAAGGCGATGCCTTATTTATCGGGACACCAATGGGTAGAAATCATTTCTATGAACTCTACAAGCAAGCCAGTTTAGGCGAAGACCCCACATATAAAGCATGGCACTACACAAGCTATGACAATGACTTACTGGACAAAGACGAGATTGATGCGGCAAAGAAATCCATGTCTTCCTTCGCGTTTCGTCAAGAGTTTATGGCATCTTTTGAAGCTCGTGGCTCGGAGATGTTTAAAGAAGAGTGGGTTCACTTCGATGAAGAAGAGCCTGATACGGGCGATTACTACGTTGCCATTGACCTCGCGGGCTTTGAAGAAGTCGGAAAAGCCAAATCCAAAAACAAAAAGCTTGACAATACCGCTATTGCTATTGTAAAGGTAGGCGAGTATGGTTGGTGGGTTAAGGACATTGTTTGCGGACGGTGGGAGTTAAACGCTACCGCAGAGAAAATATTCCAGATAGTCAGAGACTATCAACCCATATCCATCGGGATAGAGAAGGGCATAGCCAGACAAGCTGTTATGTCGCCTCTCACAGACCTGATGAAGAAGTACCAAACATTTTTCAGGGTCGAAGAGCTGACCCACGGTAACAAGAAGAAAACTGACAGGGTGATGTGGGCGTTACAAGGTAGATTCGAGAATGGAATCTGCAATCTTAACAAGGGTGAGTGGAACATCCAATTCATGGATGAAATCTTCCAATTCCCCGATGCCCTCACCCACGATGACATGGTAGACGCTTTAGCCTATATAGACCAACTGGCTAAGGTGTCTTACGCATACGACTTTGAAATGGATGAGTTTGACGTAATCGACTCAGTAGCGGGATACTAAGATGCTCGAATCAAACGAAGATCAGTTTGGCACAGAAGAGACTCTTGAGTCTTGGGTTATGGCAAAGTGTCGTGATTGGCGTGACCATTACGAAACAAACTACGAAAAGAAGTTTGATGAATATTACCGTCTTTGGCGTGGCATCTACTCTAGCGAAGACCGTAATCGCGAGTCTGAGCGATCCCAGATCATATCCCCTGCCCTTCAGCAAGCAGTAGAGTCCTCGGTCGCAGAGATTGAAGAGGCTACGTTTGGTCGTGGTAGGTTCTTTGACATGAAGGACGATATCTCTGACCAAGAGAACCAAGATGTAGTCTACCTTCGCGAAAAGCTCTTGGAAGATTTTAAGGCTAACAAGATTCGCAAGGGTGTGGCTGAGTGTTTGATTAACGCAGCGGTCTTTGGTACAGGCATAGCCGAAATTGTCCTAGAAGAAATCAAAGAAATGAAACCTGCTACCCAACCTATTATGGATGGGCAGCTTCAAGCGGTAGGCGTAAACATCTCAGACCGCACAGTCGTTAAGTTGCGACCTGTTTTACCTCAAAACTTCTTGATTGACCCTGTTGCCGTAGACGTAGAGAACGCATCAGGGGTAGCCATTGATGAATTTGTTTCACCACACGCTATTGAGCAGCTCCAAGAGAAGGGGGTATACAAGAATGTCCCCTTTAACTTTGCGTATCCTGATACAGACTTAGATCCTGACCATGAACTTACCACGCAGCCTACCGATAAGACTCGTTTAACCAAGTATTACGGACTTGTTCCCCGTTATTTGCTTGAGAATGACGATGAATACGAAGAGGTTGAAGAGCTAGTAGACAGCGAGGAAGAAGAAGGCTTCTATGTTGAAGCAATCGTAGTCATAGCTAACGGTGGTACTCTGCTGAAAGCGGAGAAGAACCCGTACATGATGCAAGACCGTCCTGTTGTGGCGTTTCCTTGGGACATCGTACCCTCTAGGTTCTGGGGTCGTGGCGTATGTGAGAAAGGTTACAACTCACAGAAGGCATTGGACGCAGAGCTAAGGGCTAGGATCGATGCACTGGCATTAACAGTTCACCCAATGATGGCGATGGACGCTACACGCCTACCTCGCGGGGCTAAACCTGAAGTAAGACCGGGGAAAATCATTCTTACCAATGGTAATCCTGCTGAAGTCTTGCAACCATTTAACTTCGGGCAGGTATCTCAGATTACCTTCGCGCAAGCAGGTGAACTACAGAGAATGGTACAGACTGCTACAGGCGCAATAGACTCTGTTGGCGTTGGCGGCTCGATTAACGGTGAAGCAACAGCCGCAGGGATTTCAATGTCCCTTGGTGCTGTGATCAAGCGTCATAAAAGGACGCTGATTAACTTCCAAGAATCATTCTTGATACCGTTTGTTACCAAAGCCGCCCACAGGTATATGCAGTTTGAGCCTGAGTTATATCCGGTATCGGATTACAAGTTTGAGGTCACCTCCTCTCTTGGCATCATCGCCAGAGAGTACGAGGTCACGCAGTTGGTTCAGCTTCTACAAACCATGTCTCCTGAGTCTCCGCTATATCCTGCGTTGATTCAATCAATCATAGACAATATGAACCTGAGCAACCGCGAGCAGTTGATACAAACTCTACAAGAAGCAGGACAGCCTTCTCCTGAGCAGCAGCAAGCACAACAAGCTGCACAGAAAGCGCAGGTGGAGTTCCAACAGTCGCAGACAAACGCACTGAACGGACAAGGCGCTGAGTCTCAAGCAAGAGCTGCGAAGATTGCAGCAGAAACTAAGGCTATCCCTGTTGAGCTAGAGATTGATCAGATCAAAGCAGTGACATCTAACCTAGCAGCAGGTGATGCGGACGACAAAGAGTTTGAACGCAGACTTAAGGTCGCTGACGTTGCGCTCAAAGAAAAGAGACTCAATTTTGATACAGTTAAGGCCATGCCGCAATGATTACCAAACGCGAACTAGAGGACGTAGTTACACAGGTAAACGCAGTCCTAGACTTAATGGACAAGCGGCTTCAGTCTTTAGAGAAGCAGCACGAGATCCTTCTTCACGAAGTAAAGAACTTTGTGCAAGCAAAGCCGAAGGCTAAGAAGAATGGATAAAGAAACAGAAAAATATTATGACGACCGTGCGGATATGTTCTTAACGCAGGGTTGGAAGGATTTTATAAAAGAGCTGAGTGCCAACGCTCTTCATATTAATTCCGTTGAGTATACGAAAGATGTTAATGATTTGTTCTTTCGTAAAGGCCAGTTAAGCGTACTGGCTGACATACTCAATCTAGAATCTGCAATGAACCATGTACAAGAGGATAGCAGTGATGTTGATAATCTTTGATTTCCAATGCGAGCAAGGCCATGTCCATGAGGCAATGGTTAATCGCGAGAAGGTAACCGAGGGTTATAGGCGTGACTGTCCTGAGTGTGGTGGTTCTAGTAGTAAGATGATCTCACCTGTTAAGTCGGTACTCGACCCCATCTCCGGTTCTTATCCGGGAGCTACTATGAAATGGGCTAAAGATAGACAGGCGAAGATTAAACACGAACGCAAGGTAGCCGAATCATAAGTCCTTCGGGGTAGCTTAGAGTTGGTCTTGTCTCCATAGGAGTTTAATAGTGGCACAAATTATTGACGAAGTAACGAGCGAGGTAGATGAAAATTTACAACAGGAAGCGGTCTCGGAAGAGGTAGCCGTAGATGACACCCCAGAGCATTATCGAGGGAAGACTCCTGCTGAGTTGATCAAGATGCACCAAGAGGCAGAGTCTCGCATCGGTCAGCAAGGACAGGAAGTAGGTCAGCTAAGAAAAGTTGTAGATGATTTCATTCTTAATCAAAGCAAAGTCAACGAACCGGAACAGGCTGAAGAGATAGATTTCTTTGCTGAACCCGATAAAGCTGTTGATAGCAAAATTGCAAACCATCCAACCATTAAACAGTTGGAGCAATTGGGCAATCAAATGAAACAAAGTCAGACGCTTTCGGCTTTACAGCAGAAGCACCCTGACATCAAAGAAGTTGCTATGGACGCTAACTTTCAAAAGTGGGTTGTCGGTAGCAAGATTCGTTCAGAGTTATACGATCGAGCAAACAACAAGTACGACTATGATGCAGCAGATGAATTGTTTTCTAGTTGGAAATCAACTCAAGACGTTGCACAACAGGCTGTAAGTGTTGAGCGCAAAGAACGTAAACAGGCTTTGAACGCAGCTTCAACGGGTGGTGCTAATGGAAGTTCAGAAGCACCGAGCAGAAAGATTTATCGCAGAAGCGACATTATTGAACTAATGCGAACCAACCCGCAACGCTATCAAGCTATGTCCGATGAGATATATAAGGCGTATCAGGAAGGTCGCGTAAAAAGCTAACCTTTGAGAGATTATTATGACTGATTCAACTTATCCAAATATGGGTGGAGCGGTAACTAACACTACTGCTGCCACATTTATTCCAGAAATCTGGAGTGACGAGATTCGCGCTGCTTATGAGAAGAACCTCATCCTCGCGAACCTAGTAAAGAAAATGAGCATGACAGGGAAGAAGGGTGACATCATCCATATTCCTGCTCCTATTCGCGGCGATGCTCACGTTAAAGCATCAGCAACGGCTGTTACTATTCAGAACAACACAGAGGGCGAAGTGCAAGTCGCGCTAGACAAGCACTACGAATACTCACGCATCATTGAAGATATTACTGAAGTGCAAGCCTTGTCTTCGCTCCGTAACTTCTACACCTCTGATGCGGGTTATGCTCTGTCGCGTCAGGTTGATACAGACCTGATGGATCTGGGTAAGTCTTTCGGTACTGGTAACGGTACTGCTTGGACTAACACTGCTGCTGCATTCTTCTGTGATGCCTCAACTGGCCTCACTGCTTATGCTGATGACACTGTTACTACTGCTGACGTTTTCACTGATGCGTGTTTCCGTGATCTGATTCAGAAGCAAGACGATGCTGACGTACCTATGGATAACCGTGCATTCGTTATCCCACCTTCACTGCGTAACGCAATCATGGGTATTGATCGCTATGTATCTTCTGATTTTGTTGGCGGCGAGCCTGTGCAAAATGGCAAGATCGGTAACCTGTATGGTATTGATGTTTACATCTCTACTAACTGCCCTATCACTGAGACTGCCGCGCAGAACTCAGCAGGTGGACAGATTCGTGCAGCAATGCTCGTGCATACAGATACTATGATCTTGGCAGAGCAAGTTGGTGTTCGTTCACAGACTCAGTACAAGCAGGAGTTCCTCGGAACACTGTATACTGCTGATACTCTGTACGGTGTCAAGACTTACCGTCCTGACAGCGGCTTCATCATGGCTGTAAACGGCTAAAGGAGATGGGGGTAGGGAAACCTGCCCCCTTATCTTATGCGTAATAAAGATCCAAAATTAACCAAGCTCGGACTAAGTGGGTATAATAAGCCCAAAAAGACCCCTAACCATCCCACCAAAAGCCATGTTGTATTGGCGAAGGTTGGCGATCAAATCAAGACTGTCCGCTTCGGGCAGCAGGGTGTGACGGGTGCAGGGAGTAATCCCAAGACTGCCAAAGACAAAGCGCGAAAGAAATCCTATTACGCTAGGCATAACGCTCAAGACTCAAGCCCATCCAAACTATCAGCTCGCTATTGGTCACATAAGACTAAGTGGTAACTACAGGAATTTAACATGGCAACGATAGTAACCAAGAACAGCTCTACCGCTTCAGCCGTACCAACTACGAGTGACTTGGTTAAAGGCGAGCTTGCGGTCAATGTAACTGACAAAAGACTATTCACAGAGAATGCGTCTACTCAGATTGTAGAGTTGGGTACTAACCCTTCTACCATCACAACCACTACTGCGACTGTATCAGGTACTCTAACAGCCAACGGTACGTTTGCTTCTAGCAACGCAGTCGTCACAGGCGGCACAATCAACTCTACGCCCATTGGTGCTACAACCGCATCTACTGTACGAGGTAGCACAGTAACGGCTACTACAGGCTTTGTAGGCGGTCTGACAGGCAACGTAGTAGGTAACGTCACAGGTAACGTCACAGGTAACATTACAGGCGTTGTTACAGGTAATGTAACTGGCAACGTAACAGGTGATGTCACTGGTAACGTCACTGCCTCATCAGGTACTTCTGCGTTTAATAACGTCACTATTAACGGTGGCTTAGACATGAATGCCGGAACATCGGCAACCATCACCAACCTCGCGTCTCCTACTAATACTAATGACGCAGCTACCAAAGGCTATGTAGATACCACAGATGCCACTAAGTTAAGCCTATCTGGCGGCACTATGTCTGGTGCTATTGCTATGGGTGCGGCTAAGATTACAGGTCTAGCCGATCCTACCGCAGCGCAAGACGCAGCAACTAAGATATATGTAGACAACTCTGTACAAGGATTAGACGCGAAGGCATCATGTCGTGCAGGTACTACAGCTAACATTACGCTAAGTGGCGCACAAACCATAGACGGTGTGTCTGTTATAGCGGGTGATCGAGTCCTAGTTAAAGATCAAACTAGCGCAGCAGAGAATGGTATATACGTTGCAGCAGCTAGTGGATGGGCGCGTTCCGCAGATGCAAATACTTGGGATGAGCTAGTCAATGCTTATAGCTTTGTAGAAGACGGTACAGCTAACGCGAACAACGGCTTCGTAGCTTCTATAGTGGCAGGTGGTACGTTAGGTAGCACAGCAGTGACTTGGATTCAGTTCTCAGGAGCAGGTCAGGTTATTGCGGGTGCAGGTATGACCAAATCAGGCAACACGCTTGATGTAGGCACTGCCGCTGCTTCGCGAATAGTAGTGAATGCAGATAACATAGACCTAGCAACAAGCGGTGTTACAGCAGCTACATACAGGTCGGTGACTACAGATGCTTATGGTCGTATTACAGGCGGCACTAATCCTACTACTGTTAGTGGTTACGGATTAACAGATGTCTTTACTAAGACAGAAATCAACACATCCCTCGCGACAAAGCTAAACCTGACAGGCGGTACAATGTCTGGCGCAATAGCGATGGGTACTAACAAGATCACAGGAGCAGGTGACCCTACTGCTGCTCAAGACGTAGCCACGAAAGCCTACACAGACTCGATACTAGGCAGTGCTACCTCAGCAGCTACATCAGCCGCAGCAGCATCTACATCCGCGTCTAATGCAGCAACCTCTGAGTCTAATGCGTCTTCTTCAGCCACCGCAGCATCCGGCTCAGCCTCAGCAGCAGCCACCTCAGCATCTAACGCAGCAGCGTCGTTTGACGAGTTTGATGACATCTACCTTGGCGCAAAAACTACAGCCCCTACAGTAGACAATGACGGCGACCCATTGGTTGCAGGTGCTTTGTACTTCAACACCGTATCAAACACGATGTTCGTCTACTCAGGCTCGTCATGGGCAGCGGCAGGCTCGGCGGTAAACGGTACAGCAGAGCGTCAAGAGTATGTGGCTACCTCTGGTCAGACTACTTTCTCCGCAACCTACGATGTGGGCTTTGTGGATGTCTACCTAAACGGCTCTAAGTTAATACCTACAACGGACTTCACGGCTACCGATGGGGCTACGATCGTTCTAGGCACAGGCGCAGTGACAGGCGACAACGTCTCCATCATTGCCTATGGCGCGTTTAACGTGGCTGACACTTACACTCAGTCTCAAGCGAATGCGAAGTTTGCTCAGGTCGCTAACAACTTGTCTGATCTGGATAGCGCAGCGACAGCTTTGACCAACCTTGGTCTTACCGCTACCGCTACTGAGCTAAACTACACGGACGGCGTTACGTCTAACATACAAACGCAAATAGACAACATTGACGCATTGCCAAGTCAAACAGGAAATAACGGTTTATTTTTGACGACCGATGGCTCTACAGCTTCTTGGGGCGAAGTGTCTGGCGGGGCATGGTCTGTTGTTGAAGAAATAACAGCATCTGCTGCAAGCACAATAGATATAGAGTCTTTCACGACAGATTACGATATTTACAAAATACTTTTCACTTTGGAATTCTCAAATACAACTAGCCACCCTTTAATCCGATTAAAAGTGGGTGGAAGTTATCAAACGAGCGGCTACGCTTATCTAAGTATACTTTATAACCCATCCAACGGTAGTTCTTACACGCAAACTAGATCAACAAGCTCTAGTAGAATTCAGCCATCAACTAATAGTTTCACGGCAGGCGACTATCTGTGGGGCTGCATTGAAGCGGGAAGCGTAAACCAGAGTGGACAGCCAAATACAATAAGCTATGATATTAATTATACACTAAGCGCAGTTCCGCAAAAGGCTTATGGCATTGCTCAGGCTAATACTGACGGTGCTTTAGAAGGTATAAGAATTTATGGCAACGTAGCAGGAACGCTAACCGGAAAAGTTATCGTTCTTGGGCTTAACAACTCAGCAGCATAGGAAAATATCATGTCACGCCATCACGCTACATCAAACGGAAATGTTCCATTTACTGCGGCAGAGGAAGCTGAGTGGGACGCAATGGAAGCTGAGTGGGCAGCAGGTGCAGACGATCGCGCCGCTGAGGAGGCTCGCACAAAACGAGACAAACTACTTGCCGAGTGCGACTGGACTCAAGTTTTAGACGCGCCAGTGGATCAAATTGCGTGGGCTACTTATCGACAGGCTTTGCGAGACATTACAGACCACGCAAACTTCCCGAACTTACAAGACACTGATTGGCCGGAGACTCCATAATGAGCAAGTCACGAGACATAGCCGATAGTGCGGCAACGATTAACTTTATTGATACTGTTACCTCCAATGTTCAAGATCAAATTGATAATCTCGACCCCCTGCCTTCACAGTCAGGCAACGCAGGCAGCTATCTAACAACAGATGGCACTAACGCTTCATGGTCTGCAATCGAGACAGGAACTATTACAGCCACAGCATCTGGCGCATTAACTGACGGATGCCCAGTGGTAGTTAATTCTAATAGCACTGTTTCAAAGCCTTATAGAAATCAACAGTCAGAATCAACAGGTTCGGCTACAGATGTTTTTGATACAACGATAGGAAATAATGATTACATATCTAGTTGTTATGTCCCAGATACTGGGGATATTTGGTTTGCTTATTCTAATAATTCAACAACAGGAACATTTAGAAGGATAAGTGTTACCGGAACTGGTATAAGTTCTGGTGCGGCAGATAATGCAATTCCATCACAGGGAACAGGCAGCGAGTTAAGATACCCGCAAATTTGTTATATAGGTAATTCTAAAGTCGCCATTGTGTTTACTGCGAATAATGATGGAAATGCGGGTTGTTGTGTTATCGCAACTGTTGCTAGTAATGGAACGGCAACATTTGGGACTATTACAGAATTTAGTTCTCAGTCTCAAGCTCAGTCTGTTGTTTACGACTCGGTAAATGATAAAATTGTGGTAGTTTACAGGGATGACAGTAATTCAGCTTTTGGAAAAGCGGTAATTGGTACTGTAAGTGGAACATCGGTAACATTTGGAACGCCGATAGCGTTTCAAAATGGTCTAAAGCCACAAACTCAATTTGACCTTAAAGCGATTTATATTCCAGAACAAGAACTTATTGTTTGTATGTATAGGTCAGCTCTTAATGGCGCTCAGGCTTATCTTGAGTCATTCTCTAGCAATGGAACAACATTAACAAATGTAGACCAAGCTTTGGTTTTTTCCGACCAACCAGAATTTTTTGACATGGCTTACGCTCCAGACAAAACACAGTTAATGGTGGTTTGGACGGCGCAAAGCGATTCAGACAATGGTAAAGCAAAAAATTATTATTTTAGCGGTGGCGCAACGGGCAAGAATTTTTCAAATATAGATTTTCACGAATGGGAAAATGGCTCTGTTAATAAAGTAGTGCTTACTTATGACCCAGATGCGCGCCATTGGTATATGGTTTATCAAAACTTAAATCAAAGCAGTTATCCATACAGGCGCTATGTTAAAACCAATGCGTTAGGAAATATCTCTACAGACAATGAAGCTGTGCTTTATAGTATCAGTAGCAACAGAAACGGAATGACTTATGACCCAGAAGAAAATAGTCATTGTTTTATTGGTTATGAAAATGCGGCGGCGCACCAAATCGGCTACGATGTTACGAATTTAACTACGACAAACTATATTGGCATTTCTAATGGTGCCTATGCAGATGGCGCAACTGCCACAGTTCAGATAATAGGTGCGGTAGACGATGCTCAAACTGGATTAACCGCAGGAAGTTTCGGATATGTTCAAAGAGACGGAACAATTGGAACATCTGCCGACAGTCCTTCGGTAATAGCCGGAACAGCAGTATCTGCAACTGAAATAATCGTGAAGGGTTAAATTATGAAAACTATTTTATTTCTAGAGCCAGACTCAGATCCGTGTTCAAAATTTATATTTGAAGATGACAAAAAAATATCGCTCGAAGAAAATTATACTCAAGTCGGCGATCTATCAGACCCAGAAGATAGATGTTTTAAGATTCTCGACTTAAATTCTAGCAATGCGTTGATTGTTGAAAATGTAACGCCGCCCGATGATTGGTACGGCTGCAAGTACAACTACGTCAATGGCGTATGGGAATTGTGTCCTGATTGGGTTGATCCTCACATCGAGCAGTAGGTAGTTATTAACAAGTACCGACGATATGTCGACAAGCGCAGAAAAGTGTACACGTTGGCTTAATATGCCGCAGGAAAATGCAGTAGGGGAAGTTACCAATGGTTGAAGACCGATTAAGCAGGATGGAAAAGAAGATCGACACTCTACAAAAAACTATAGCTGATTTGGGATAGTATTATGTCCGAAGACTTTAAGCCAATAGACTTTTCCAAATACTCAGAACTCCGTAATTTGTGGAATATGCACCCATCAAATACGGAAGGAGCTTTGTATAAAGGATACGCACCTGCCGAGGGTGAGACTGCTGAAGTTCTGAGGCGTTATACAGAACTGACTTCACAGCTTTCTGATGAGGTTGGCAATCAAAACTTTACAGAAGCTATGCTTGCTTTGGGCGGTACTAACCTAGAAGGATTAGATATTAAATCCGGCGCTACAAACTATGAAGATATGTTTAACAAGCGCGGACAGTTTTTGGCTCAAGGACGATCTGTTGAAGAAGCTGATGCTATTGAGCCTTATAGGTTGGCAGCACTTTACATGGGCGAAAGGAAGCCTGATTTAAATTATGTTCAGGCTGACAGAGCAAGGCGTTATGCAGCGCAGTACGGAACTCCTGAGCAGATCGATTATACAAATCAGCTTGCTACACAGCTAAGATCAACGCAGCCTCAAGGCATGATGAGTCAGCTTACGCAATTGAGTTCACCAATGGATATGTATCCAACAATCTCAAAATACTTTGAGCCTGAGCTGCAAAATATTCAACTCGAGAACACAAAGCAATACTTACAGTCATTAGATAATACAGGCTATCTATCACTGCTTAGCAAAATGTTTGATCAGTAGGAGTAGCAGCTTGAATCTAGTAGATTACGCCAAGACAGATCGTCATCGCGAAGCAATACAAGTTTGGGAAGAGTGTGGTCGCAACTCAGCAAGAGCTGCGGGGGTACTGGGTATCTCTCAATCAACCATGCGCGACTATGTGTCTATCACGAAGAACACTGCGGCGGCGGCAGGGTACTCAGAAAACTGGGATGCTAGTCGTCATGTTCCCGAAGGTGAGTTTGTAATTGGTCGCTCTATTTATACCTCAGATGATGAGGGTAACAAGGCATGGCTAAAGACTAGACGTACCATGTCCGAGGCAGCGCGAGATAAAGCACTGCAATCTTTCGTGGATGGCTTAACCAAGGGCGTTAAACCGTACAAGCCTAAAGCCAAACCAAAGACTAAGAAGTTTGATTCTAATTTGTTGCCGACCATAGTAATAGGTGACGCACACTTTGGCATGAGGGCTGACGCGAGAGAGACTAAGGGTAGAGACTACGACACCAAGATGGCTTCGCAAGATATGTTAGCGGCTGTTGATTACTTGGTTGATCTAGCTCCTGCGTCCGAAAAATGCCTACTGGTGAACGTAGGAGACTTCATTCACGCCAATGGTAGCAGTGGTACTACCTTTGGAGGAACGAAGCTAGATGTGGACACCAGAATAGAAGTCGTGCTTGAGACAGCGGCACAGACGTTTCTATTTGCAATTGATAAGTTGCTTGCGAAACATAAGAGCTGCGTTGTAGTCATGGCTAGAGGTAACCACGATTCTGATACTGCCATCGCCCTCGCGCTGATCTTAAAGTTTTACTACTCAAAAGAGCCAAGGGTAACCATATTAGATCCTCACGGTTTCTTTCACACCGTGCAGTTTGGTAAGAACCTATTGGCTGTACATCATGGGGATAAAGTTAAGGCTGTGAAGTTAGGCGCTATCCTTCCCAAGATGTTGCCAGAGCAGTGGTCAGAGACTGTGTACAGGAAGTGGCTAGTAGGACACATACACCACCAGAACGCCATAGAGACAGATAACGGCGTTTTCGTGGAAGCCTTTGGCACATTAGCACCACCTGATTCTTGGCATGCAGGAGCAGGATATGGCGCTTCTAGTGTAATGAATCAAGTAGTATTTCATCGTGACGGAGGCGAAGTTATACGTCACGTTTACCAAATCAGAGACTCGCGTAAAGTCCCTGACCTGACATTATAGGTGTAGTATGGATTATCAAGTCATGTTCAACGTAACAATAGCAGTAGCGGGATTCGTTGTCGGTTGGTTAGTCAATCGAGTCTTTGCATTATTGGATAGGATTGATGCTGACATGAAAGCCATACCTATTATGTATGTAGCTAAAGAAGATTATCGTGATGACATACGCGAAATCAAAGAGATGCT
>ERZ1048068.1310-NODE-1310-length-19387-cov-4.267639_pt1 | contig 19387 bp, 13 predicted proteins | sample MGYA00383098_ERZ1048068 | MGnify/ENA primary metagenome ERZ1048068 (study PRJEB29581, sample SAMEA5548368) | metagenome | biome: marine; feature: coastal; material: water | depth 1 m | study: Short-term variability in the microbial, nano- and picoplankton... | reverse complement strand
TTCAATCGCTCAGGTATGTGCAGCTTACTGAAACCACTGATGCGAGTCAAATCAACTCTTTGGAGAACACCGCCAATCAAACCACACCGTGAATTTAGCACTGCTCATAGCCCTGCAGCTGCTGTTGACCTGCGCACTGCAAGTTTTATTTTTTCAGAATATGACTTTCTGGGACGGATGGGGAATTGTGATTTTTCATGTCCTTGGAATCCTCCTGCTTCCGCTGAACACGCGTCCCATTGTGCTGATGATCATCAGCGGCATCATTGGAGCCACGGTTGACTTTTTTGCATTCGGAGGAGGAATCTTTACCTCCTCGGCGGTTGCCATGGCGTTGGTTTTACCATTCATCAATCGGCTCCTAGCCCCTCGCGAAGGCTATGAAGTCACTGACAAACCGATCATTCAAAGCATGGGCATCCAGTGGTTTTCAATCCGAACCATTGCCGCCTTGCTGATCCACAATCTCTGGATGTTTTCAATGGAAGCTGGTCGATGGGAGTTGGTTCTTGTGGGTTGGGGCAAAGCAATTACATCCTCTCTCATCTGTTGGTTCTTATTTGCCATTACCCTGCAACTCGTGCAGTCAAAAGGGAAAAGGCGATGAACCTGAGAGAACGCCAATGGATCATTGGAGCTATTTTTCTGCTGATCGCAATCATCTTCATCGGCAGGCTTGCTCACCTCCAACTTTTCTCGAGCAATCTTCAGGATTACGCCGCTCGCCTCACTCAGGAACGGGAAGTTCTAGAACCCGCCAGAGGTTTGATTTACGATCGCAACGGACAGTTGTTTTTGGACAACCAAGCAGGATATGATATTCTATTCACACCAAGACAATGCCGCTTGGGTGGCGGTATGGATACCCTCGCACTTGCAGAACTTGTCGACCTGACGTCAGCCGAAATTCAAAGAGCCATTCGCAAGGCAGAAGCTTATGCAACGTATCGCCCCTCCAGCATTCGCAAGCAAATGCCAGCTTCTGAGTATGCCGCGATCGCAGGAGAATTGTGGAAATTCCCGGGCATACAAGCTCGGAGACGATCCATTCGAACCAATGAATCAGGACTTGGCAGCCACCTCCTAGGAGAATACCGCGAAGTCGACCGCGATGACATTGAGTCCAACCTTGGCTATCAGCTCGGAGACTACAAAGGAAAGTCTGGCCTTGAATTGCAGTGGGAACATGAACTCAAAGGGAAGAAAGGCGTCAAGTTTCATTTGGTCGACATTCGAAACGACTACCGTGAATCTGCCCAGCAAGGTGAATTAGACTCCATCCCCACCCCGGGAGAAAACCTGACACTGACACTGGACATGCAACTTCAATCATACGGAGAACACATCATGCAAGGCAAACGCGGCAGCATCGTTGCCATCGAACCTGAAACAGGTGAAGTCTTAGCCATGGTCAGCGCTCCAAGCTACGGAACAGATCTTCTGACCGGTCGGATGCGCGGAGTGCATTATGACAGCCTCTTGCGCGATCCAAACAAACCCCTGTTTAACCGAACCATGCGAGCAACCTATCGACCTGGGAGCATCTTCAAGATGATTCAAGGATTGATCGCTTTGGATCAAGGGTTGATCTCGTCTCAAACCCGTATTCCATGCAATCGGTCCATCATCGGCTGCCACGGAGGACACACCAATGACAACCTTGAGGCTGCAATTGTGCATTCCTGCAATCCTTATTTTCATGAGGTAATGCGTCGTATGATTCAGCCTCGAAAAACGACAAATATCTTTACAGAAGCCCGCCAAGAACTCAATAAATGGACAGCTTCCATTGAACGCTTTGGCTTGGGCACTGATCTCGGAGGAAATTTCCCTGGGCTGCGATCAGGATCAGTACCAGACACCACACTTTACGACAAGCTATACGGCCGAAAGAGATGGGCCTTCTCGACGATTTATTCGATTTCTATTGGAGAAGGAGAGCTTCTCACCACACCACTGCACATGGCAAATCTTGCGGCCATACTTGCCAATCGCGGTGCATTTAGAACGCCTCATGTGGTTCAATCAATCGGATCGAACGGCAAACCGTCTGGGACAGACTCATTGGTTCGGACTGGGATTTCACGGGAGCTTTTTGAGCCTGTCATCAAAGCCATGAATGCGGTTACAGAGTCAGACGAAGGCACTGCACCGCTTGCCCGTGTGCCGGGAATAAAGGTCTGTGGCAAAACAGGAACCGTTCAAGATTCAAAAGGAAACCACTCGGTTTTCATCGCTTTCGCTCCAGCCGAAAATCCGAGGATCGCATTAAGTGTTTACGTGGAAAATGCAGGCGCAGGAGGAGATTGGGCCGCTCCAATTGCCAGTCTCATGATGGAAAAATACCTCAAAGGGAACGTAGAACAAGCAGATAAAGAGTTGCGGGTTGTCCGGGGCACGTATCCATTCGCCAACGCAAAGCAATGAGAAGAACAGCTCCCATATTGCAGCGCATTGATTGGATTACGATTGGTCTCGTGCTCACCTTTATGGCCATGGGACTGCTAAACATCGCGAGTTCCACCAGTGGCGCTGAAACTGTTGAATGGTTCGACCTCAATAGCAAAGTTGGCAAACAGTTCATTTGGGTGTTTATCGCTCTCGCAATTGCAGCGGTTACGCTCATTGTTGAAGGCGAATTTTTCATCCGCACCACTGTCCTTCACTACGTGGTGAACATTGTTCTTCTCATCGCAGTTCTGCTTATTGGTAAAACCGTGGGGGGTGCCAAATCTTGGTTTGGAATCGGGTCGGTGAGTCTGCAACCGTCTGAATTCGCCAAAACAGGCACTGCACTCATGTTGGCCTGGCTGCTCAGCCGAAGCGATGGAAAAATCAGAGATACCAAAACACTGGTGCAATCGGTATTGATCGTTTGCATTCCGGCAGCTTTGATCATGCTTCAGCCCGACGCTGGAACGGTCCTTGTCTATGGTGGATTGATTTTCGCATTCTACCGAGAAGGATTATCTGGAAACGTGCTCATTGCCGTTTTCTGTGCCTTGCTACTGCTGATTGCAACGATATTAACGGGATCATCTTCCTACGATTATCCCGGACTTGGCACACAGTCTGCAATCGGTTGGCTCTGGCTCATCCTGATCTTCCTCGGTGCTCTGATTTGGAAGTTGATTCCCGGATGGGTAGTTCCGCGGAACCGTAAACGCGTGAGAAAGGCGACTCTGGTTTCCTTCACGTTGGCATTGGCATTCAGCGCAGGTGTTCATAGTGGCCTGGAGGGCATGCTCAAGACACACCAAAAGGAGCGGATTTATGTTTTGTTCGGAATCGATGTAGGCAATCCTGATGCCGACTATAACATTCGCCATGCCAAAGCTGCTGTAAGTTCGGGAAGTTGGACTGGCACAGGATTTCTCCAAGGTCCCATGACCGCTTATGGTTTTGTTCCTGAACAAGAGACAGACTTTATTTTTTGTACCATAGGCGAAGAATGGGGCTTTCTGGGAAGCACATTGGCTATCCTTTTGTACACCATGCTTCTGCTCCGAATACTTGTCCTCGCTGAACGACAAAGGAGTGATTTTACCCGAATCTATGCATACGCTGTTGCCAGCATTCTATTCATGCACTTCTTAATCAATGTGGGCATGGTGCTCGGTCTCGCTCCAGTCATTGGAATTCCTTTGCCTTTTATCAGCGCTGGTGGTTCTTCCTTGGTTGGATTCACCATTCTGATCGCCATCCTGCTGCGGCTGGATGCCGAACGTTCATATGTTTTGCGATAAATAGTTTAATCTTAAAAAAAAGCATTTTAGCAGAACTTTATAGTAATTTTGTCGTATATTTACTTGTGTCACATTCCCGAATACATTTTAACCCATTGCACTAGGATTCAACCCCAAAGCAATGGGATTTTTCATGTCATTTGGTGTGCGCCGCAAAACAACAAAACCAAAAGCCCCGCTGAGAAGCGGGGCTTTTTTAATGCTATGCGATTGATGCTTACAAGCCCAGCAAAACCTCCGCAGGGTTTTTCCCCATGAACAGGAGGCGCTCAGGTTGTTCAATCATTTCCTTGATGGCGTACAAAAACCCAACGCTTTCCTTTCCATCAATGATCCGGTGATCGTAGCTTAAGGCTACATACATCACAGGCCTCACTTCCACTTTTCCATTGACGGCGACCGGCCGCTCCACAATGTTATGCATCCCCAGAATTGCGCTTTGTGGTGGATTGATGATTGGCGTGGACAGCATCGAACCGAATACACCTCCATTGGTAATGGTGAATGTCCCCCCTTGCATCTCATCAATCCCCAGCTCTCCGTCACGTGCTCGAATGGCCAATCGCTTAATTTCAGCCTCAATTTGAGCCAAATTCATGGACTCCGCATTCCGCACCACAGGCACCATCAAGCCCTTTGGTGAGCTCACAGCAATACCGATGTCGGCGTAATCGGGGACAATGACCTCCTTTCCATCGATCATGCCATTGACCGTTGGAAACTGAGCAATGGCGTGCGTCACTGCTTTCGTAAAGAAGCTCATGAAGCCAAGTCCAACACCATGTGATTCTCGAAAGGCATCTTTGTATTTCGCGCGAAGATCCATGACCGGTTTCATGTCCACCTCATTGAAAGTGGTCAACATAGCCGTTTCATTCTTGACACCCACCAAACGTTCAGCGACTTTGCGTCGGAGCATCGACATTTTTTCACGGCGAACCTCCCGACTTCCGCCCCAAGTTTGTGTGGCGTTCACATCAAAACCAGCCGCCATCGCAGCAGCAACATCTTGTTGCAGAATTCGCCCATCCCGACCCGTTCCGCTTACTTGATTTGCGGCAACTCCATGATCGGACATCATTTTTCGAGCCGCTGGTGAAGGGTGTTTATCCGCGTGACTCTTTGCAGGTGCCACAGCCGGATTCGGATTGTCTTGTTTCGCAGCAGGTGCCGATGCAGGCGCGGGTGCAGGTGCAGGCGCAGGAGCTGCTTTCGGTTTAATCTGCTTGCCTTCGGGAGCTTTCGCCGACGTATCAATCAGACAACATACCGCTCCGACTTCAATGACATCGCCCTCCTCAGCCTTGAGCGTGATGATCCCTGCCTCTTCTGCGGGAAGTTCCAACGTTGCCTTGTCTGAGTCTACCTCAGCAATCGCTTGATCCTTTTCGACATAATCGCCATCGGACACAAGCCATGTTGCAATTTCTACCTCACTGATGGACTCCCCTGGACTGGGGACTTTCATTTCTAGCTTTGACATCGCTATTCAAATTGTTTTTTGATCGCTCCTATATCGTGCAATTAACAACGCATCATCCACATATGGAGACGCGCCCAACATGATTTCTCAACCGTTCGTATGCGCAAAAACTTCATCCAGAATCGCTTCCTGACGAAGTTTGTGTACATCGGACGAACCTGAAGCAGGGCTAGCACTTGTACTTCGAGCGATAACACTGAGTGGAACAGTCGTGAAGTTTTGGAGCATGAATGACCAAGCACCCATATTCTTCGGCTCTTCTTGAACCCAAATGTAATTGGCATCCGCGCCATACTTTTCGACCACTGCAGCCAATTCCACTTGCGGCAACGGGTGGATTTGCTCAACCCGAATCAGGGCGATGTTCAGCGCTGGATTTTCATCCAATCGCTCCACCAAGTCGTAGTATATTTTGCCGGAGCAAAGCACCACTGTATTCACTTTGCTTGCGCCAGATTTGTCACTCATACGCGGATCATCCAATACTTTTTGGAAGCCCCCTGAAGCCATTTCAGATAATTTCGAAACCGCTTTTGGATAACGCAATAGTTTTTTGGGTGTGAAAATGACCAGTGGCTTTCGGTAGTTCAACTTGACTTGGCGGCGAAGAAGATGAAAATAATTGGACGGCTCTGTGATGTTGCAAATGAACATGTTCTCACCACTCCCCAACTGCAAGAAGCGTTCCATGCGCCCAGAACTGTGTTCGGACCCCATGCCTTCGTAGCCATGTGGCAAAAGCAGGGTTAAGCCATTCATGGTTCTCCACTTGTCCTCTGCTGCACTCAAAAATTGATCAAATAGAATTTGCGCGCCATTGTTGAAGTCTCCAAACTGAGCTTCCCAAATCGTCAGCCCATTCGGCGTTGCAAACGCGTAGCCGTAATCAAACCCTGCTACAGCATATTCACTCAGCAAACTATTGTAAATAGTGAGATTCGCCTGTCCTTTCCGAAGGTGATTGAGCGGAATGATTTCCTCTTCACTGTCCTCCGTCTTGACCACAGCGTGGCGGTGCGAAAACGTACCGCGCTCAACATCTTGACCGCTGATGCGAACCGGGTGGCCTTCCACCAGTAAGGTCGCGTATGCCAGCAATTCTCCCAGAGCCCAGTCGAGACGATCCTCTTCTACCATCTTGAGGCGATCGCGCATAAGTCGTGCTACTTTTCTGTAGATCTTCTTGCCTTCCGGCAAAGTTGACATCGCAATGGCAAGCTCTTTTAATTTTTTCTCAGCAATGCTCGTTTTGGGAGTGACAACCAACGCTTTTTCGTCAGCAGCCTTGTATCCTTTCCATAGATCACCCAAAAAGTCCTCCACCTGAGCGACTTCTCGTTTCTGAGCGTTTTGGTAGGCCCTCTCAAGCAACTGGTGCTGATCATTTCGAATGGACTCGACTTGCGCCTCTTCCATGCTGCCGTCGGCAAGCAAACGTTCGATGTAAATCTGGAGTGGATTGGGATGTTTCGAAATAGCCTTGTACAACTGAGGCTGAGTAAACATGGGTTCGTCGCCCTCGTTGTGTCCGTATTTTCGGTAGCCCAACAAATCGATAAACACATCGCGGTTCCAACGCTGCCGATACGCCAATGCAATTCGCATAACCTGAACAACCGCCTCTGCATCATCCGCATTCACGTGAAACGACAAGGATTCTGTCACCTTGCTCACATCCGTGCAATAAATGGAACTTCGACCGTCAAGGTAATTGGTTGTAAAGCCTACCTGATTGTTGACCACAATGTGCACGGTCCCACCTGTGTGATAGCCATCCAATTGTGCCATTTGTGCGACCTCATAAACCACTCCTTGGCCCGACATGGCGGCATCGCCATGGATCAAGATCGGCAAGACACGATTCGCATCACCGCCTGTAGCATCGATGCGAGCACGGGTCAAACCTTCCACCACGGGCCCTACTGCTTCGAGATGAGATGGGTTGGGAGCCAAAGAGATGGAGACCGAATTTCCGCTGTCCGCTTGCTGCATCCGCGAATAGCCGAGGTGGTATTTGACGTCACCATCAAATTCGCCCTCATCATCGTATGCCTTGCCTTCAAATTCGCAGAAAATCTCCTCGTAAGGTTTCCCTAAAATGTGCGCCAACGTGGAAAGTCGTCCACGGTGAGCCATACCAATAAACACCTCCTCAACGCCCTGCTCCGTTCCTGATTCAATGACCGCATCCAGTGCAGCAATCAAGGTCTCTCCGCCTTCCAACGAAAAGCGTTTTTGACCGACGAACTTTTTCTGCAAGAACTCCTCGAACAGAGTAGCCTGGGAAAGTTTTTTCAAAATCTGTATGCGATCCGCAAGCTCGATGCGCGGACGATTGGCGAGCTCAATGTGTTCACGGACCCATGCCTGTCTGTCCACATCTTGAATCATTACATACTCAATGCCAATGCTATGGCAGTAAGTTTCTTCAAGATGGTTCACAATGGATTGCAAAGTTGCAGGGCCCAATCCAACTTGAGTGCCCGCTTGGAATACGGTCTTCAAATCCTCTTCTGAAAGGCCAAAGTGGCTCAAACTCAGATCTGGTTGATAGACTCGCCTTGCTCGCACAGGATTGGTCTTTGTAAAAAGATGACCCCGTTCGCGGTACGCTTGGATCAATCCAATGACTTGGAACTCCTTTTGGGTTTGAGGATTTCCGGCATCTTCGCCATAGGAGACTGTAGCCAGATCAAATCCTTTGAAAAATAAACGCCAACTCTGATCAACGGATTCCGGGTTGTTTCGGTACTGTTGATACAGTTGTTCCAGCGCCTGAGGTTCAGCTTGGCTGATGAAATCTAAAGGGTCCATGCGGACTATACGTATTTTGTCGGGTTAAAGATACACTGAGGGCCGCACTCCTGAAATGAATTCGACAATTGCCTTTGAAATTCGCATCAAGTCCCGTGCTTCGGAGTCTATTGAACTGAATATGTCCACCTTGTCCAGACCTTCAATGCAGCGCGTTGGAGGCATTTTTCCGCGAGCATTGAAATGGCTTTTGGCCGTTCGAAATCATGCAAAATTGTGCGCACCAAATCCTCCCCTAAATCCAGGCGATAAAAGGCAGCAAATGTGCCGCTCGGGTCGTGATCCATTCCCCATTCAATCTCACCCTCCACAAGGGAATTCATTGGCATATTGGCCTTTTTGACTCGCTCGAGATCCCATTGAAAATCCTTGACCAATTGCGTCACTACAGCCGTTAGGAAATCCTCTTCTGAACGATGCACCGGCAAGGCTTTATCAGGTAAAATCCGCGCCAGTTCCATAAAACAATTAAGATGTTCGTTGGGTAACCAAGCCGCCCAAGAAATCGAACCATTCACGGTTTGTTTCACTCAAGTTCAAATCATCCAAAGCAGACATCGCTCGATTGACATAATCGACCATCGCACTTCTTGCGGCCTCATCCGCACCACATTCGACCATGGCTTTTTTCACGAATTCAACCTTATCAATTGGTCGATCATCGATATCATCCCACATCTTCAACTCATTGAGTAGTTCAGGGCTTGCCTGCTCCCAGGTGTGCAAACGCAAGAAAGTCTTTTTGTTCGAGAGGATGTCGCCGCCCACTTGCTTGCCCATGGCGTCTCCACCGAAAACGTCCAGCAAATCGTCCTGCATCTGAAAGGCCAACCCCAATTGTTCACCCGCTTCATACCACAGCTTTACGCGTTCTTCATTTGCACCTACAGCGATTGCACCCATGGCCAAAGAAGCCGCCACCAGGACCGATGTTTTAAGGCGAATCATCTCCATATATTCTTCCACTGTGACGTCTAATCGCCGCTCAAAATCCATATCTGATTGCTGCCCAATGCACACTTCCAATGCTGTTTGGTTGAATACCTTCAAAGCGTTTGGCAAGGCCTTGAGATCCATCTCTGCCAAGGCCATGTGAGCCAAAGTATACATCGCATCACCAGAAAGAATACCAGCGTTCTCGTCCCACTTGACATGAACCGTAGGATTCCCGCGCCGCTTTGGAGCTTGATCCATGATGTCATCGTGCATCAAAGTGAAGTTGTGAAACAACTCAACGGCGAGAGCAGCAGGATGAGCTTTTTGCGCTTCAGAACCTTCGGCTTCTGCAGCTGACAAAGCCAGCACTGCGCGCAATCGTTTGCCTCCGATGCCCATGAGATAGTGCACAGGATCATACAGACCGTCTGCAGCACCTTGAGGGTATCGATTCAAAAATGACTCTATCGCATGATTCGCTTCCTGCTTGAGCCTGGTGAGAGTTGGGTGCTCCATCTACTTTGCGCGCGCTATTTACCTCTCTCGAGTTGGTCGATTAGATAGTCTCCGTAACCAGACTTCTTCAGAGGCTCGGCAATTCTAATCAAAGTGGCGTCATCGATGTAGCCCATTCGCCAGGCAATCTCTTCAATGCATCCTACCTTCAAACCTTGACGCTCCTCAATGACCTGAACATATTGTGATGCCTGCATCAGCGACTCGTGGGTGCCGGTGTCCAACCAAGCCATTCCACGGTCCATCTTGCATACAAATAACTTTCCTGCCTCTAAATAAGCTTTGTTGACATCGGTGATCTCGTACTCGCCTCGGGCACTTGGCTCCAAGTTGGCCGCAATGGAAACCACATCGTTATCATAAAAATACAGCCCGGGCACAGCATAGTTGGACGTAGGGTTTTCGGGTTTCTCCACAATGCTCACCGCCTTCTCATTTTCGTCAAACGTAACAACACCATAACGTTCAGGATCGTTTACGTAATAAGCGTAAACGATGGCACCGTTGGGGTCAATGTTCGCACGCAGCTGCCGCCCAAACCCCTTGCCGTAAAAGATGTTATCCCCCAACACCAGAGCAACCTTATCCGAACCAATGAAATCCGCTCCAATGACGAAAGCTTGCGCCAAACCATTCGGCTCAGGTTGTTCGGCATATTCAATGTTACAACCAATGGCACTCCCATCGCCCAACAAGCGTTGAAAACCCGGCAAATCCACTGGAGTGCTGATGATGAGAATATCCTTGATCCCACTCAACATGAGGGTAGATAGAGGGTAATAAATCATCGGTTTATCGTAAACAGGCATCAACTGCTTGCTTACCGCTTTGGTCAGCGGCCACAAGCGTGTACCCGACCCTCCAGCTAAAATAATTCCTTTCATAGCTTCTTGATTCGCTCCTAATTTAAGACTCCGATTCCGAATCTACCGAATCCGACTTGGACCGATTGCTTCTCAGGATTGCATGCTGTTCATCACCCTTTCCCGGTGAAAAACCTTTTTGAATTTCCAATTCCTCCAATTCTATGTCTTCCTCCTCGTCCAAAATCGAAAAGAATGGTTCTGAAAATGATCGCGTGGTTAGCGATTTTTCAAAGGCCAAGAGCAAGGAAGGCAGCAAAAGCAGGTTCGTAAACATTGCTACCCCTAGGGTGATTGAAACCAGCAGCCCTAGGTATCTGGTACCTTCAAATTCTGACATGGCGAACATCAAAAAACCAAAAAACAAAACGATCGACGTATACATCATGCTCACACCTGTCTCCTTCAGAGCAAGCATAACAGAGTCCTTGATGTTCCAAGCTTTAAAGTTCAATTCTTGCCTGTATTTGGCCAAAAAGTGAATGGTGTCATCCACCGATATGCCGAATGCAATGCTGAACACTAAGATCGTAGATGGTTTGATGGGAATGCCTAACCAGCCCATGATTCCCGCAGTGAACATGAGCGGGAATAAATTGGGCAAAAGGGCAATCCCGACCATTCGAGATGATTTGAATAGCAACGCCATCATCAATGCGATGACACAAATGGCGAGGGCAATCGAAATCCCCAAGTTCTTCACCATGTATGTTGTGCCTTCCAAAAAGGTTACGCTCGTGCCGGTCAAAATCAAGCTATACTCCGGAGCCGGAAATATGCTATCCAACCGCGGCTTGATTTCATCCATCAAAGCGCGCATTTCGAGCGTCCCAATGTCCATCATCTGTGCGCTTACTCGCGCTACAGATCGGTCTTCATTGAAAAATTTGGAGGCCACTTCGTTGGCAGATTTGGAGGTACCAGCGGAGGCCTCGGTGCCTCTCACCCATGGACCAAACTGTGTCTTTTCCATCCCCAAACGCGGCAGACGATAATTTTTGGGATGGCCATTCTTAAATGCTTGAAATGCAAATTTCGTTGCATCGGCAGCGCTAATGGAACGGCTGTATTCTGGGTATTCGTCCAGGACACTTTGAAGCTTGTCGACACGTTTTAAAAAATTAGAACCCGTCACGCCATTCGGACGATGCGTATCAATCATAATTTCGAACGGCATAGCACCACCAAACCTCCGTTCCATCCATTTCAAGTCTTTGATCACGCGGTCTTGATCGGGCAAGTCATCGACAATGTTTCCAGTGGTTTGCATTTGAAAGATGCCCCCAATGCTGAACAGCAACAACAAGACGGCTCCAGCGTAGACACGTGGCCTGCGATTTTCAACCACTTCGGCCAATCGATTCACAAATGTGAACATCCACCGGCGATCCAAGTGGCGGGTATGTTTCACTTTTGGGGCGGGCAAACCAGCCATCATTGCAGGAATGACGATGATTGAAATCACAAACACCCCCAGGATATTGAGCGCTGTAACAATCCCAAAATGTCGGAGCATTTCACTGTGGGTGAAAATGAATGTTGCGAAGCCCAGAGCTGTGGTGAAATTCGTCAGCAATGTGGCGTTGCCCACTTTGACAATCATTCGCTGCAAAGCCATCGCTTTGTTGCCGTGTCGTTTAAATTCAGAGTGGTACTTGTTGATCAAGTAAATGCAGTTGGGAACACCAATGACAATCATCAAAGGCGGAATCAGACTCATGATGAGATTCACAGGGAAATCAAACAGCGCGATGGTACCCAGAGACCAAATCACACCGGTTCCCACCACAATCAAACTCACTCCTGTCACGATCGGATTTCGGAAAAACAGGAACAGCAGGAACATCGTTACGAGGAGCGCGGCCCCGATGAACCAACCAATTTCATTTTTGACCTTGTTGGTCATCTGCACCCGAATGAACGGAAGGCCACTGATCGATAATTTCACTCCGTGACGCTCGCTCCATGCATCCGTCAAAGCAACCACGTCTTCCACAACGGCGCCACGGTGCTTGGAATCGAAAAGTTTTGGATTCATGAACACAGATAGCAACGTGGCATCATGCGATTCATTGAACAATAAGCCTTCGTAAAATGGAAGTTCCAAGAGTCTGCTCAGCAAACTATCGACGTACTGCTGACTGATGCTGTTCTCGCCTTGAAAACGCCCCGCTGGCACCAGCGGTGTCAGCACAAATTGGCGGTTCTCAATGTCTTTTTCAACGTCAACGGCCCGGGTGATGGAGAACACACTATCGATGAGCGGAATCTGTACTTTCTCCTCTAACCCGTCATCCACAGTGTCACGCAAGGTTTCCATCTCATGAATGGATCGCGCAAGCTCTTCCCAAGCCGATAAGCCTTCTGGGTTGCTCAGCGGAGCCAAATCCGCTCCTATGAGCATGACATTTCCCTCAGTTCCAAATACATCTTGAAACCGCGCATAGTCGAGCGCTATTGAATCGTCAGCGGGTAAGAGGCCGCTGAATGTGTATTGCAGCCTCAAATTGGGAATCTGTTTCGCCATAAAGGCAGTCCCCACGGCAAGCAAAACTAGCCACAGCAATCGCTGTCGAATCAATAAAGACGCTATGTTATTCCACATGGAACATGGGTAATGGCTGGCGTGGCGATGAACACATTGAACTGAAGAACTGCGCGCTTTGTTCGCATTCGACGATGCAAAGAAAGGGGAAAAAACTTCTATTGAGCTCATTGTAAGGTCTCGCTGTAATTCATCGCGCTGACCATTACCTTTACACTATGGAATCTTATGATGTAATCGTCATTGGCAGTGGGCCAGGAGGATACGTAGCTGCAATCCGCGCTGCGCAATTGGGCAAGAAAACGGCCCTGATCGAAAAGTACAACTCGCTAGGAGGCACCTGTCTCAATGTCGGATGCATTCCTTCGAAGGCGCTCTTGGACAGCTCCGAACATTTTCACCAAGCAGCCCATCAGTTCGAAGCGCACGGAATCGGCACCGGAGAGTTGAAACTCGACTTCAAGCGCATGATTGCTCGGAAAGCTGAAGTCGTAGAACAAACCGTGGGAGGGATTGACTTCCTGATGAAAAAGAATGGTATTGATGTCCTGAACGGGCTCGGCTCATTTTTAGATGCAAACACCATTGAGGTGAAGCCTCAAGGGGGGAAAGCGACAAGCATTACGGGAGCTCACATCATCATCGCTACGGGCTCAAAACCAGCGTCACTTCCCTTCATTAAAATTGACAAAAAACGCATCATCACTTCCACCGAGGCCCTCACACTTACCGCTCTTCCGAAGAGCATGATCGTAATCGGTGGTGGAGTCATTGGGCTGGAAATGGGGAGCGTTTATGCGCGTTTAGGCACGGAAGTACATGTTGTGGAATACCAAGATGGTATCATCCCAACCATGGATAAGAGCATGGGCAAAGAACTGATGCGCAGCATGAAAAAATTAGGGGTGAAATTTCACCTCCAGCATGGCGTCAAAGAAGTCAAAGCCAACGCCAAAGGAGTGGTCGTTAAAGCCGATGACAAAAAAGGCAAAGAGGTCCGTTGGGAAGCGGATTACTGCCTCGTTTCTGTCGGGCGAAAAGCTTACACTGAAGGTCTGAATCTCGAATCAGCCGGCCTAACCACAGATGAGCGAGGCCGCATTGATGTCAATGAGCACATGCAAACGGCCATTCCCCACATCTTTGCCATTGGCGATGTAGTGCGCGGTGCAATGCTCGCCCACAAGGCTGAAGAGGAAGGGGTTGTCGCTGCAGAGGTCATTGCCGGTGAGCATCCCCACATCGATTACAACCTCATTCCCAATGTCGTTTACACATGGCCAGAAGTGGCCGGTGTTGGACAAACAGAGGAACAACTGAAGGCCTCCGAAACTCCGTACAAATCTGGCTCATTTCCATTCAAAGCAAGCGGCAGAGCGCGCGCTTCCATGGACACCGACGGATCGATTAAGGTCCTCGCCCACGCTGAGACGGATGAAATCCTCGGGGTCCACATGTGCGGTCCTCGTGCGGCCGATATGATTGCGGAGGCGGTAGTTGCCATGGAATTCCGTGCGACCGCAGAGGACATTAGTCGCATGTCACACGCCCACCCCACTTTCACCGAGGCCATCAAGGAGGCCGCCCTCGCTGCCACCGGCAACAGAGCGTTGCACGTGTAAAAAATCGAGGCATGCCTACCGAGACGAAAGCATTCGCAGCGGCATCACAGCCGGAGGTTTCGAGCCCAACCGTTGCTCAGTCTTCCGAAGGAAACGCCGTCGAATTCGAAGCACGGGTCATGCCTGATTTGAGGGCAGTCTTCGAACGCGAAACCCATGCTTCGTTACTTTTTGACGACCATCCCGATGGCAAATGTCTTCTCGCCGTTGGCGCTCGACGCTCCTTTACTTGGTCCGGAGAAAATGCTGAAAGCCTCGACAGCTGGAACGAATTTTTACAGCCCAATGGAAAAGCCACTTGGGCATTTGGCTGGCTCGGTTACGACTTGAAAAACGGCATCGAACAACTCGAATCTCAGCGATTGGATCATGCGCAATTCCCGACCCTGCATTGGGTGGAGCCTCGGGTTGTTATTGAGTGGGGAAGCAGCCATTCCACTGCTCAAATTGTGCACGGTGCTGATGAGGATGATGCTCAAGAACTCCTGCAACAAGTGCTCAGGCCGATTGCCTCCATCCCGGAAGCCCCCGAAATTTCCCTCAAGCCGAGATGGGATGAAGCCACCTACCTTCAGCGCGCTCGGCGGGTTAAAAAACACATTCAGCGCGGCGACGTTTACGAGCTAAACCTCTGCCAAGAATGGATGAGCAATGACGCGTTAGAATCCGTCTGGGACGCGTTTGTTCGCTTGCAACATTTCACACAATCCCCCTACACTGCCCTCGTCAAAGCTGGAGAGTTCCATTTGATTTCTGGATCGCCTGAGTTATTCTTGGATAAGCGTGGCAGCACGTTAACATCGTCTCCCATCAAAGGGACCATTGGACGAGGCTCCACGGAAATGGAAGACCAGGAACTCGCCCGAAAATTGCATGCTGACCCTAAAGAACGTGGTGAGAACGTGATGATTTGTGATCTCGTACGCAACGACTTGAGTCGGATTGCCCAGCCCGGAACTGTCCACGTTCCAGAGCTATTTGGCATTCACCGATTTCGGAGTGTGCATCAAATGATTTCGACCGTGCAATGCGAGGTCCGTCCAGAATGCGAACCTGTGGATATCCTACGCGCCTCATTCCCCATGGGTTCCATGACCGGCGCTCCTAAGGTGCGAGCGATGGAATTAATTGACGAATTGGAAGGGTGCCGTCGAGGAGTTTACTCTGGCAGCGTTGGCTACTTCCAGCCCAGTGGAGATTTCTCGCTCAATGTGGTCATTAGGAGTTTATTGTACAACGCCAGCCAGAAGCGCATAAGCATGCACGTTGGCGGAGCCATCACCTCTTTGAGCGTCCCAGAAAAGGAATACGAAGAGTGCTTACTCAAGGCCGAAGCAATGCTGAAAACTTTGCGAAAAGATGGCTAAAGACCGAGCCGGTATTACACAACGCATGTCGGCTTGGCTGAATAAAAATGGCGTTGCAAAAGACAGTACAATCCTTGTGGGCGTCAGTGGAGGTTGCGACTCCATGGTTCTAGCAGAATCCCTTTTTCGGTGCGGACAGCCCTTGCAAGTAGCCCATGTCAATTATCAATTGCGAGGAGAAGAGTCTGATGGCGATGAAGAATACGTGCGCCAATGGTGCGCAACGCACAATGTACCATTTCACCGGTTTCAGGCAGAAATATCTGGCGACTCCGATGGCGTTCAAGCCGAAGCAAGGCGCATCCGTTATCGGTGGTTCAAGACGTTGCAATCGAAATTGCAGCAACCCGATGAATCCCCTGTTTACGTCGCAACAGCCCACCATGCAGATGATCAAGCCGAAACTGTGCTATTGCATTTACTGAGATCTTCTGATCCTTTGTCTCTGTCTGGAATGCTTCAGGTATCTGAAGCACAAAAACTAATCCGGCCCTTCCTCGATGAACGCCGCGAAGAATTGGAGCAGTGGGCCGAACATTGGAAACTCTCGCCAAGAGAAGATTCAAGCAATCAAAAACCCGACTACTTGCGCAATCGCCTTCGGCTCGAGGTACTTCCTCTCCTGGAGGCACTGCGTCCAGGCACAGCGCGGCATCTTGCGCGAACCGCCGATCGTTTTCAACCATTGGCCCAAGAATCGAGAATCGCTGTAAATGAAGCATTGGGCCGTTGTGGAACTGAACGCAACGGAAGCTTTGAACTCAACTTAAATCTCTGGTCCCCCGAGCCACTTCGAATGGAAGTTTTGTATCGCTTGGCGCAGCAGTATGGTGTCTCGGCAAAAGCCATTCAAGAAATAGTTACCTTGACTGAAACAGGCGTCGAATCTGGAGCTCGATTCCAATCGAGCGTATGCACGGTCACTCGCGAGAAACAACGCTTGATTTGGACACCAAAAAATCCGAATGCATGAGTCAATCGTCCACGGCAATCGATACTGTAGCCGCTAAAAAAGAATTGTCCCTGAGGATATTTCTGATCCTCGCAGCGTTGTTCATCGCCAGCTTAGTTGCTTGTAACTTGATTTTCCGCAAATTCTTCCACTGGACTCCCATTTCGGGCTTGACCTTCGAACAAAGCGTTGGCCTTTTACCCTATCCCGTCACCTTCCTCGTTACCGATCTCATCTCTGAGTGTTTTGGCAAGAAAAAAGCGAATTGGGTGGTGATCTCCGGTCTAATCGCAAGTGCTTTCACTTTGGTCATCATCACCCTGGGCCAATCCATTCCTGCTGCGGATTGGTCACCGGTAAGTGACACCGAATTCAACCACGTTTTTGGTTCGACCATTGTAGCGGTGAGTGCCTCGATGACCGCTTACTTGTTGGCACAGTTCCTCGACGTCCGCCTCTTTCACTTTTGGAAAAAACGAACCCACGGAAAAAAACTCTGGTTGCGCAACAACCTCAGCACAATTCCGTCCCAATTCATCGATACGTTCGCCGTCCTCTTTTTAATGTGCGCAGCAGGCCAAATCCAATGGGAGTTGTTCGGAACCCTGCTCCTCAATGGTGTCATCTTCAAATTCATTGTTGCCTTGATCGACACACCCTTGGTCTACCTTGGGAGTTGGCTAATCCGCCGGCCATTCGGACTGAAACTCGGTGAAGAAATCCATTTCTGAACCTATTCTGTCAGCGAGTGAATTAGAATAACGAACGTTTGCAGGGTGCACGGCAATTCCCGGTTCACTAAGTTTTATATTCGCGGTGCAATGAATTTGATTAACCGCTTCCCACGTCTATTGACCTTTGCCTTTGGGTTTTGCCTGTTGGCCTCAGCGTCAACGGCACTTCAGGCTCAAATCCTCGATCCTGTGGCCTGGTCATTCTCCGTTCATGAAACGGAGCAGTCCAATCAAGTCAATCTGGTTTTTCACGCTGATGTGGAGCCTTGCTGGCACATTTATAGTCAATTCTTGGAGGACCCCAATGGGCCCCTTCCAACCTATTTCGAACTGGAACTTCCCGACGGAGTGGAAGCCATTGGAGCCGTAGAAGAATGCCAACCCATCGTGGAATACGACCCCAACTTCATGATGGATTTGAAGTTTTTTGAAGAAGAAGTGAATTGGGTTCAAACGATTCAAATCAATGGAGATGTCACTGAATCGGTGAAAGGTTACCTCAGTTTCATGGTCTGTGATGAGTCGCGGTGCTTGCCGCCCGAAGACATTGATTTCGAATTCAATCTCATTGAAAATCCAGCGCCAGCCCTCGAAAATCGTTGCCCTCCCTCCAAACATCTGTGCCATGGAGATGATGGATTAGACATGGCCAAACCAGCTGGCATTTTAGAACCGGTCACGTGGAACACTTCCATTTACAAAACGGATAAAACAGACGAATACGAACTGATTTTTCATGCATCCGTTGAGCCTTGCTGGCACGTTTACAGCCAGTTCATCGAAGGATTCGACGGCCCTATGGCCACAGCCTTTGGAGTGGAATGGTCAGAGGGAATGGAGCCCATGGGAGATGTTCAAGAATGCGATCCGATTGTCAAATTCGATCCGCAGTTCAACATGGATGTCCCATATTTTGAGGAGGAAGTGTTCTTTGTTCAGCGCTTCCGTGCTGCTGAGAATGCGGAATCCACCTTGGCAGGCTACATCACTTACATGGCTTGCGACGAAGAGCGCTGTGTGTTCCCTCCTGATTTGAACTTCAAGGTGAGCCTCGCGGACTGGAGCCATGCATCCGAAAGCAACGATCGACCCGATTCCTGTCCTCACCTACAGGGTTTGTGCGGAGGAACACATTCGTCGGATTCTTCGGAAAACGGCGAAGAAAAAGGATTGCTCGGAGTCTTCCTGTTGGGCATGTTGCTTGGATTTGCTGCGTTGTTGACACCATGCGTATTCCCCATGATTCCGATGACTGTGAGCTTTTTTACGAAGCAATCAAAAACACGTTCTGAAGGCATTCGCAATGCTCTGATTTACGGATTCTTCATCATCTTCATATACACCGGACTCGGATTATTGCTCACCGCAGTTTTTGGAGTGGACATCCTCAACGTGATTTCTACGGATCCATTTTTCAATGTCTTCCTCTTCCTATTGCTTCTGGTATTTGGAGCGAGTTTCCTCGGTGCATTTGAAATTCAACTGCCCACAAGCTGGGCAAATAAAACCGACGAAGCAGCGGACAAAGGGGGGGTACTTGGTATCTTCTTTATGGCGGCTACCTTGGCAATTGTCTCCTTTTCCTGCACCGGACCATTGATCGGCAGTGCATTGGCAGGAGCGGCAACCGGTTCATATGCTGCGCCCACAGCAGTCATGTTTGGGTTCTCATTGGCGCTCGCTCTACCGTTTATGCTGTTCTCCGCGTTTCCAGGTTGGTTGAATTCATTGCCTCAATCTGGCGGTTGGCTGAATTCCGTAAAAGTCGTCTTGGGGCTGTTGGAAGTAGGATTCGCTTTTAAGTTTTTA
>ERZ1048068.1309-NODE-1309-length-19387-cov-6.120939_pt1 | contig 19387 bp, 8 predicted proteins | sample MGYA00383098_ERZ1048068 | MGnify/ENA primary metagenome ERZ1048068 (study PRJEB29581, sample SAMEA5548368) | metagenome | biome: marine; feature: coastal; material: water | depth 1 m | study: Short-term variability in the microbial, nano- and picoplankton... | reverse complement strand
GAACTTTCTTTTCGATGTGTAACACTCTAGTAAAACTATTAGTGATAGCCGCAGTGTAGTAAGCAAATGGATTTTGTGATTTAGACTCATCAAACTGCAATCCAATTTGTGCTAACTGCAACAATGCTTGGCTACGCATCTCATCGTTGTATGTGTATCCACGCCAGTTGCTACGTGTAGCATATCGCTCACACAACTTCATAAACATGTGTGCTAGTTTGTTGGTCATTCGACCATGCTCTTTGTTAAACTCACCTGTGTCAAAGTCACCTTGCCAGTGGCTCTTGCCTACCATGTGGGGCTCCAGATCCTCATTAATTTTGTAATGAAAGAAAGGAGGAAAATTACACTTTACATATTTTGCACGTAATTTTTTTGCTCTCTTTACAGGATCAGGCTCATACTCCTCTTCAACAACTTCTGGTTCGTCCACAGTCTCACCTTTTACTAGAACCTTTTTAGGTTCCTTAAGAGGAATATGTTCAAACGTATTAACTCTAAACACTAAGTCTGTAACAGGAATACTACTAGGTTTAATTTTAAACTCGTCTAGTTTGTATTTTGTTTTAGGATCTGCTTCTTGTGCCGCATCTAATGCTAATTTAGAGAGACGCTCTGCACGTAACTTAAGTGCTTCCTTAACGTTAGTTTTGTGGATTTTATCTACCTTAGGTAGAATCATATCATAGTCTGCATCACTGGGGTCAGTGTAAACGCAATATGTATTTTTTGATTTGTGTATTTCTTTAAGTATATCTTTGTTATTGAGATAATTCTTTTTTCGCATGCTAATATTTACCTTCTTTATATTAGCATATTATAACACCAATAAATACATAAAGCAAAGGAAAGAGCATGCCAATTAATGATTTTTTGTCCAATTTGACCAATAGATCCAATGGGTTAACAGGACAAGTGCAGGATATAGCCAAAAAGGCTACAGAGCTAATAAGCAACCCCAGTCTGTCAAGACTGAGTATTAATAACCTGTTGCCAGGAGGCAAACGGAAGCAGTCTGAAGGTATCACAGATGTGTTTTTTGGAAGTTTCCAAGGAAGCACGTTAAGTCCAGACAACGATTGGCGAGTAAAAGTTACTGCTCCTCCTGCGGGTCCTTTTGATTTTAGTCAAGGACCGTTAAGCGCATTAGCTGAGTCTAGCGGTGTAGTGTTCCCATTTACACCGGACATCTCAATAGCGCATTCTGCAAATTACGGCTCGTTAACTCCTACACACAGCAACTACCCCAGTTACTACTTTAATAACAGCGAAATAGGTACGATTACTATAACTGCTGATTTTACTGCACAAACAGAAGACCAAGCTCGATATGTATTGGGTATGATATGGTTCTTTAGATCAGCGACTAAGATGTTTTACGGTGGCCCTAATGCAGGCAACCCACCACCGATTGTTTATATAGATGGTTATGGAGACTACTACCTACCACATGTGTCTTGTGTGGTCAGAGACTTTGTACACTCTATGCCCGGCAACACTGACTATATAGAATGCACAGTGCAACCTGGTTTAGCCACTAACACACTGGCGTCAGGAGATATATTACCACCGCAACTGCAAGCAGTGCAAACAGGATTGGGTACAAGCACCAGCACTATAACTAATCAGTTGGGTACTTTGTTACAGTCCCCTGGAGAGACTAGACAAGTACAGTCTACAGGAAAAAGAGCTAGAATACCCACTAAGTCATCAATTACGCTAGGATTACAGCCAGTGTACAGTAGAAATAATATTTCTAATAAGTTTACCTGGGAAGACTTCAGCAAAGGTGCATTACTTAAGGGCAATGGAGGGTTCCTATAATGCCTGTAACTTACAGACGATCTAGTCCCTACTTTAACACAAATGTTAAAAACGACAAGTATTTAGATATTTTAAATTACAGAAAGATTCCTGCTAATATAGGCGATATAGAATACGAGATTACAGACACTTATAAGCACAGACCAGATCTATTAGCATTTGACTTATACAATGATGTTAATCTCTGGTGGGTATTTGTTGTACGCAATCCTAATACCCTACGTAATCCTATTTTTGATTTTACAACAGGCACTGTCATTTATATACCCACTAAAGAAACTGTTAACAGTGCATTGGGGCTCTAAGTTATGGCTGACGGATTAAGTGCGGCACAACAACGCAGATTAAACACCAATACAACTATAACTCCTTCGGGTGCAAGAATAGCAGGCAGTAATGGCAGAGATATTGGCCCAGTAGGGCTCGCTAACCAAGCTGATGCACAAAAGAGTATTGAGCCTGTACCCAGTAACCCTTTTAATTTAGCAGGCGCTATTATCCCTGCTGACCTCAGTAGTGCAGTAAACTTAACCAGTAATCTTGATCCTGCAGGCGTGTTTGATGTCAAGGACAAAAACTTATTTGGAGATCAGGCTGCAAGTGCTATACGTGCAAATCCATTACATGAATTTAAGAATTACACCTATAATATTAAAATGGGTATAATGACACCTGATATGTTAAATGCATTTAATCAGGGCAACTATGACTCTCTTAATCAAAACATACTGATAGCATCAGGCGGAGTGCCTGTACAGCAACGTGCTAGTTATTTTGATGTTGATTTTTATATCGACAATCTTAATCTAAACAGTTTTATTGGTCTTAACGAGATTACAGGTGGTGCTAATGCTACTACACTAAGTTTTACTATTACAGAACCTAACGGATTAACATTTTTTAATAGATTGCTGTCAGCATGCCAGTCGTTGGGTATTAAGAACTATCTTGATGTTCCGTATTTTCTTACTATACAGTTTAAAGGATACGATGACATTGAGGACAGTAACTCATACAAAGACAGTGCCGTGCCTTTTATTACTCCTATTAAAATAACTGAAATACAGAACAGAGTAAGTGCATCAGGCGGTGAGTACGATATACAAGCAGTTGCATTTAACGACAGTGCGCTATTCAGCAACGAATGTAGCATACACGAAAACTTCAGCAGTAAAAGTAAAACTGTAGGTGAATTTTTCGACGAACTTACTGATTTTTATAATAATTTTTACAAAGTGTCACTGGAAAAACAGAGGAAGGCAAATCCTAATCTGTTAGTTGGTGATGATTTTTTTCACACAATAAAATTTGAAGTTGATGAGGATATTAGAAATGCTCCTATCAAGTTTAATAACGACGTAAAGTCAGTTGACCGATCTGCTATGGTGCCTACGCCTCAGGGAGCCTTTGATGTTACAGCAAGTGCAGCCTATATAGATGCACAGAAGAAGATACCACCTGGTGAAATTAAGATGGACTTTAGTTCTGGCACAAACATCGTTAAAATAATAAACACAATAATCATACAGCAGAGTAGTTACATTAAATCTCAGAAACTTAGTCCAGAGGATGTAAACAAGATAGGTCGATTAACTGATCCCAAAACTAAACTTGAGGAGATAGAAAAATTATCTGCGGATTTAAGTCAACCGCTTAGTTGGTTTAGAATACGTAACAAAAAAATAATTAAACAGTTTAACTTTGGTCTAAACAAGTATGCAAGGGAAAACACTTTTGTGATATCCAAGTATAATGTTTATAACAGAACAGTAGCAAGTTATCCAGGCTGGGGAGAAACAAAGCCTGTTAAACGTTACGATTACATTTTTACGGGTAAAAATCAAGACGTATTGGATTTTAATATTAAGTTTGATGTATTATACTACCAGCATTTATTAGGCAATCCTGGCAAAAACATCTTAGCATCAGGGGAAGCAACTAAATCTGGTGTTGTATCTGACTCAGCGACTAACACTGATGCAGGAGATGCCGGAACACAAGCCGGAGTAAATCCGTTGCCAACTGAAATTACATCAGCTGATATTGCAAGTGGGCAAAACACAGAGGCTAGTGACTACGAACACCAAGATGATAGAATCCTTGAAGACAATATGTATATTAATTCTATGGGAGACATGGTGGAAGTAACTCTACGTATTATAGGTGATCCTGACTTTCTAGTGGGCTACAACGAAAACGACATAGCAGGTAACAGTTTAAACATTTTAAATTCAGAAGAAGAAATTACTTGCTTTATTAACTATAAGAGTCCGCAAGACTTTGACGATAACACAGGCATGCTGGTAAAGTCTAACGATCCTGCTTATTTTGACAGTGCGTTTAACGGAGTATATAAAGTTATAGAAGTAAACAGTGAGTTTCGTAATGGAGAATTTGTACAAGAACTCAGAACAGTCAGACTGTTTAATCAGCCAGGACTAGGCACAGAGCCCAAGAAGTCTGGCGGCAACACAACAGCAATAGGAAGTACAACTTCTGGCAGTTTAAGTTCTTTTAGTTCTGGCACATCTGTGTTTACAGGATTAGCGGCAAACATACCTGCAACACAATTACCGACAGATACAGCACTGGGCAATACTTTCCCTGGTATACAGGCAACCCTAGTAACATCCAACGGTGCCAGTGTATTTGCAGGCATAGCCACTAACACAAGCCAACAGCAAGCAACATTAACAGCAAATAAAAATCAAACTTCACTGTCGGAAGCACAATCTCGTGCTATTCAGACAGGTAGTTTTAAAACAGGACTTAATCAATAATGGCAGTTAGCAATACAGAAAAATTCGCAAGAATAAAAAATCTTCAGTCAGTCTATTCAGGTGACTTAATTAGTGCTGGTCCCTGGATAGGTGTTGTAAAAAACAACATAGACTATTCTAGGAACGGAAGACTACAGGTATATATTCCCACACTGGGTAGTGTAAATCCAGACGATCCTAATGGCTGGATAATATGTCAGTACCTTAGTCCTTTTATGGGCTTTACTAACATGAATGCTCCGGACAAAGACAAGAACTATGACAAAACACAACAGAGCTACGGTTTCTGGATGGTTCCTCCTGACATAGGCGTGAGGGTAATGATTATCTTTGCTGAACATGACATTAACAAAGCATTCTGGATAGGATGTATTCCTGAACCACTTAAGAATCACATGGTTCCTAGTATTGGGTCCAGAAGTTATAACGACAATACAGGCAGTGTTGTGGACTTTGGTCAAGAATACCAAAGCGATCTTATGATTCCTGCATTTCAAGAAAGTTTAACACAGTGGTTTACTGAGAACCCTACTAGTTTAGACGGGATTAAATTTCCTGTAGGCGAAGTGCAGTTTAAAACACAGGATGAAGGCGGCGAAGAAAGCAGAAAGAATGCAGTATTAGAGACATTTTATACTACCCCTAGAGGCATACACGAGGACTTGTACAAACAGTTTCTCATACAAGGTGTACAAAATGATAAAGATCGTGGGCCCATAACAAGTAGCGCACAGAGAGAAACGCCCAGTCAGGTGTTTGGGTTCAGTACTCCTGGCAGACCAAGGAAAGACATAGCACAAGATGCAACCCTTGTCGGTAAGATTAAAACAGGCTCTGCCGAAGAAGAAGACGTTAAAGATTATATCAACAAGGGCAATAAAGCAAGGCGTGGTGGCCACAGTTTTACTATGGACGACGGTGATATAGTAGGTCAGAACAACCTAGTACGAGTTAGGTCAAGTCGTGGTCATCAAATAACAATGAATGACACCGAAGAGTTTATACATATTCAGCATGCTAACGGACTCGCATGGGTAGAAATAGATGTACTAGGTCAAATTACAATTTTCAGTAACAACAGTTTAAATGTTAGAACAGGGTTAGATTTAAATCTACGTGCTGACAATAACATTAATATTGAAGCAGGCAACGAAGTAAACGTCAGAGCTAAGAATAAAATAAAAACAGAAACAACTGACATGTACATGAAGACGTTTAAGAGTACACACATGCATCAGGGCGAGGACTTTACTTTATTGACCGATGGTTCTATAGTTCTAAACTCACAGACTGCAAGTGGCTGGAATTGCGCAAGTACATTAAACTATCAAGGAAGCACGATAAACCTTAACAGTGGACCTGCTCCTAATAGTCCTGAGGTAGAAAAGATGCCTAAGGAAAAGTACACCGATGTTGTAAATCAGGATGGTGTACTCTGGAAACAAGAAGAGGAACCCAGTATAGAGTCAATACTTGATTGGGTGCCTACACATGAGCCGTATCCTCGTAGAATTAAACCTAAGACCCCAGAGCAAATAGCAGAATTTTACAGGAAACTATTGTAATGGACATTACTAAACTATTTGGTAATTTACAGTCCCAACTCGGTGGCGCTAATTTAGATAAGATAAAAACATCTCTTACTAATTCCAACACTCAGCTTAGCGGCGCCAACTTAGATAAGTTAAAGACAGCTCTTGCTAATTCCGACACTCAGTTTAGTGACGCTAATTTAGATAGTCTGTTTGGTGATTTAGAGTCTAATCTTAGTGGCACCGATCTAGATGCAAAGTTTGGTAACTTTCAGAATCTACTTGATGACGCCAACCTAGAGGAACAGTTTGGTGACTTAGAGTCCCAACTTGGTGCCGTTGATCTAGACAACTTGTTCAGTGACGTAAACCTTGATAACGCTGATGCAGGTCTATTTAAAGACCCTGAACTTAATAAGAAGTTTGAAAAAGGTATTGGCAAAATACAAAACTTTAAAGGGTTAGACAACATAACGGCTAAGATTACTGCTGGGTTTAGTGACTTATCCACACAAACTGAGCTAACACCCGATGCACTAGATGAAGTATTGGCAGGTGGATTAGATTTGCCCGACGACCTATCCAGCAAATTCCAACTGTCTATAGACAAACTTAACAAAGAAGGCGGTCTACAGAACATCGGCAACATTGATTCTGCTCAACTGGACGGGCTTACTACACAACTAGCAAACTTTAACACCGGCTTTGCCGCAGACAGATATACAACAGACATTGATGGTTTGTTAGGCAAATTTAAAATGGATCCCAGTATGCTACAAGAAGCAGGCATGTTGCAGCCTGGGTTAGGTGATAAGTTTAGGCAAGGACTACTTTCAGCAGGCGACATAGTAAACAACCCAGCAAGCTGGAAAGGCGGCACTATGCCAGGCAGTAAATTGGAATTTCTTAACAGTCCTAAATTGCAAGAGTCGGGTTTTAAAAACGGACTGTCTGGATTCTTTAATAAATTGCAGTCGAACGGAGGCATTAAGCCCACGGACTTAGCAAAACAGCAAGGTGCATTACTGGCAGTTAGTACTAAGTTGGGACCTGCGGCAGCCAGTCAATGGCGACAAGGATTTCAGACATTGGGTACAGACACAACATTAGCAGACACATTGGCACAGAACGGCGCCTTTGGTATAAGCGTATTAGGAGCGAAGAAATGATCACGTACAAAGGTTTTAGTACAGTAAACAACAGCAGAAAAACACGGTATACTGACTTTGAGTTAGCAAAACAGGATCTCATCAACCATTTTCATATTAGAAAAGGAGAGAAGTTGCATAACCCTAACTTTGGAAGCAGTCTATGGAGTGTTGTATTCGATCCACTAACAGACACAACAAAACAAGCAATTATTGATGACATACAGGCTATTGCAAGTTACGATCCTCGTATAGCAGTAAACAGTGTAAACGTAGTAGAATACGAACACGGAATACAAGTAGAATTAGATTTATCCTACCTTGAAGCAGACTTGTCAGAGACATTAAGGCTACAATTTGATCAGGAATCTCAAGGACTCTACGTAGATAACTTATAAAAGTAGCACATTTTAATTGCAATAAATACTAAAAGGTATACTTAATATGGCGATAAATGAACGACAAGTAGGGCTTTTAGCCGCAGAAGACTGGCAAAAAGTCTATCAAAGTTTCAGGGAGGCAGACTTCCAGAGTTACGATTTTGCGACTCTACGTAAGTCTATGATTGACTATCTACAACTCTACTACCCTGAGGACTTCAACGACTTTACAGAGTCAAGCGAGTACATCGCTCTAATAGATTTAATTGCATTTATGGGTCAGAGTCTAGCATTTAGAGCAGACTTAAATGCCCGTGAAAACTTTATTGATACAGCAGAACGCAGAGACAGTATACTACGTCTAGCAAGGCTAGTTAGTTACTCTCCCAAGCGCAGTGTTCCCGCCAATGGATTCTTAAAGTTTCAGAGTGTAACTACTTCTGAGACACTCAGAGACAGTACTGGAAAAAATATCAGTAACACAGTAATTAACTGGAACGATACTGCAAACCCAGACTGGGAAGAACAGTGGAACACTATTATAAATGCCGCAATGATTACCGGGCAAAAAGTAGGCAAGCCAGGTAACAGTCAGACTCTAAACGGAGTAAAAACACAAGAGTATACTCTTCAGATAGACAATGCGTCTCTGAGTGTGTTTCCGTTTCAGAAGTCAGTAGACGGCACTAAAACAAATTTTGAGTTGGTTAGTCCTACTACACTTAATCAACAGTATGTTTACGAAGAAAATATTGCTCCTGATGGCACGTTTCAAGTGCTGTATAAGAACGATAATTTAGGAAATGCCAGTAACACAACAGGGTATTTCTTTTACATGAAGCAGGGTACCTTAAACAGCATTGATTTAAACTTTAACGAGAGTTTGTCTAATAGAGTAGCGAACATCAATGTTAACAATATTAACAACACTGATGTCTGGTTGTATAGTTTAGACGATAACAACAACGAAGTAGATTTATGGACACAGGTCCCCAGTGTTGCCAACACAAACATAATATACAACTCAGACACAAGTGCCAGTCGCAATGCATATCAGGTCACTACAAGACAAAATGATCAGGTAAACTTGGTATTTGGTGACGGTGCATTCGCTAATATACCTCAAGGAAAATTTAGATTATACTATCGTGTGTCTAACGGATTGACCTACCAAGTAACACCTAACGACATGCAAGATGTGGAATTTAACATTGCATATCTTAGCAAGCGAAACAGACTGGAAACACTGAGTGTAAGTGCTAGTTTAGAATATACTATTACTAATGCCACCGCAAGAGAAACTGCTGACGACATTAGACTTAAAGCACCACAGCAGTATTATACACAAAACAGAATGGTAAGTGGCGAAGATTACAATATCTTTCCATTTACAAGTTTTACTGACTTAGTTAAAGTTAAGGCTGTAAACAGAACAGCGTCAGGTATCTCAAGGTTCCTAGATGTTGCAGATACTTCTGGCAGATACAGTAGCACAAATATTTTCTGTGAGGACGGACTTGTTTATAGAAAGTCCAGTGACAAAACATTTACGTTTGACTTTGTAACTGTCGCTGACATACAAAACACAATTAACACTCAAGTTAACCCAGCACTTGCTGAAAGAGAAACACTGCATTTCTATTATGATAATTTTAATAGATACACAGTTGCAAATCTAAGTTGGAATCAGAGCACAGTTGCTACAAACTCAAGTACAGGGTACTTTGTTAATGCCGCTGGTGATCCACAGAACATAGGCAGTTACGTTGGAGACGATAGAAAGTACCTAACTGAAAACAGTCTAATAAAGTTTGATGCTCCTAGTGGCCAATACTTTACAGCAGGTAACTTATTAAAGACAGGGTCGCCAACATTACCAGGAGATAGGACAATAATTTGGTCATCTATTTCAGATGTAATCACTGACGGTACTAACGGCGGACTGGGTAATTTAGAAAACGGCAATGGTCCTGTAACACTTAACGACATTGTGCCTACTGATGCAGAAATGGCAGAAATTATACCAACATATAACAGTACTCCAAGTTCTGCAATACAGACAGAAATGATAGACCTTATTAAAATTTATACAGAATTTGGTATTGGGTATGATCAGGACACACGTACTTGGTATGTTATTGCAGCCGCAGATTTAGACTTGACGAGCGACTTCAGTCTAACAAATGCCAAAGATGAAACAAGCAGTAGTTTAGATGCCAGTTGGATAATGCACTTTGAAGCAACAAATCAGGTGTATACAGCAACTTATAGGAATTTAGAATATATCTATGAGTCTGAAGGCGAGACAAATTTTTACATTGATGACAGTGTAAAAATATATGATGCTAGACAAGGTAGAATTGTCAGAGACAACATTAAAGTATTAAAGACAAATAACAAGCCTGATTCTAATGACGCATTTACTGTGGATACTAATCTACAAGTATACAAGTCTGTGGTAGAATCTGACGGGTATGTTAATACTAAGCGAGTTAGGATAAGTTTTACTGACAGAGACGATGATGGGATAGCAGATGATCCAGACTTCTTTGAAACTTTAGTGGCACCAGATACTAACCCTAACAGTAAGTTAGTGTTCTTTGAGCCATCTACAGATCAGTACAGTTTTAGTGATATTACTCCTATAACAACAGGCACAGTTAATACAACGTTCAGTAACATAGATGAAATAGAAGCAAACAAGAATGATTATGCAAGCGGACAGATATTCTATACAACAACCACAAAGTTGTTCTATCAGATTAGTTTAGTTAACGATGTTAAGGTAGTTAATAGTCTGTCAGGATATACATATTATACAGGCAGACAGGCATTGTATTTCCAATACAGACACAATGCGCCAGGATATAAGCGTATTGATCCTAGCCCAAGCAACATTATTGATTTGTTTTTACTTACAAATGATTATAACGATGACTTTAGAATATGGGCAGCCGATACCACTGGTGCTATAACTGAGCCTGCTAGACCTACTAGCGAGGCGTTACGTTTGGACTATACAGCACTAGAAAATTCTAAGAGCATTAGTGATTCTTTAATTTTCAACAGTGTGAAGTTTAAGGCACTGTTTGGTATAAAAGCAGACAACGGATTAAGAGCGACATTTAAAGTTGTTAAGAATCCTAATGTAAACATTTCAGACAGTGAGATCAGAGTGCAAGTTGTTAATGCACTAAACGAATATTTTAGATTAGAAAATTGGGACTTTGGGGAAACATTTTACTTCAGTGAGCTTAGTGCTTACTTACATGCAGAGCTTGTGCCTAATGTGGCAAGCATTGTAATTGTGCCTGACAATTCCAATTACGGTAATTTACAGCAGATAACATGCAATGCAGATGAAATTTTTATTAGTGTGGCAACTGTGGATCAAGTAGCAGTTGTGCCTAGTTTAACAGCATCAAACTTAAAGTTAGGTTAATAAATGGCAGTTAGAACATTAGATCTTATACCAGCAGTATTTAGAACTAGCAAGAATCAGAAGTTTCTAAATGCTACTCTTGAACAAGCGACTACAGAACCCGATCTTGCTAGATTAAACGGATATGTAGGACGCAAGTTTACCCCTACCTTTCGTAAGACAGATAACTATCTGCCAGAACCTACGGTAGATAGAGAAAATTATCAGTTCGAACCTAGTACAGTTGTAAAGAACGATCAGGGCGAAGTAACTTTCGTTAATACCTACATCGACTTACTGCAAGCACTAGAGTTTCACGGTGGCATAACTAACAACCATGATAGACTGTTTTCTGCAGAAGCCTATAATTTTACTGGCGAGATAGATTTAGACAAGTTCGTTAACTTTAGTCAATATTACTGGTTGCCTAGTGGACCAGATGCTGTGGATATCACTACACAAAATGTTGCTACCACAGAAGACTACAGAGTTACTCGAGATACACAACTCAGTGAATATGCATTTGCTGATTCAGGCGACGTTGCCACAAGCACAGGAGTAGGTGGTAATCCTACAATATACCTTGCAAGAGGCGGAAGTTATACATTTAATGTTGGACAATCAGGGCACCCATTTTATATACAAACTGAAATAGGAACAACTGGTGTTAGATTAAATCAGTCTAATATAAGTTCAAGAGATATATTAGGTGTAGAGAATAACGGGGACGATGTAGGTATAGTAACCTTCAATGTACCACTTAAAGATTCGCAAAACTTCTTCTTAAACATGACAACGCTAAGTGAGGTTGATCTTGCGACGGACATAGATTTTAACAAAATTAATAACCAACTACTCAGCACAGTATTAGACACATATGGTGGATTAGACGGACAAAGAAGTTTAGACAATAAGACTATAATTTTTCCTAGCCTAGATGGATGGTTATTTGGCGGAGTCTTCGACAAAGATGGCGAGAGTTACGATGCTGTGGAATATGATCAGGGGTACGAGCCCACCGATGCACAAAAATGGGGAGTATGGCGTATATCCTATCAGGGCGATATTACTGATCCTGTAATTACTCTGTCGCCTGTTGAAGAAATACCTACTAATAACAAAGTTTTAATTAGAGAAGGCAACTTAAACGGAAATAAAGAGTTCTATAAAGCAAACTCAGGTTACTTAGAAGAAGTACCACTGATAACTGCTATATTAGATACATTATTTTATCAGGACGGCACTGATGGTGAGCGATATGGCACAATTAAGATTGTGGAACCTACAGAGACTGCCAACATTAATGTAGATACAGACATTTTAGGAAAAACAGGTTACACATCTGACACTGGAGTTGTCTTCACAAATGGCATGAAGGTTAAGTTTGATTCAGGAGTATTGCCAGCAACTTATGCAAATAATTCTTACTATATAGAAGGCGTTGGCACAAGCATAACCTTAACAGATGTAGAATCGCTGGTGGCACCAGAGACATACACAATAGATGAGAGTGTGGGATTCGATATAGAACTATATGATTCTACAGGCTACGAAGCAACAGCAAATGCACCTACTACTCAAGATTACATTGTATCACAAAGAGACAGTCTAGATGGAAATGCATGGGCACGAGGAAATAGATGGTTCCATATTGATGTTATAAATGCAACAGCAACTTATAACAACTTTACACCCACAATAGATCAGACAAAACGTGGAAAGAGACCTATTATAGAGTTTACTCCTAATTTAGAGCTCTACAACTTTGGTAAAGTTGCTAAAAAACCTGTAGACATAATAGACACAACTACGTTAGACGCATTTACACTAGTGGAAGGTTATGCAAGTTACACATCTGACGGGATAGATCTCGTAAGTGGACAACGCATTATATTTGCCGCAGACAGAGACGACGATGTCCGCAACAAGATTTATGATGTTTCTATTATAGATCCACAGGATGACGGCGCACTCCAAATACATCTTACTCCTGCTACAGATTCAGCAGTACAAACTTATGAAACTGTAACAGTAAAGTTGGGCACACAAAACCAAGGTAAGCAGTACTGGTTTAACGGATCTAACTGGATAGTAGGTCAACAAAAGACATCTACAAATGTACACCCGTTGTTTAATGTATACGACAGTGACGGCAACAGTCTGTCAGACTCATCAGCATATCCTGGGACAGACTTCGTAGGCACAAAACTCTTCTCATATAGAGAGGGAACAGGTACTATAGATGAGTACTTGGGGTTTCCGCTTAGTTATAGAAACTTCCAGAGTGTTGGTGATATCTTGTTTGACAACAACTTTGCATCTGACAAATTTAGAACCACAGCAAGTAGCACTAATGCTGTTAGCAAAGGATCTTTACATAAAAACACCAACTTAACAGAATTTACATACGCAAATACCTGGGAAAAAACTATAACAGATACTAGACAGTTTCAGGTGTTTTCATATGAATATACTGGATCTAACCAGTTTCTGTATCCTGCAGAAGAGGTTACCACTGTGCAACGGCAAACACTTAAAGTTTATGTCGGTAGTACACTACTAATAAACACACAGTATAGCAAAGTTGTAGTCAGCAACCAGACTTATATTGAAATAGATAGCACTGTGGACTTAACTGACAAGACTGTTACGATACTGGTACTTGATAACGATGTGCAAACTGATGCATATTATCAGATACCTACAAATTTAGATTACAACAGTGTTAACGCAAACTTTAGCGACGTTACGCTGGGTCAGTTACGTAACCACTTTCAGGAAAGTTTTGAAAACACTCTGGGCGTAACTGGAGTGTTTCCTGGAGCCAATAATTCTAGGGACGTCAACACTAGCGTAAGTCAAGGAACTATTTTACAACACACAGCAGGCGTTCCTTACGCAATGGTGTTTACCGGCGATAAGCAAATAAACTTTTTTGACAGTTTGGATCTTGCCGCCAGAGAATATAGTAATTTTAAGAATAAATTTATTGAGTCATCGTTTACACTGTCCGGCTTGGAAGCACTAACGCCTGATCAAGCAGTTGATGCAATTTTAACAAACATTAACGAAGCGAAGACAGACTCGTTCCCTTGGTACTACTCAGATATGTTGCCTTCTGGAAGCGCATACACCGAGTTTAAAGAAACTTGGTTCAGCGGCAACAGTAAGTCTATTAAACTGGTATCTGCTAACACAATGAACACTCCTAGTGAGACTTCAGTACTTGTTTATAATAATGACACACAGTTACTACGTTACAGAGACTACGACATCAGTAGTGATGGACTATTTGTAGAGCTAACAGCAAGTTATACTCCGGTAGCAAATGATATAATAACAGTAAGGGAGTATACAAATACCAATGGCAGTTTTATTCCAGAAACACCTACTAAGATGGGACTTTACCCCAGTTATCAACCTAGACTTTTAACTGATACCACATATAGAACATCAGCAACTTTTATAATTGGACATGACGGCAGTTATACCCCTAGTTTTGGTGACAGTCGTGACGATGTTCTTTTAGAATTAGAAAAAAGAATATACAACAACATCAAAGTACGGTACGATAAGTCTAGACTAGATATACATGATGTATTGCCTGGACAGTTCAGAACAACAGATTATACAAGGGCAGAATGCCAACAGATTCTAAGTCAAGAGTTTACTAGGTGGGCAGGTAATAATAATATAGACTACAGTAATCAGGACTTCTTTAATAATTCTGATCCTTTTACTTATAACTGGAGTCAGAGTTCTAGTGCAGTGGATGGCGAGTTACTGCCGGGTTTCTGGCGTGGTGTTTATAGACACTATTACGATACAGATACTCCTCACTTGACACCTTGGGAATGTTTAGGATTTGCTGAAGAACCTTCCTGGTGGGAAGCCGCATATGGCGTTGCTCCTTTCTCTTCAGGTAACCTAGTGCTCTGGGACGACTTAGAAGCAGGTTACATTAAAGAACCAGGTAATGAGAGATACGACACAAAGTATGCCCGCCCTGGTATTACAAAGTATATTCCTATTAACGTGTATGGAGAACTTAGAGCACCTAACGAGTTCTTAGTTAGAAGTTTTAACGGCACGTATATACAAAAAGAGTATGTGGCAGGTGATGAGGCACCGGCAGAAACTGCCTGGATTAAGAGCAGTCACTATCCTTATGCAGTACAAAAATTACTAGCATTGACCTGCAAAGTACTTTGGACTAAATGCAAGAGTTAGTGGCTTTAACATTAATACTACATTGGGACAATATGTTTTAAGCGACACAAACAATAGATTAGTTAAGTCAGACATTCTTGTTAATGGAGCTCTAGTTAATAGCACACGGCAATTCTCTGCTGGTTATGTTAACTGGATTTCAGACAGAATGCGTTCCCTGGGCGTTGATCCAGCAGTTACTTTACGTAATAAGTTAGATAATCTTAACATACAACTAGCAAGCAAGCTGGGTGGATTTACTGATAAGTCATACTTAAAGGTTTTAGCAGAACAGAATAGTCCGCAAAGTACAACAGACTCAGTGTTTGTTCCAGACAGTGATTATTCCTTGTTTTTACAGAAGTCTAATCCCATAAGCAGGTTAAGTTACAGTGCTGTTGTAATTGAAAGGACTTCCAAAGGATATAAAGTTGATGGTTACGATACAGACAATCCTCACTTTAACATAGTACCTCACAGACAGGAATCTCCTTCAGGTGGAACATTAGACATATTTGGAACAAGTGTTAATGTTAATGATGAGTTTGTTCCTGTATCTGAGGAAGTACCTTACAGTACAGAGTTTACTTCGCAACAGGCAGTAGTAGATTTCCTATTAGGTTACGGAAGATATCTAACAGCACAAGGTTTTGTGTTCCAAGCAAGAGTAGGCACGCTGGGAGAAACTAAGTCTTGGTTAATGAGTGCGAAAGAATTTTTAGTATGGGCACAACAAGGTTGGTCAAGTGGTAACTTGATAGTGTTAAGTCCAGTATTTGATCAGTTAGAGTTGGTATTAGATAATGCAACTGTAGATGACATTTCTGGTGCGTATAGAAGTAGTAGAATCCTAGATCAAAACTACAATAAGATAGGCAACAAAGAACTAGAAATAGACAGAATAGGAACCAGTGTTGCTATACGCACAACCAGTAATAAAACAATCGGACTCGCTATATTAGAAGCAGTGCAGTTTGAACATACATTTGTGCCTAATAACACAACAGTGTTTAACGATGTAATCTATCAGCCTGAGCTAGGCAACAGACAGGGCAGAGTTAAATTAGTTGGTTTTAAAACAAACAACTGGGAAGGTACAATTACTCCTGCAGGTTTCCTACTTAACCAGGATAATGTTGCACTATGGCAGTCTAACACAGATTACCGAAAAGGTAAGATAGTTAAGTTTAAACAGAGATACTATAGAGCGTTGGCTAACACACCAGCTAGTGTTGAATTTAACACCAAGGACTGGATAGAGGTAGATTACGATACTATTAAGAAAGGCTTATTGCCTAACTTGAGTAACACAGCAGGTTCTATAGAAGATTATTACGAGATAGATGGTCTTAATTTAGAAAGTGACAGAGATCGTTACAGCAAGAGTCTGATAGGTTACAAGAACAGAGATTACTTAAATAATCTAGGTTTAGACGACACTAGTCAGGTTAAATTCTATCAGGGATTTATCCAGGAAAAGGGCACACTTAATGCAGTAAATGCTTTAGTAAACGCACAACTCAATAACTTAGACACTAGTGTTGATCTCTACGAGGAGTGGGCGTTTAGAACAGGTAGTTATGGCGTATTAGATAGGAACCAAGTAATAGAGATACAAACCTCTGATACCACTTTTAGCAACAGTAACACTACTGTAAAACTACTTACTGCAACTGATCCTACACCGACCGACATTGTCAGTGTGCCGTTTGCTGGCATATATAAACGCCCTAGCAGTTACGATGCAACTCCTTTTGTTTATAGAGCGTTTGATACAGACTTAAACAAGGATATTGCAAAAGCTGGATATCCTAGACTCGATGACACAAACTGGAAAATATTTGATATCAAGTCTAGAACAACACTTAACCAAGACGTAGAATTATTTGGACTAGGGCAGGAAGTCTGGGTAGCAAAAGACTGGAACGGCAGTTGGAACGTATATAGAATTACAGAAACAAACTCTACTGTAACAAAAATTACTAATATCACAAATAACTTTATGAAAGTTACTTGCAATATACCGCACACACTTTCTAAAGACGATGTAGTTTTACTTAAAGATTTCGACACACGTTTTAATGCAATTTATAGAGTAAGCAAGGTAACTAACGAACTAGAGTTCAGTGTTAAATCGACACAGGCAAGAATGAATTTATTGATAGACGAAAACACCGGAGCTCCTGGCAGTTTAGAAGGAACTGGAAATGTCTATAAGTTTGACAGTGTTCGTTATAACTATCCTAGTGACGTAGCCGCAACAAATCCACTTAATAACTGGAAAGTAGGCGACAAAGTATTTGTAGATGAGTACAACAGTGACAGTGACTGGCAAGTATTAGAAAAAACAGAACCCTGGAGTAACAATAAGAAGTACATAAGATCAGGATTCGACGCAGACGACTTGTTAGGCAAGTCTGTACTTATTGGACAAAGTGCATCTTGGACAGCAGTAGGCGCACCAGGCAGAGACACTGGTCGAGTACAACTTTACGACATAAACAGTCTTAATGATCTAGAACAAGATACATTGCTAGATGCAGAAGTAGGTGCAGGTGCAGATATTACAGATGCATTTGGCACAAGCCTTGCAACTGGGCAACTAAGTTTTAACTACGACGGATCAACAGCAGTTAGTGATGAGTATCTAGCAGTAGGTGCTCCTGACAGCAATAGCACACGTGGTGGTGTTATAATTTATAGACTGAGAAGTGGTACATGGTCAGCACATCAATACATTGCGCCAGTAAGTGCATCTGTCGGCGACGAATTCGGCAAAGCACTGGCAATAAGTCAAGATGCACGTTGGTTGTACATTGGTGCACCGGGCGAAGACAAAGTATATGCTTACGGGTTAGATACAAAACTAACAGAACAGTCTGCTACTATTACAGGTGATGGCAGTACCACAGTACATGCATTAGGATTTACTCCTAAGAGCCTAACAAGTATTTTTGTACAGGATGCATCAGGTGTAATATACAGACCTACAACAGATTACACAGTCAGTGGCAGTGATATTACATTTATAACTGCTCCTAGTGTTAACGTTACGGTGTCTGAAAACTTCAGTTACAAATATGTTGCTACACTTACAGCAAGTGATGGTGATGCTGGTGATCAGTTTGGTACAAGCATTTGGACAAGCACAGATGGCACACAAACAGTTATTGGTGCTCCTAGTCATGACAATGCAGGAGACGACAGTGTAATTGATTCAGGCGCCGCATATGTATTTGATAGAACTGTAGAAGCATTTGAAGGTGATGGTAGCACAACAGCATTTACAACTCAGCGCACAATGGATGCAGACGTAAACAAAACAGTTGTAAACGGCGTATTGCAAGATCAGCGAAAAGGCTCTGATGCATACTGGGATTACTCAGTGTCAGGCACAACTTTAACCTTTAACGAGGCACCTGCTACAAGCGCAATAATCAAAGTTGACACAAACACATTTATACAGATGCAAAAGATGGCAGAACAGACTGCTAACACACGTGGTGTAGGTAATAGTTTTGGTAAGGATGTGTTGATATGTCCAACAGACTGCTCTGTATACCTAGGTAATCCAAGTGACGATCCTAGAGAACTACGCAACTCAGGTAGTGTTGATCGTTATGTTAACCAAGGTAGAGTATACGGCACAATTACAAGTACAGCGACAAGTCCTACAGTAACAGCAAGTCACAGTATCAGAATTAATGATTTTGAGATAACATTCTCAGGAACTACTGTGGACAGTGTAAAAACAGACATTAACAATGCAGGCATTGCTGGAGTTACGGCATCTGTAACAGATGGTGTGCTTACAATTGCAAGTACAAGCACTATAGAGTTACAGAAGTTAAAGGTATTACCAGGTGTCGGAACAGGACTTAGTGACTTAGGCTTAGATGTATTTTACTACACACAAACAATTCTAGCACCTAAAGGATCATCAAACAGTAACTTTGGTGATACACTTGCAATAAGTGACGACGCAAATAAATTGTTTATTGGCGCTCCTAATTGTACTATGAGAGTTAATGTACAATTTGATGTTGACACCACAGACGGCGAACCAGATACAACATTTGACATAGACAGTACA
>ERZ1048068.1306-NODE-1306-length-19407-cov-6.026095_pt1 | contig 19407 bp, 20 predicted proteins | sample MGYA00383098_ERZ1048068 | MGnify/ENA primary metagenome ERZ1048068 (study PRJEB29581, sample SAMEA5548368) | metagenome | biome: marine; feature: coastal; material: water | depth 1 m | study: Short-term variability in the microbial, nano- and picoplankton... | reverse complement strand
AACTTTGAAATTCTTTTAATTTTAATTTCTGTTAAGCGCGTGATATCGTCTTTAGTAATCTGGCGTTTAAGGTGTTGTATATGTGGTTGTAATCCACGATAAATCGCGGCAATCACGCCCTCCCAAGTTTCCTCCTCTTCAATGTCGCGGTAAATTCTATTCTCTATAAAAATACGCTCTAAGGATGCAAAATGCCATTGCTCCTCTAGCTCATTGAGTTTAATTTCTAGTTCTAATTTTAACAATGCAACCGTATGATCCGTAGATTGCCGAAGCATTTCAGAGACTCCTACAAATAAAGGTTTGTTATTTTCAATCACGCACCCTAAAGGAGAGATTGAAGTCTCACAATTGGTAAAAGCGAAGAGCGCATCAATGGTCTTGTCTGGTGATATTCCAGAGGGTAAGTGAATTAAGATTTCGACGTCTGCCGCCGTATTGTCTTCAATTTTTTTTACTTTAATTTTTCCTTTATCGTTGGCTTTTAAAATGGAATCAATCAAAGAAGAAGTGGTGGTTCCAAACGGCACTTCTGTGATTACGAGGGTGTTTTTGTTCAACTGACTGATGCGGGCTCTGCATCGCACTTTACCCCCTCTGAGGCCATCATTGTAATTGGTGAAATCCGCTATACCGCCAGTGGCAAAATCAGGAAGAATAGTAAAACGTTTTCCAGATAGGTGTTTGATGGAAGCCTCTATCAGTTCAATAAAATTATGCGGCATGACCTTAGTGGACAGCCCCACTGCGATACCCTCTGCCCCTTGGGCTAAAAGCAAAGGAAATTTTACCGGTAAATTTACAGGCTCTTTGCGGCGACCATCGTAAGAAGCTTGCCATTCTGTGGTTTTTGGGTTGAAAACGACATCCAGCGCAAACTTTGACAAGCGCGCTTCGATGTACCTTGAAGCAGCTGCGCGATCCCCAGTTAAAATATTTCCCCAGTTTCCTTGGGTATCAATAAGTAAGTCTTTTTGACCAATCTGTACCATGGCATCGGCAATACTAGCATCACCATGGGGATGGTATTGCATGGTATGACCAACAATGTTAGCGACTTTATTATAGCGGCCGTCATCCAAATCTTTCATAGATTGTAGAATACGGCGTTGAACAGGCTTAAATCCGTCCTCTATGGCTGGCACGGCACGTTCTAAAATCACATAAGAAGCGTAATCTAAAAACCAATCTTTGTACATGCCTGTGACACGAGTGATGGTTTCTTCACTTTGAAGGTCTTCGTGAGAGATATTATCTTCAGGTTCTAGCATTTATATGGGCTTTTCGTTAGTTATCAAATCAAGTTCAACCTTAAGATTATTTATGATGAATTTTTGACGATCAGGCGTATTTTTACCCATGTAAAATGAAAGCATTTCTTCAATCGTTGTTTCTGCATCAAGCATTACTGGATCTAGTCGGATATCATCTCCAATAAAATGCTTGAACTCATTAGGAGAGATTTCTCCCAATCCTTTAAAGCGTGTAATTTCGGGCTTCGGCTTTAATTTATCAATGGCGTAAATACGCTCTTCGTCTGAATAACAATAAATGGTTTCTTTCTTATTTCTGACTCTAAATAGTGGTGTTTGTAAAATGTAAAGATGCCCCTCTTTGATGACTTCAGGAAAAAATTGAAGAAAAAAGGTAATTAAAAGTAAGCGTATGTGCATACCATCTACATCGGCATCCGTCGCAATTACAATGTTGTTATAACGTAATTCTTCGATAGATTCTTCGATATTTAGCGCGGCTTGTAACAAATTAAACTCTTCGTTTTCGTAAACAATTTTTTTGGTCAATCCATAACAATTGAGCGGCTTTCCTTTTAAACTGAAAACAGCTTGTGTGTTTACATCTCGGGATTTAGTAATGCTTCCAGATGCAGAATCACCTTCTGTGATAAAAAGTGTGGTTTCTAAATTTCGATTATTTTTAGTATCACCAAAATGCACACGACAGTCCCGTAATTTTTTATTGTGTAGGCTGGCTTTTTTAGCACGTTCCTTCGCGATTTTACGAATACCAGATAGTTCTTTGCGTTCCCGCTCTGCTTGTAGAATTTTTCGTTGGATGGCCTCAGCAGCATTGGCATTTTTATGCAAATAATTATCCAATTGCGTTTTCACAAAATCATTGATAAACGTTCGGACTGTTGAAAGGCCACCGCCCATTTCGGTCGATCCTAATTTGGTTTTTGTTTGGCTTTCAAAAACGGGCTCCATCACTTTAATGGCGATAGCAGATATAATAGATTTTCGGATGTCAGAAGCGTCGTAGTTTTTACCAAAATAATCACGAATGGTTTTAACAAAAGCCTCGCGAAAAGCGGCGAGATGGGTTCCCCCTTGCGTCGTATTTTGACCATTGACAAAAGAATGGTATTCTTCGCTATATTGTGTTTTACTGTGAGTGATTGCTACTTCAATATCATCGCCTTTGATATGAATGGTTGGGTAGAGTCGATCTTCAGCTTTGGAATTATCTTCTAAGAGGTCTTTAAGTCCATTTTCACTGAAGAATTTTTCGCCGTTAAAGTTGATGGTGAGCCCAGGATTTAAATACACATAATTCTTAAGCATGCGTGCCACATACTCATTTCTGAACCTGAAATTTTTAAAAATCTTAGAATCGGGAATAAATGAGACTTTAGTCCCCTTGCGCCTAGAGGTGTCATCCAAAAGATCTTGGTTTTTTAAAACACCCAATTCAAATTCTGCTGAAGCCGATTTGCCATCCCGAGTCGATTCAACTCGAAAATAATTTGAAAGTGCATTAACGGCTTTGGTACCAACACCATTCAAACCAACCGATTTTTTAAAGGCTCTAGAGTCGTATTTTCCACCTGTATTCATTTTAGAAACGACATCGACTACTTTGCCCAATGGAATCCCTCGACCATAATCTCTAACAATGACTTTGTTGCCTTGGATAGAAATATCGATAGACTTTCCTGCCCCCATGACATATTCATCAATAGAATTATCAAGCACTTCTTTGAGTAAAATATAAATTCCATCATCGGCAGAAGAACCATCGCCAAGCTTGCCAATGTACATCCCTGGGCGCATGCGAATGTGCTCCTTCCAATCAAGGGATCTAATATTATCTTCAGTATAGGCTGTGTTTTCGACCATATAAGCTTACAGATGAAGTGCTAATATACTGCATCATCATAAAAGATAAAACCTTTAAATCACAAATTAATTAACAAAAAACAAAAGCATATGTTGAGAAATGTTTTCCCTTGAAATGACAATTATTTTTCTAAACATTAAATAAGAAATGAACCACATCTCCATCTTTGACGGTATAATTTTTTCCTTCGACCCGCATTTTACCGGCCTCCTTAACTTTAGCTTCACTTCCAAATTCTAAATAATTGTTGTAGGCAATGACCTCAGCACGAATAAAACCTTTTTCAAAATCGGTGTGGATAACACCAGCAGCTTGTGGCGCCAAACTACCAATCGGAATGGTCCAAGCGCGCACCTCCTTGACACCGGCAGTAAAGAAAGTCTGAAGGCTTAAAAGTTTATAAGCCGAGCGAATCAATTTAGCAGATCCAGGTTCTTCCAATCCTATGTCTTCTAAAAACAATTGGCGCTCTTCAAAGTCATCTAGCTCATTAATATCAGCTTCAGTACCCACAGCAAGCACCAATACTTCGGCATTTTCTGAAACCACTGCTTGTTTGACTTGATCCACATAACTGTTACCGCTAACGGCAGCTTTTTCATCCACATTACAAACATACATCACGGGTTTGGCCGTGATACACTGCAATGGCTTTACAAAGGCTGTATAATCATCGTCAGACAATTCAATGCTGCGAACAGAAGCACCCGCTTCTAAATGGGCTTTTATGATTTCTAAGACCGCGGCTTCTTTTTGAGCCTCTTTATTTCCTGTTTTGGCAGTACGTTTTACCTTTTCAAGTTTTTTTTCAACCGTTTCTAAATCTTTCAACTGCAGTTCCATATCGATTGTTTCTTTGTCACGAAGAGGGTCTACACTACCATCGACGTGTACAATATTATCGTTATCAAAACAACGCAACACATGCAAAATAGCATCTGTTTCACGAATGTTTCCTAAAAATTGATTACCTAACCCTTCGCCTTTGCTGGCACCCTTTACAAGGCCTGCAATGTCTACAATCTCAACAGTAGCGGGTACCACCCGTTCAGGGTTGACCAAGCCTTCTAAGGTTGCGATTCTTGGATCTGGCACATTGACCACGCCGATGTTTGGTTCGATGGTGCAAAAAGGAAAGTTCGCGCTTTGCGCTTTGGCATTTGACAAACAATTAAAAAGAGTTGATTTTCCAACGTTGGGCAATCCGACAATTCCTGCTTTCATGATTTTAAATTTCTGGCAACAAAAATACACAAATGATGCTTTAAACAAATCCTTTGGGATGGATTAGTTTGAAGGATTTAAATATTCAAATGATTTCTAAGCATTCCTTTTTGATGAAATGACAATTCAACGATTAGAAGGGTAGGCAACTATTCAACAGTTGTTTAAATGCAACGCATTTAAATGGATAACAGCAATAATATCAAATGTATTGGATTTAATTATTAGCTTAGGAAGTAAAATATTCAAGTTTTGAAGCAAATAATCCTCAAATTGATAATTGGATTCCTAGTTCTTAGCGGCTGCAAAGAGGAGGATTCAACTTTTTCCATCACTCATGATCAACTGACAGACACCACTTTTTTGTTTGCCCTGGCAAGCTCTGCTGAATCCTGTGGCGTATTGCTTTCAAATGGGGTTAATTGTGCACAAAGCGTAGCGTTTTCAAGTACAAATGTTGCTACAGTAATTGTTACTGACATTGTAAATGCTGGCACCTATAGTGTTGATGGAAACATCATCACTGTCACATTGCCTAACAGCGATTCGGAAAATCCTATGATTTTTAATGCAAACACTGAAGTCACGGAGTTGATACGAATCTCAGATGGCAGCAATGACATTTGGAAATTAGCTATTGAAGGAATTGATCCTTGGGATCTTTAAATTTCAAAAACGAGTATTGTTGAACTTCCAAAAAAATTAGAGAATTAATCCTCTGGATGCATAAAACGTTGTTTTCCTAATAAAACGTTTTCGGTTTCTACATTGGCCTCATCAGGAACACAGCAATCAACAGGGCAAACCGCAGCACATTGAGGCTCTTCATGAAAGCCTTTACATTCTGTACATTTATCGGGAACAATAAAATAAAACTCATCGCTGATGGGGATTTGCGGTTCGTCGGCATTGACCTGTTTACCATTTGGTAAAATGATTTGGCCATTCAAACTTGTACCATCTTTGTAACGCCAATCATCTGCCCCTTCGTAAATTGCAGTATTTGGACACTCAGTTTCGCAGGCCCCACAATTGATACAGTCTTCGGTGATTATAATTGCCATTATATATTAAAAATCAATTTATTGTATAAATTTGCAACAAAATTAAAGCCAAAATTACGGTTTAACAAATTATGAATCATAAAAAAACTATAATTCAGTCTCTTGTAAGCTTGGGAGCGTTTATGGCTCAATTCTCAACCCCTACGCCAAAAAAATCCAAAAAAGTACTGCATAACAATATTTTTTTCGATGGATTCAAACACCAATTAAAGCTCGCAAATGAATTTAATGGGTGGTTTACTAAAGTGAACCTCTGTTTCGCCCTAAAACAATGGTCAGAATTGCTACAAAAACAGCCACTAGGATCATGGCTAGCGCCTTATGAAACCCCAGCAAAAATTCCAAAAACGATTGCCATTGTTATGGCGGGCAACATTCCGCTTGTAGGTTTTCATGATTTCATTGCCACTTTGATTTCAGGCCACAACATTCTGGTCAAACAATCTTCAAACGACCGCCATCTTTTGTCCTTTTTAGCAGCCTACTTAACGCATTTAGAACCGCATTTAAAATCCAAAATTAAATTTACCAACGAAAAACTTCAGGATTTTGACGCAGTAATTGCTACGGGCAGTAACAATTCAGCGCGTTATTTTGAGGCCTATTTTAAAAATAAACCGTCAATAATTCGTAGGAATAGAAATTCAGTTGCAGTTTTAACTGGTAACGAATCGGAAGCCGATCTAAAAGCTTTGGCAGAAGATATTTTTAGATATTATGGCTTGGGATGCCGCAGTGTTTCAAAGTTATTTGTTCCTAAAGATTATGATTTTGATAAGTTTTTTAAGGCTATTTTCGATTGGCATATTATAATGAATAGTGCTAAATATGCCAACAATTACGACTACAACAAAGCCGTGTATATAATGAGTGAATTCGATTTGATTGAAAATGGTTTTCTAATGCTCAAGGAAGATACCCGCTATGCTTCGCCTATTGCGACTTTATTTTACGAATTTTATGAAGACTTAGAATCTTTGAAATTTAGAACTAAAGCCGATGCGTCTCAAATACAATGTATAGTTTCTAAAAATTTTAGTAAAAATGAAGTAACATTTGGCGCGACCCAACTGCCCAAATTGAACGATTATTCTGATGGGATTGACACTGTTGATTTCCTGTTGAAAATATAACATAACATTATCATTTATTTTGTCACATTTTCAATAATTAATTCGGACATTTACGCTCTAACTTTTAATGGTAAACACTCACCAAATGAAACGACATAATTTTAGCGCAGGCCCCTGCGTTCTACCTCAAGAAGTCCTCGATAAATCTGCCCAAGCCATCATGAGCTACTATAATGGACTTTCACTTATAGAAATTTCTCACCGCAGTAAAGCTTTTGTAGATGTTATGGAAAATGCACGTGTACTGGCACTTGAATTGCTCGGACTTGAAGGCATGGGTTACAAGGCATTATTTTTACAAGGAGGTGCAAGCACCCAATTTTTAGCAGTGGCACTCAATTTACTAGAAAAACGCGCAGCCTATTTAAATACGGGAACATGGAGTGATAAAGCCATTAAAGAAGCCCGTATTTTTGATGATATATTAGAAGTCGCCTCTTCTAAGGATGCCAATTACAACTACATTCCAAAAGGATATGAAATACCTATTGACCACGATTATTTCCACTGTACTTCCAACAATACCATTTTTGGAACACAAATTAAAGACTTTCCAGACTGTGAAATTCCTATGGTTTGTGACATGAGCAGCGATATTTTTTCAAGAACTATCGACTTCTCAAAATTTGGGTTGATTTATGCAGGTGCACAAAAGAATATGGGCCCAGCAGGAACCACATTAGTGGTGGTTCAAGAAGATATTTTAGGAAAAGTATCCCGTAAAATCCCCTCCATGATGGATTATAAAATTCATATTAGTAAAGGCAGTATGTTTAACACGCCGCCGGTTTTTCCAGTTTATGCTTCTATGTTGAATTTGGAGTGGCTAAAAAATAAAGGCGGTATTGCGGCCATTGAAAAAGAGAATGAAAAGAAAGCCCAACTCATTTATTCTGAAATTGATTTAAACCCACTTTTTGATGGCTTTGCTGCCAAGGCAGACCGCTCAACGATGAATGCGACCTTTACCTTAAATAATGACGATCTTAAAGAGAGTTTTGACACCATGTGTCAAGAAGCTGGCATCAATGGTTTGAATGGCCACCGCAGTGTGGGTGGCTACAGAGCCTCCATGTACAATGCTTTGACGCTTGAAAGCGTACAGGTCTTGGTAGAAATTATGAGTGAATTAGAACGAAAAGCATAAATAACCGTGAAGATATTAGCAAATGACGGCATTTCAGCAAATGGCGTTGAAGAATTAGAAGCTGCTGGGTTTGAAGTCAGCACAGTCACAGTCGCCCAAGAACAATTGGAAAATTACATCAATAATGAAGGTATTGTAGCACTACTTGTAAGAAGTGCTACCAAGGTCCGTAAGGATTTAATCGACGCCTGCCCTAGCCTTAAAATCATTGGGCGTGGCGGAGTTGGAATGGATAATATTGATGTAGAATATGCCCGCGACAAAGGATTGCATGTGATCAACACGCCTGCAGCCTCTTCGGAATCCGTTGCAGAATTGGTCTTTGCCCACCTTTTTTCTGGAGTTCGTTTTTTGTATGATTCCAACCGGAACATGCCCTTAGATGGAGATTCTAAATTTAAAGTCCTAAAAAAGGCCTATGCAAAAGGCACTGAATTAAGAGGCAAAACTTTGGGTGTGATTGGATTTGGACGCATTGGTCAAGCCACTGCTAAAATAGGCTTAGGCCTTGGTATGAAAGTCATTGCACACGACCCTTTCATGAAAAAAGCCGCCGTGACAGTACCGTTTTTTGACGGCCAGTCTGTGACCTTTCATATTGACATTGAAAGCAAAGAGACGGTTTTAAAAGAAGCAGACTTCTTGTCATTACATGTACCGGCGCAAAAAGAGTTTGTCATTGGCGCTGCCGAAATCGAATTGATGAAAGACGGTGCTGGCCTTGTCAATGCCGCTCGTGGTGGTGTTGTAGATGAAGTCGCCATGGTGGAAGCCTTAAAATCTGGTAAATTAGGCTTTGCAGGTGTAGATACTTTTGAAAACGAACCCACTCCTGCGGTTCAAGTCTTAATGACACCAAACGTGTCCCTAACCCCTCATATTGGAGCGGCAACCACGCAAGCCCAAAAGCGAATTGGTTCTGAATTGGCCACACAAATCATTTCCATACTGAAATAAAATTCAATTATTATTTATTTGAAATCCCAGCCTCTTATATGTTGGGGGTTTTTATATATATGTATTGAACAAAACCCTAAATCTGTTCCTTAAATACGTGAACGACCTGCGACCCATCATCGATTTTATTACCGTTTGATTATCATGTCTCTTTTTTAAGCTATGATATCCTTATAATAAGGTTTTAAAATACTTTGTTTTAATTCTCTAAAATAAAATTAATACCGCAGTTCTTATCTCTATAGCCCAATTTCAAAAGGATTTGGTTTGTAGCCGTTTTAGCAGAATATATTTAGGATAAACACAATAAAACAAGATGTATAAATTAAAATACAACGTCCTCTTTTTAAGCATTATCTCATTGTCATGTTCAAATGTAAGCAAAGAAAAAATTGTAGAAAACGCCAATAATAGCTTAACTATATACAATATTGATACAAAGGATAAATTTTATCCATCTCATATACACAGAGACAAAGACCGAAGCAGCTTGTTTTAGGAAAAGCCCGATGGAACAATTTTAAAAATAAGTGACAGAAAACAAGAAATTTCTGCGTTGCTGTTCGAATGTATTATATTCAAAGCGATGAGCGGTTTTGTTTCAAGAGTAGACCAAACACGTGTATACAATAGCTACAAATACAATATTAAAACAAACCAACTCATTAAAACAACTAACAACCCATTTTTTTATGGGGGATAAATTATAATATTGGATTGAAAAATAACATTATAACATAAATAATCCAGCGTCTATCTTTAGAACTCCTAGTTAAACATCGATCAATGGATTGACAAAAATAACACCCAAATTATGAATGTAAATCAGGATAAAAATAAACACAAGTTTTATGCTTTCAATTGAAGGAAAGTCTGCAACAATAAATTATAAAATTGAAAACAATAATGCTTACCTCATTTACTCTGATGTTCCAGAAAGTTTTAGAAGACGTGGCATGGGTAAATTTCTTATTCAAAAGACCCACGAAAAATTAATTAAAGACGGTTATAATCCCATTCCCATTTGCCATTACATAAAAGCAGTTTTTAGACAAAATATTTCTTCACAGAAATTTTTGAATAAATCGGTAGAATCCTAAATAAATACAAATCTATGTCAATTATAAATAACCTACTTGGAAGCGATTCAGGAGAATTGTTAATCAAGGGCATGTCCAGCCAAATCGGTCAATCAAAATCTCAAACCAATAATCTAATGAGCATGGCCATTCCTGTGCTTCTTAAAGCCATGCAACGCAATTCCAGTTCAAAAGAAGGTGCTTCTGGATTGCTGTCAGCAATCTCTGAAAACACGATGGCAGTATTTTAAATAAGCTGGAAAATGTATTTACTGGAACTGAATCTACTGACCTAGAAAAAGACGGTGAAAAGATTCTTGGTCATGTATTGGGCCAAAGTGAGCAAAATATTCAAAATGTGCTCAGTATTCAATCGGGCATAGATGCCTCATCAGTTTCACGCGTTTTAAAAATGGTGGCACCCGTTGTTATGGGCCTACTAGGAAAACAACAACGCGAACAAAATGCTTCAAAGACAGATGAGAATGGGATTTCTAACACCATAATGAGCCTCGTAGGCGCTACCTCAGAAAATAACAATCAAAGCTTCTTTGAATCTATTTTAGACGCAGATAACGACGGATCTATAATTGACGACGTTGCAGAAGTCATCAGTGGCAAAAAAAACAGTGGAATTGCCGGTGTTTTTGGGAAATTGTTTAACAAAAATTAAATACTTAAAATTCTATAATGTGCTATATTTGTGCACATGATAAATCTTATAAATACATTTAAATCCAATTGGGGAATAACTAAAAATTGGCAGCTCCTCTACCCACTTTTTGGGATTGTTGGATCCTGCTATATGGGACTAAAATTTAGTCCTAAGGTATTGGAAAACCCATATTGGTTAAGTGCTCTAATTGGACTTGCTATGGGTTTGATTTTTATGCAGTTTTGTGTGTTTTGTATAAAGAAACTTGAAAATAAATGGGTGGTTGACGCCCGTTGGGAACTGATTCGAATTTTTATCATTTTTGCACTAACCGGCTCCTCCTCGGTATATGTTGGTCGCCCATTCATTAATTTGGTTGGAATTTCAAATGAAAATCTAAACCCTTTTCTGTATTGGCTTCTTTTTATTGTCATAAGTCTGATATTCTATCAAATTCTTTTGGTTTTTTGGGGTTGGCTTCTTGGTCAGTTTGACTTTTTTTGGGCCTTTGAGAAAAAAATGCTGTCCCGCTTGGGGATTAAGCATTTTCGAAAATAATATTTATTACTTAGACGGTTTTTCGTTCAAATAATAGTTGTAAGTCCACATTATAGAGAAAGTGGGGACGACATCAACAAAAGGAAGTGCCTCTTCAATAAATACGATGACCCCTGCGATTTTACCCTTTTTACCTTTGTACATTCGCGTCATTAAGTACGCTGACAATGGGGCCCAAAAGAAATCAAACACAGGAATAAAAAAAGAAACATAACCTAAAGCATCAAACAACAGACTAAGTATGAGTTTTTGGTGTTTTTTGAGAAGGTTAAGTTTCATCTGTTTTAAGCTTTTCTTTAAAACGCTGATTCAAGAGTTTTATTTTGGGTGAAATTACAAACTGACAATAGGATTGTTGGCTATTTTGATCGTAATAATCATGGTGGTTTTCTTCAGCATCATAAAAAACATCCAATGGAGCAACTGTGGTTACGATGGGGTCTGAAAAGACTTTTGAACTTTCTAAAAACGATATATATTTTTCAGCTGTGTCTTTTTGACTTACGGAAGTGTAAAAGATAGCAGAGCGGTATTGCGTTCCTACATCGTGCCCTTGGCGGTTCAAAGTGGTAGGATTGTGTGTTGAAAAAAAGACTTCCAAAAGGGATTCGTAAGAAATTTCGTCAGAATTGTAATTAATGAGAATGCCTTCGGCGTGTCCCGTTGTGCCTTGACAAACCTCACGGTATGCCGGGTGCTTAATAAAACCGCCTGTATATCCAGATTTAATACTAGATACCCCTTTAAGGCGCTTAAAAACTGCTTCAGTACACCAAAAGCAGCCACCACAAAAAATTGCTTGATTCATAACATAAGATTATTGAGAGCACTAAGTTAATAAAAGAAATTTTTAAAATATTAATATTTGATTGTACATCAGCCTTTGATTCTTTAAATTTACCAGCATGATTCAAGCGAATAACATTCATAAGTATTATGGCAATCTCCATGTGCTTAAAGGCGTTGATTTGGAAATAAAAAAGGGAGAGGTCGTTTCAATTGTTGGGGCTTCTGGCGCCGGAAAAACAACCTTGCTTCAGATTTTAGGCACCCTTGTTTCACCTTCTAAAAAAGAGGATTTTACACTGGAAATTGATACCAAAGACATCAATAGTTTAAATGAAAATGATTTGGCGAAATTTAGAAACAATCACCTTGGCTTTATTTTTCAATTTCACCAACTTTTACCAGAATTTACCGCTCTGGAAAATGTATGTATCCCCGCTTTCATAAAAGGAATTTCAGAAAAAGAGGCAGAGCTAAAGGCAAAGAAGTTATTAGATTTTCTAGGTTTAGGCAAGCGTCTTCATCACAAGCCCAGTGAACTTTCAGGAGGTGAACAACAAAGAGTATCTGTTGCTCGCGCGTTGATTAACGACCCATTGGTTGTTTTGGCTGATGAACCTTCTGGAAATTTAGACAGTGCTTCTGCGGCACAACTCCATCAATTGTTTTTTGAACTCAGAGCGGCATACGGGCATACTTTTATCATTGTTACCCACAATGAAGAGTTGGCCGCAATGGCAGATCGAAAAATCACCATGACAGATGGAAAAGTATCAAAATAAATCCTACAATGGTCTAAGTTTTGATGCCCTTAAACAATTTTTAGACGCCAAAGTTAAGCAGTACAATACCAATGAATTTATTGAGAGCGATCCCATTCAAATTCCTCATTTGTTTTCCAAAAAAGAAGACATTGAAATTTCCGCTTTTTTAACGGCTACAATCGCATGGGGTAATCGAAAAAGCATCATCCAAAATGCCAAACGCTTGATGCAACGTATGGACAATGCTCCCTACGATTTTATCTGCTCGCACCAATCCAATGATTTGAATGAGTTTGAGGGGTTTGTACACCGAACTTTTAATGCCCATGATGCGGTTCAATTTATTAAAAGTTTAAAACATATTTATACGACTTATGGCGGTATGGAATCCGTGTTTTCAAAATATGCAGAAAAAACCACCTTACAAAACGCAATACACCATTTTAAAAATCATTTTTTTGAAATTGAACATTTAAAACGGACTGAGAAGCACATCAGTGACCCCTTAAAAAATTCAGCAGCCAAGCGTATGAATATGTTTTTAAGGTGGATGGTAAGGCCCAGTAATTCTGGGGTTGATTTTGGCATATGGAAAGGTTTAAAGACCGCACAACTATCATGTCCACTCGATGTGCATTCAGGAAATGTAGCCAGAAAACTTGGATTATTGAAACGTCATCAAAATGATGCCAAAGCCGTTAAAGAGCTTGATAAAAATCTCAGGAAATTTGACCAAACTGACCCTGTCAAATACGATTTTGCATTATTTGGCCTTGGCGTATTTGAAAAGTTTTAAAAAAATTATAGATTTGTACTTCTGATTGTCCTAGATCGTTAATATCTCCAGAAATATTTTAAAGATTTCAATTGTATTTTGACATCGTTTTTGTCGTAGGGCTTTTGTTTTTTTTAAAAAGCAGCATTAATACCCTATACAATCGAAATGAACTTAATTGAAGCCTTAATTGACATAACAACCATCGTCTTATATGCCTACTTTATCTTTCTTATTCTGATAAAAATCAGAGAACTGGAGATAAAAAAAGGCGTTTTTCATGTATTGACCATTCTTTTTATTACATTTTTAATAAGTAAAATTTTAATAAGATATATATAGCCAGAAGATTTTTAAACGCTATTTTTAAAACTTGCTTTGGCTTTTGAATGAAAAAGACTGGAAAATTTTCTTAAATATGAAATATCTTACCGTCTTTGGCTAACGCTACTTTTTTGAAAACGGTCATCGCTTCATCTTTGAAAGGTTCCAAGTCTTTGTATCTGGTTGAATAATGCCCTAAGATGAGCCGTCCCACCCTTGCTTTATTTGCAATAGTCGCTGCTTGTTTGGCTGTAGAATGCTTGGTTTTTGCGCACAGCGCTGCTTGGTCCTCTAGGAAAGTAGATTCGTGGTATAATGCATCTACACCTTGAATTATTGGAATAATAGACTCTGAATAAGCCGTATCACTACAAAACGCATAGCGCTTTGGAATGCAGCCATTAGTTGTGACTTCTTCGTTTTTAATAAGAACACCATCCTGGTTGTAAACATCAGCGCCTTGTTTTAATTTTCGGTAATAGGCAACATCAATATTTTTAGCTTCAGCGTTTTCAATTAGTAACTTTCTTTCAAAAGGCTTTTCTTTGAACAAAAAACCATTTGTATACACTCTGTGATCGAGGGGTATGGTGTGAACTTCAACTTTATCATCTTCAAATATACACTCTGAATCCTTGGTCTCTAGTTCATGAAAAATCAGGTTAAAATTTGTCCAGGAATTAGATAATTTTAATTGTAAAGTGATAATTTCTTTCAGGCCTTTAGGCCCGTAAATATTTAAGTCTACCTCTCGTCTTAACAATCGAAATGTTGAAATCAAACCAATCAAACCAAAATAGTGATCTCCGTGCAAGTGAGAAATGAATACATGCTTAATCTGATTAAACTTTAGCTTGTGACGTCTGAGTTCAATTTGAGTCCCTTCACCACAATCAATCAGGAAATGATGCCCACGTGTCTCTAAAACTTGCGAAGTTGTATGCGCAATTATACGCGGGGTGGCACTGTAGCATCCAAGAATTGTTAATTTCAATCTAAAGTATTTTAAAATCCTAAATCGCGTTGCATTTCATCCATTTCAATGATATCCTTGGCTTCTTGAAGTGTTGGGGCCCATATTAAGGCTTCTGGAAGCTTGTCGGGAACGGCTGTTGGAGAAACAATCACAAAAGAGCGTTTACCTTTTTGATGAGACTCAGAAATTTTTAGAATTTTTTCAATAAAATCAGCAGCTGACATCTGAAAATCTGCCAATGAAACAATGATGTTTTTAGACTGAATATTAGGGTATATATTCTCAAATGTTTTGAAAAAATCTATTGTGCTGGTTTGATTTTCAAAAACCAAAGCAATGTGGTCTGTAACTTCAAATTTCATTTAAGACTCAATTTTGGAGGCCAATAAATAGGTAACTGCCATTCTGATGGCCACGCCATTTTCAACCTGATCTAAAATAATAGCTTGTTTAGAATCTGCAACCTCGCTAGTAATTTCAACTCCGCGATTAATGGGGCCTGGATGCATAATGATAATTTCTTTTCCAATTGAATCTAACAATTCTTTGGTGAGACCGTATTGTTGAGTATACTCCCGAACACTTGGAAAATAACTGACTTCCATACGCTCATTTTGAACTCTGAGCATGTTGGCAACGTCACACCATTGGAGTGCTTTTCTGAAATCCGTCTCAACAATTACACCCAATTCGTGAATGTATTTAGGGATGAGTGATTTTGGTCCACAAAGCATAACTTGGGCGCCCAGAAGTTGCAAAGCAAAAATATTGGACAAAGCAACACGACTGTGAAGAATATCGCCTACAATAACAACATTTTTACCTTTTACTGTTCCAAATTTTTCTCGAATGGAGTAAGTGTCTAACAGCGCTTGTGTTGGATGCTCATGTGCACCATCACCAGCATTGATAATGCGTGCATCAACATGCTGTTGTAAGAAAGCAGCAGCCCCTGGTTTTGGATGCCGCATGACAACCATATCAACCTTCATAGATAAAATATTGTTTACCGTGTCAATAAGGGTTTCACCTTTCTTAACAGAAGATTGTGAAGCAGAAAAATTAATGACATCGGCGGACAAGCGTTTTTGAGCAATTTCAAAGGATAGTTTGGTTCGTGTTGAATTTTCAAAAAATAAATTGGCGATGGTAATATCGCGAAGGGAGGGCACCTTTTTTATGGAGCGGTTAATGATTTCTTTAAAATGATCTGCAGTTTCAAAAATTAACTGAATGTCTTCTGCTTTCAAATATTTTATTCCTAACAAATGATCGACACTTAATGTGCTCATAATTATTGTTTTATCAAATAAACATTGTCCTCACCATGCGTTTCTTTCCAATTTACAATGACTTTCTCATTGTCTATAGCATCAACCTGACGTCCTCTGAAGTCGGGCTGAATAGGTAAATGTCTGCTGAACCTGCGGTCAATCAAAATCAACAATTCAATACTGCTGGGCCGCCCATAGGCTTGAATGGCTGTAAGAGCGGCGCGAATGCTACGACCGGTGTATAAAACATCATCAACAAAAACCACATTTCTACCTTCAACAAGACAATCCATTTCATTTGTGCTGGGTTTTAAAACCTTATTAGAACGTCTAAAGTCATCTCTGTAAAAAGTGATATCAAGACAACCAATTTGCACGTTTGCTATGTTATAATCAGATTGTAATAAATCCTTTAGCCTGTTGGCTAGAAATTTTCCCCTCGGTTGAAGGCCTACAAGAATAGTGTTAGAAAAATCGGTGTGTTTTTCAATAAGTTGACAAGCCAATCGATGTAGGATAATGTTTACTTCTTTTTGATTCAGTAAAACTTTTTGACTCATGATGTTTTCAACATATTCGAGCGCAAAGGTAATGGAAAAAAATTAAAATAAGTACAATCCCGTATTTGGGGTCTAATGAAAAAGGGGGAAACGGGTAATTTATCATTCTCTAAAGCAGGTAATCCGTACTAATGAAATTAGATTGCTTTTCGTCTAACATTTCTTTTAAAATTCCACTGTTGTAAGCATTGTCTTTGGCTGCAACAAACGTGCGAATCGAAAACGAACGCAAGGCGTCTCTCACACTCAATGTACTAAAAGCAGAGTCTTTTCTGCCGGTGAATGGAAACACATCAGGGCCTCTTTGACAAGAACTATTTAGGTTTACACGGCACACTAAATTGACTAGGGTATCAATAAGGGGCGCTAAGGTCTTGGTGTCTTTTCCAAAAACACTTACTTGCTGGCCATAATTTGATTCAGCCATGTCATCAAGGGGTTTTTGGATGTCACTAAATGTCATGATTGGAATGACAGGCCCAAATTGCTCCTCATGGTATACATTCATAGATTTATCTACTGGATAGAGTACAGAGGGGTAAATATAGTTTTCAGTTCTTTGGCCACCTTTTCGATTGAGGACTTTTGCGCCTTTTGAAGTAGCATCGTCTATTAGACCTTGAATGTAGTCAGGTTTATTTGGTTCTGGAAGTGGCGTCAGCATGACACCATCTTCCCAAGGATTGCCAAAATTAAGCGCATCTACTTCTGCGCAAAATTTATCTCTGAAAGCTTCAAAAATACGCTCATGAATGTATAGTATTTTTAATGCGGTACAGCGCTGGCCATTAAATGAAAGGGTGCCTGTAATACATTCTTTAACAGCTAAATCTAAATCTGCATCTGGTAAAACAATAGCAGGGTTCTTTGCCTCTAAACCAAGGACAATACGAAGTCGGTTTTTCTTTGGATGGGTGTTTTGTAATGCATTGGCTGAATTGCTGTGCCCAATAAGTGCTAAGACATCAATTTTTCCTGTTTCCATAATTGGCGAAGCCAAGGTACGACCCCTTCCAAATAAAATATTGACAACCCCCTCTGGAAAACTGTTTTGAAAGGCTTCCATTAGTGGAGTTAAGAGCAGCACCCCGAGCTTGGCAGGCTTAAAAATGGTTGTATTTCCCATAATTAGGGCCGGTATTAACAATGCAAAAGTCTCATTAAGTGGGTAGTTGTATGGGCCTAAGCACAATACAACTCCCAAAGGGCCACGACGAATGTGAGCGTAAACTCCAGAATGCTTGTGAAACTTAGCTGAATTTCGATCCAATTGCTTGTAATCGTCAATGGTATCGTAAATGTAATCGACAGTTCGGTCGAACTCTTTTTCAGAATCCTTTAAATTTTTACCTATTTCCCACATTAAATATTTGACCACTTCTGCGCGTTTGGTCTTCATTTGAGTGACAAACTTTTCCATACAAGAAATACGATCCGCAACTTTCATGGTGGGCCAAAGCCCCTGCCCTTTATTGTAGGCGTTAGAGGCAGCTTCAAGGGCTTCCATGGCTTGTTCTTTTTCTAATAAAGGAATTGAACCTAATAGCGTTGGCGCATAATCAGCAGTGGAAGGAATGGTCGAAAAAACTTCAGAGTTAGGGCCGTTCCAATCTTTAAGTGCACCACCAACTAGGTATTTTTTTTGATGAATTAGTTGCTTAATTTTGAATGCTTCGGGAATCGAATGGAAATCCATGTTGTTGAATTGATTAGTTTTTTTATAAATTTAACCAACTCCATTCTTTATAATTAAAAAAAAAAGTTAATTGTTTCTAAAATTGATATTTTATTGATGGAAATAAAAAAACCCTTCAATTTTTCGAAGGGTTTTTAATGTTTGAGGATTTAAACTTTATTTGGCGTCCATTTTATCCTTTAGAGCTTGAAGTGCTTCATTGGCATCACCAAGAGTTGTTTTGGATTCCGATGCAGATTTAGCAGCTTTTCTAACAGCAGCTTTCACATTTTTTATTTCTTGAGCTTTAAACACTGCTGTATGAGATGCAACAACACGCTTGAATTCTTTGCTAAATTCAATGATTACAAATTCTGCTTCCTCGCCTTTTTTCAACTTTGAGCCGTCTTCTTTTTCTAAATGTCTAGAAGGAATAAACGCGACAATATCATCGTTGAACTGAATAGTAGCTCCTTTGTCTACAATTTCAAAAACTGAAGCTGTGTGTTTTGTGTTTAACGCAAATTCATTCTCATATTTATCCCAAGGGTTGTCCTTGGTCTGTTTGTGACCTAGACTTAATTTTCTACCTTCCACATCGAGTTCAAGAACTACCACTTCTAAATTATCACCAACAGTACAGAATTCACTAGGGTGTTTAATTTTCTTAGTCCAAGATAAATCTGATATGTAAATAAGACCATCAATACCTTCTTCCATTTCAACAAATACACCAAAATTGGTAAAGTTTCTAACGATACCCGTATGACGTTGACCAACTGGGAATTTAGAAGTAATATCTGTCCATGGATCTGGACTTAATTGTTTGATTCCCAATGACATTTTTCGATCTTCTTTGTCTAGCGTAAGAATTTGTGCCTTGACAACATCTCCTACAGTAACAAAATCTTGAGCAGATCTCAAGTGTGTAGACCATGACATTTCGGATACATGAATAAGCCCCTCCACACCTTCTGCAACTTCAACAAAAGCGCCATAATCTGCGATTACAACAACTTTTCCTTCAACTTCGTCTCCAACCTTAACCTCTTCACCAAGGGCATCCCATGGGTGCTTACTTAATTGTTTAAGGCCCAATTGAATTCTTGACTTGTCTTCATCAAAATCTAAGATTACAACGTTCAGTTTTTCATCCAACTCCACAATTTCACTTGGGTGATTGATTCTAGACCATGAAAGATCTGTAATATGAACAAGACCATCAACGCCACCAAGATCCATAAAAACGCCGTAGGATGTAATGTTTTTGACAACACCTTCAAGCACTTGACCTTTTTCAAGTTGACTTATAATTTCT